>Ga0070724_10001858_pt1 | contig 12165 bp, 10 predicted proteins | sample tdDd001_FD_67278 | JGI IMG/M metagenome (GOLD analysis project Ga0070724, IMG submission 67278) | Marine sediment microbial communities from the Atlantic coast under amendment with organic carbon and nitrate - tdDd00.1 | ecosystem: Environmental > Aquatic > Marine > Coastal > Sediment | place...
ATCTGTTCATTTTCTATCTGGGAATGATGTCGATGGTCACACCGCCGATCGGGATCGGGGCCTTCTTTGCGGCAGCCATCGCCAAAGCATCGCCCATGGCAACCGCGTGGGAATCCATGCGCTTTGGTTGGACGGCCTACATCATACCGTTCCTGTTCGTCTTCTCTCCGGCCCTGCTTTTGATCGGAGACCCGGTAGAGATCGTTCTGGCGGTCGTGACGGCTGTCATCGGTGTCTACGCGATTTCCGCCGCCTTTGTCGGATGGCTGCATGGGCCGGTTGGTATGGGGCGTAGAATTCTGATCGCGATGGCGGGTGTGGCCTTGTTGCTACCGCTGGGCATCGGTGGTGACCTTACGCTTTGGGTCAACGGGGCCGGACTGATCGCATTGGCTGGACTGTGGTTTCTCGGGCGAAGCGAACGGGTTTCCTCCGAGGTGATGAACCCGGAAATCGAACAACGTTAAAGCCGTCAACAGACGGACAGGAAAGGACTCTCAATTGACTTACGTCTTCCCCCCCAAGGACCCCGCAACGGTTGCTGTCGACGGCAGTGACGACCGCCTCCCTGTGCGACGCATTTTTTGTGTGGGCCGCAACTATGCCGCCCATGCGCGGGAAATGGGCAAGGATCCGGATCGTGATCCGCCCTTCTTTTTTACCAAACCGGCTGACGCAGTGGTCATGGATGGTGAAACTGTCGCCTATCCCCCCGAGACCGAGAACTTCCACTATGAGGCCGAGCTGGTCGCCGTCATCGGCACCGCAGGCACGAACATCACCGAAGAGGACAGCCTGAACCACGTGTGGGGCTATGCCATTGGCAACGATCTGACCCGGCGCGATTTGCAACTGAAGGCCCGTGAACAGGGGCGTCCGTGGGATTGGGGCAAGGCATTTGACCGTTCGGCAGTCATCGGCCCGGTGCATCCGGTATCCAAGGTTGGCCATCTCGACAAGGGCGCCATCACCCTGACCGTCAACGGCGAGACCAAGCAAAACGCCGATTTGGCCGAGCTGATCTGGTCCGTGCCGGAAATCATTTCGATCCTGTCACATTCGATCGCGCTGGAACCGGGCGACTTGATCATGACCGGTACGCCTGCGGGTGTCGGCGCGATGGTCGAAGGCGACATCTGCGTCGTGTCGATTGACGGTCTGGGCAGCATCGAAACGCCCATCGGTCCAAAATCCTAAGCAAGAAGTGGAGAGGCTAATGAGTTTCAAAAACCTTTTACTGGCGTATAGCGGCGAGGCTTCCTTCGCCAGCAGCCTCTCTCATGCGATCAAGTTGGCAGACCGCCATGAGGCTTGGCTGACCGCGGCAATGCGCAACGGGCGGCCATATTTCGAACGTCTTGGTGGTGGTTTGCCGACTGCGTTGCGTGATCAGCTTCGAACAGCAGAACAGCAAGAAGTGTCCTTGGTTCGGGCAAAATTTGAACGGGCCGTTGCGGAAGCCGGGCTTGCCGAACGGTCAGAGTTCATCCTTCCCGAACAGCTTGGTCCAAAGCTGCCAAGTGAATTCGCGCGCCATTATGACCTGATTATCACTGGCTTCCAATCAGACCTGGCCGGAGAAGAGCACCATGCGGTCCATCCGGATCGGATTGCGCTGTATAGTGGTCGGCCGGTGCTGGTTGTCCCGCAAGATTACGACGCCCCGGTGCTTGCTGATCGGGTTCTTGTGGCGTGGGATGGAAAACGATCTGCTGCCCGCGCGCTGGGGGATGCAATGAATGCCATCGAGGGCAAGCGAGAAGTAACGCTGCTGACGGTTGGGTCTCAGGCAGAGGCATCCCTGCATGATGGTGTCATGAAGCACCTGGAAAGACACGGTGTTTCGGCCCGTCACCTGCACAAGATTGGAAGTGGCAGGAATATCGCCAGGATCATCGAAGATGCCGCAGATGAGGTTGGCGCAAGGCTCATTGTGATGGGCGCATATGAACACAGCAAGTTCTCGCAGGATTTGTTTGGTGGGGTCACGCATGACGTGATGCATACCACCCGAGTACCTGTCTTTTTGTCCCATTGAAGGATTTGATATGCCCATGAAGTTGCACAACTTCTTTCGCTCTTCCACGTCAACGCGTCTGCGTGCTGCGTTAAACCTGAAGGGGCTGGAGTATGACTATGTCGCCTATGTACTGCGCGACGGGGAAACGCGCACACCCGCGTATCTGTCCAAGAACCCGCAAGGGTTGGTTCCAACGCTGGAACGCGAAGACGGCAAGTTTCTGACCCAATCCCTGTCGATCATGGAATGGCTTGAGGACAAGCACCCCACCCCCGCCATACTGCCCGCAGATGCGGACGGGCGGGCCCGGGTGCGATCGCTGTCCTATATGATCGCCTGCGAAATACACCCGCTTAACAACCTGCGTGTCCTGTTCCGCCTGCGCGACCAGTTCGGCGCGGACGAAGACGCGCAGAAAGAGTGGTTCACCCATTGGGTTGCCCTGACGTTCGATGCGCTGGAAACCGAATTGGCCAGCTCGGATGAGACTGGCATTTATTGCCACGGCGATACCCCAACGATGGCCGATTGTTGCCTGTATGCACAGGTCTGGAACAACCGCCGCTTTGGCATCCCGCTAGATCGCTGGCCGACCATCGCCCGGATTTATGCCTCGTTGGACGCGCTGGACGCGTTCCAGAAATCCGCGCCGCCCAACCAGCCCGACGCAATCTGAAGAGCATCCAGGAGGAAAGACCCATGGACAACGCCATGCAACCCGAAGACACGCAGGAACTGCGCGCACTTTACAAAGGTTTTGAGGATAATCACCTGAACCCCTTGTGGACGCAGACGGGCGATTTGATGCCGCTTCACCCTAAGTCGAAGGCCGTACCCTATGTGTGGAAATGGGCAGATCTTCTGCCGTTGGCGGAACGATCAGGCGAACTCGTGCCGGTGGGCCGCGGAGGCGAACGCCGGGCCATCGGGTTGGCAAACCCCGGTTTGGGCGGAAACGCCTATGTCAGCCCGACGCTTTGGTGCGCGATCCAGTATTTGTGCCCGGGCGAAAACGCGCCGGAACACCGCCACTCGCAGAATGCTTTCCGCTTTGTCGTCGAGGGCGAAGGCGTCTGGACTGTGGTCAATGGTGATCCCGTGCGGATGTCGCGCGGCGACTTGCTGTTGACGCCGGGCTGGAATTTCCACGGCCACCATAACGTGGCAACCGAACCGATGGCCTGGATTGACGGGCTTGATATTCCTTTCAGCCAGCAGATGGATGTCGGGTTCTTTGAATTTGGTGCGGAACGTGTCACCGACAACGCGACCCCCAATTTCAGCCAGGGTGAACGGCTGTGGTGTCATCCCGGGCTGCGCCCGCTTTCCCAATTGCAGAACACGGTATCATCGCCGATCGGCGCCTATCGCTGGGAACATACCGACCAGGCGCTGACACAGCAACTGCTGCTGGAGGACGAGGGCAACCCTGCAACCTTCCAACAGGGGCACGCTGCGATCCGCTACGTAAACCCGACAACAGGCGGGGACGTCATGCCGACGATCCGGTGCGAATTCCACCGCCTGCGTCCAGGCGTGGAAACCGCAGCGCGGCAAGAAGTCGGATCGAGCGTGTTCCAAGTCTTTGAAGGGTCGGGGGCGGTCGTCCTGGGGGGCGAGACGAAGAAGTTGGAAAAGGGCGATTTGTTCGTGGTGCCGTCCTGGGTGTCCTGGTCGCTTCAGGCTGACAGCCAGTTCGATCTCTTCCGCTTCTCGGATGCGCCGATCATGGAACAATTGCATTTCATGCGCACACAGGTCACCGGAACATGAGCAGCGAAACGGACGCGGCGCGTGCAGCGCTTCGTCAACGCCAGGGCAAAGGTGCACGTTTTGATGCGGCCTCTGCGCCGCACGATGATCTCTTGCTTGCAAGGCGCGGAACAGCGTTCTTTGCAAGGAAGCTTTTGGAGCTGAGCGACACTGACCTATACCAACCTTCTGCATTCCAAGGCCGTTCGCGCGCCTGGGTGGTGGTTGACGTCAGTTTCGCTGCTCGTCGTCAGGCCGTGATGCTTGAATCGCTGTTCCGCGGCAGGCCAACGGATCTCCCGCCAGATCTTGAACATCAGTTTTCCGATCTCGATTTGGCCGAAACATTGCCGCCTCAGGCTATTCGACATTTGTTTCGGCACTCAGAAGTACACCTGAACGTATGTTGGCGCGATCTATCAGACACACAGTGGGATCTGGAGTTTGCAATGCCGAATGGATCCGTTGCGACGCCCCGGCTCTTGCCTCGGCTTCGTGCCGTCCAAGTTTGGCACGCAGCTTTGGGTTTGGGCAACGGCGCAAGCACCCGAGATTTGCCGGTGGAATTGGAAGATTAACTTCTACGCCCCCAAAAATATTTACGTATTGGGGAAATAATTGCACAATATTAAAAGAATCAGCACCTATTCCCCCACATGGAGGAAGGGTTCGGGTTGCTGCAAGCCTAGCGAGAACAGGTTCCAAAGGGAGGAAAATATGGAAACTCAACTTTTGATTGATAACGAACGCGTCTCTGCCGAAAGCGGGGCGACGTTTGACAGAGTCGCGCCAACAAGTGGCCAGACCGTGACCCGCAGCGCGGCTGCTGGCGTGAAAGACAGCATTGCTGCGGTCGAGTCGGCGCATCGTGCCTTTCAAAGCTGGTCCAAGACGGGACCCGGCGAACGTCGTGCCCTGTTGTTGAAAGCAGCCGATGAAATCGACGCTCGCGTCGGAGATTTTATCGCGGCCATGCAGGCTGAAGTCGGAGCAAACGAGCTCTGGGCCGGTTTCAACGTCATGCTTGCGTCGAACCTGTTTCGCGAAGCAGCCGGTCTTGCCACCCAAATTCAGGGTGAAACCATTCCGACCGACAAACCCGGAACCTTGTCGATGACAGTCCGCCAGCCTGTGGGGGTTATCCTTAGTATCGTTCCTTGGAATGGGCCGGTGGTTCTGGCGGCGCGCGCGATTGCCTATCCGCTGGTCTGCGGCAATACGGTTGTATTCCGCGCATCGGAAACCAGCCCCCGAACCCACGAACTGATGGCCGAAGCTGTCGCTGCAGCGGGTTTTCCGGCGGGTGTGCTGAATTTCATTACGCATGATCTGTCCACAGCGCCTGAAGCTGTTGAAACGCTCATCGCGCATCCAGCGGTTCGGCGTATCAACTTTACCGGATCAACTGCGGTTGGTCGTATTATCGGTGAAAAGGCCGGCAAGCATCTGAAACGCTGTATTCTTGAACTTGGGGACAAGTCGCCTTTGGTCGTGCTTGATGACGCCAATGTCGATGACGCCGTGAATGCTGGGGTCTTCGGGGCTTTCTTGTATCAAGGCCAGATTTGCATGACGACAGAGCGGATCATCGTCGATGACGCCATTGCGGATGAATACGTGCAAAAGTTTGCGGAACGCGCGAAAACCCTTCCGCTGGGCGATCCGGCGGCTCAGTCCGCCTGTGTGCTGGGACCGGTCATCAGTTTGAATGCAGCGGACCGATTGAAAGCCTTGCTGGATGACGCTGTGTCCAAAGGGGCACGGATCGTTGCAGGCGGGCCAGGCGATGGCGCGATGATGCCTGCCACGGTGTTGGACGGGGTAACGCCTGACATGCGTATCTATGGCGAAGAAACGTTCGGCCCCATTGTTTCGATCATTCGCGCCAAAGATACCGAGGATGCAGTGCGTATTGCCAACGATACGGAATTCGGCCTGTCGGCAGGGGTATTTGGGCGCGATGTGACGCGTGCCATCGACGTCGCACAGCGCATTGATACCGGATCTGTTCATATCAACGGTTCGACAGTCGCAAACGAGGCCCAAGCGCCCTATGGCGGCACGAAATCCAGTGGTTTTGGACGGTTTGACGGACGCGCGGTTGTCGATGAATTCACAGAACTGAAGTGGATCACGATCGAACAAAGCGGCCAGCAATACCCATTCTGACGCCTGGAATGCGTCAAGAAAACCCCGTCGGGCAAATGCCCGGCGGGACATTTAGGGAGGAAATCATGAACAAATATATGGACCAAGCGCTAGAGCGGCTCGAACATTCGGTGATCTCTGGCAAGATGTCGCGGCGGGCATTTATAACGACGGCGCTGGCTACGGGCGTGATCGGTGGCACGCCCTTGCGTGCGCTTGCCGACGAGCTGGACAATATCCGACAGGTGCAGGCGGACCGCGTTGCGAACCTTGGACAGAGCTATGACTATATTGTCGTCGGTTCCGGTAGTGCGGGATGTGCATTAGTTGGAACGCTGGCGGCTAAGACCGATGGCAATATCCTGCTGATCGAAGCAGGGGATTGGGACACGGCACCATCAATCAGTGACCCGCGCATTTGGTTTACCAACCTTGGTACAGAACGCGACTGGGGCGATGTCGCTATCCCAAGCGCAGGTGTGAACAATCGTGCGATCCCCGAACACACGGGACGTGTTGTTGGCGGCGGATCCAGCATCAACGCGACAATCTGGGCGCGCCCGACCAAGGCCGACATGGATCACTGGGCCGATGTCACAGGCGATGCATCCTGGAATTATGAGGCCAGTCGTGAAATCTATAAGCGTATGGAAAACTGGCAGGGTGCGCCCAACCCGGAATTCCGCGGAACCGACGGTCCGGTATGGGTGCAACCCGCCCAAGGGCTACTGCCGCTGGTCGACGCGACCCTCGAGGCCGTCGCCGAAGTTGGATTGCCCGTAACCGAAGACCTGAATACGGACCGGGAAATTACAGGCAACGGCTTTGGCTTGATGAATCAGATCATCAAGGATGGACGGCGCAATTCTATGGCGCGCGCATTTCTATACCCTGCCTTGGCACGGGATAACGTCACACTTCTGGTCAATACGACCGTGAACCGGGTGATCGTCGAGGGGGGTGTCGCCGTCGGCGTTGAATGTGTGCGGGACGGTGAAACTGTGGTTTTCCGCGCAGATCGAGAGATCGTCCTGTCGGCGGGTGGTTTCAACACACCGAAATTGCTGATGTTGAGCGGTATCGGCGACGAAGAAGATCTAAAGGCGGTCAATATCGAGACGGTTCTTCATGCACCCGAAGTCGGCCAGAATGTGCAGGATCATATCCTGCATGGGGGCTGTTTGTTTGAATCGCCCGACCCGGTCGAACATCGTAACAGCGCAGCGAACATGTCGGGCTACCTAAAGACTGATTCATCCCTTGAGCTGCCGGATGTCAGCATTGTTCAGATCGAAATTCCATATGCAAGCGAGGTTGTCGCCAAGGAATATGCGATCGAGAATCCAGGAAATACCTGGGCACTGTGTGGCGGTTTGGTGGCCCCAAAAAGCCGTGGGACGGTAACTTTGGCCTCGGATAATCCTGACGACCGTCCGGTGGTGGATATGCAGTTCCTGAGCCATCCCGATGACGTGACCTATCTGGAACGTGCGATCGGCGTTGCGCGTGAAATCGCCCATGCACCGGCATTGAAGGATCATGTGGTCAAAGAGGTCGCGCCAGGAAAGGATCTACAAGGCGAAGAGCTTGCCAATTTCGTTCGAAATGGCGCCACGACCTACTTCCATTCCGCAGGCGCCTGCCGGATGGGGGCCGATGATCAGGCTGTGGTTGATGCGCAGCTACGTGTGAACGGCATTCGCAATCTACGGGTCGCTGACAGCACGATCATGCCAAGGATCGTCTCTGTGCCCACGATGCCGGCCTGTGCGATGATCGGCATGAAGATGGCCGATATGCTGTCCTAGGTCTCAGCACGCGACAATCGACGCCGGGCGGTATGTATCCGCCCGGCGTTTCCCACGTCTACGCGCCGCAGCGAGACCGTCGAATTTTTGCCTGCAAGCGTCGGGGGAATCCTACAAATCGACGCCAATGGGCGTTTTCCGTTCGTCAAAGGCGACGCGCAGGAAAACATCGCCCGCCGCCTTCCTAGGTCTCAAACCCGACAAAGCGCCTCTCGCCGATCATATGGTTGAGGGGCTTGAATTGGTTGGCAGGATGCATTGCGACACGCTGAACCTGTCTCTGGGCAGCGCTCTACAATGAAGACACGGGGCACCAGAACACCACCAGATAGAGACATACGGATCAGCCATTGCAAAAGAAACAGAATACAGCCTGTCCCATTGGCTGCTTGTCATAAATCCCGCAAAGCCACTGAGCATATGGAGTGAAACGCAGGGGTGTGGTGTAAGTATCTGTAACTATTATATTATAATGAAGCGCCCCTTGAAATAGGCAAGCGTCGCGTCTGAGACATTTCGCGCCTATTTGGGTGCCGCTTCTGAACCAGTAGCCAAGAACAATGTCTTAAAGCAGCATCCACACAGTGAAAACACTGGTGTTTCGCCCAAGACGGCAAAAGCAGAAGCGGCTGCCTTGGGTCAAGAGTCACCAGCGAGACAACAAAGTTTTACGTGTGCTGACATCGAACAAACGCAGGCGAGACGGTGGACGCTCGTCGGTCGTCGGTACACGTCTATCAGAACGTCCACCGACATATGGGAGGAATAAAAATGAAATTTTGGTCTCTTGCCGGTCTTGGTATGGCCTCGGCGTTGCTGTGTGCGACGACCACCGGGGCGGTCGCCCAAGACGACGCTGCGAAAAAACTGTTTCTGGGCGTGGGGAACACCAGCTCGGAATATTGGCAGCAGATGATCTGGGGCGCCACGACGATGATGGAATCGGTCGATGGCACCGTTGAAATCATCAGCAACGATTTCGATCCGCAGAAATCCATGCAGAACATGAGCGCCCTGGTCGCCGCCGGCTGCGAAGGCTGCATGTTCACCTGGTTCCCGGATTCGCCCTCGATCACAAAGGTTCTGGTTAACCGGGTTGAACAGGCGGGCGGCGTGATCACCACGCTGTGGAACCGCCCCGAAGAACTGCACCCCTGGGATACCGCGCCGGACACATGGATCGCCAACATCTCTTTTGACGGTGTGTTCGCGGGCCATGAAAACGGCAAAGCCCTGTGTGCCGCCTTGGGCGGGACGGGTGAAATCGTGGTGCTGCGCGGCACGCCCGACAACGCGCCCGCAAAACAGCGGAACATGGGTCTGGACAAAGCCCTGGAAGAATGCCCAGGCATGACCATTCTGGACGAACAGGTCGCGGATTGGCAGCAGTCGAAGGCGCAGGATGTCATGCGCACCTGGCTGGTCAAATACGGTGATCGGATCAAGGGCGTCTATGGCGCAAACGATGCCATGGCCCTGGGCGCTGTCGCTGCCCTGCGCGAAGTTGGCCTGAATGGCAAAGTGCCGGTATCGGGCACTGACGGATCCAGCGACGTGGTCAAACTGATCCAGACGGGTGAAATGCTGTCCACCGTGGCGGGCTTGTCCGAATACCAGGGCGCCGTGGCTGCCGCGATGCTGTATGCGGTCCGCGTTGGCGATCTGAGCCCCGAAGACATGGCCGAAGCACAGCGGGATTTCTTTATCGAGCAGGTCCTGGTGACCAAGGAAAACGCAGACGCATTCCTGGAAACGGTAAAAGACCCGGCTGACTATTCCTATGAAAAGATCAAGGCGGATTTTTGGGCCAAGTCTGCCGGCCAAATTCCTCCTGGTGTGAACTGAGGACTTTGAAAATGCAGGACGGATTCAAAACGTCCGGCGCTCGCGATCTAGAGCTCTCCTCCCGCAAGGGGGGAGAGTTGCCTTCCGGCCCCAAGGCCGATTGGTGGAAGCAAGCGTCGAACATCCTTCAGAAACACGGGCCTCTGGTGGCCTTGGTTGGGCTTTGTATACTGTTTTCGCTCGCGGCGCCGAACTTTGCCAGCTTGGGCAATTTCGTGGCCGTACTGGAAGCAGCCGCCGTACCGGCGATTGTCGCCATTGGCCTGACCTTTGTCTTAATGCAGGCGTCGATTGACCTGTCGGTCGAGGGTGTGTCCTCTTTGGGCAATATCATCGTGTCGATCATGGTTGCCAATACGGTGACGGGCACGGATATCGGCCTGTGGGCACTGCCGCTGGTTATCGCCACCGGCGCGGCCATCGGCCTGCTGAACGGGGTTATTTCGATCTACGCCCGGATGCCGTCGCTGATCGTGACGCTGGGGTCCTGGCTGATCGCCTTGGGGCTGGCATCGCTATTGTTTCCAAACAGGCAGCCGCAGATTCTGGATACGCGGATCACTTCTTTGGCGATCGACAAACATTTCGGGGTCAGCAGCTTGGTCTATCTGGCCGTAGCGATCGCCCTTCTGGCCATACTGGTCGAGAAAAATACGGTCTTTGGCAGGATGAGCCGCGCCATCGGCGAAAACGAACCCGTTCTCCGGATGTCGGGTATCCGGGTGAACCGCTATAAGATGGCGGCCTTTACCGTGGCGGGCGCCTGTTTCGCTATTGCGGGCCTGTTTATCGCCGCGCGGATCGGTGTCGGTAACCCCCGGTCGGGGATCGGCCTGCTGTTTCCCAGCATCGCGGCCTGCGTTGTCGGCGGCACCCTTCTTTCGGGGGGGCATGGCGGTATCCGTCAGTCGATGATCGGGGTTCTGATCCTCGTGACACTGCGCAATGGCCTTATTCAGATCGGCGTCGACCCCCTGCTTCAAAGTGCAGTGGAGGGGGCTGTCATCATCACCGCGGTTGCCGCATCCACCTGGCACCTGCGAAGCAAGATCAGGATCATCAAATGACAATTGCGCTCTCTCTTCACGGCGTGGAAAAGCGCTTTGGCGACGTTGTCGCATTGGACAATGTCAACGTGTCTTTGCATGAAGGCGAAGTCCTGGGGCTTATCGGGCAGAATGGTTCGGGAAAGTCCTCTCTTATGAAAATCATGTCGGGGCTGTACCGTCCCGACGGTGGCGAGGTGCGTGTCGGCGGAAAGGTGGTGCAGCTACGCTCGCCGCTGGATGCAGGCCGGGCCGGGATCGGGCTGGTGCATCAGGAACAATCCCTGATCGGCAGCCTAAGCGTGGCCGAAAACCTGTTCCTGGACAAACCGGCGGCCTATGCGCGCTGGGGCAGTTATCGCTGGACGGCAATGAAGGACGAGGCCAGACGGCAACTGGAAAAGGTTGAGCTGGATATCGACCCGTTCACCCCGCTGGGCGATCTGTCCTTTGGTGAACGCCAGATGGTGGAACTGGCCAAGGTTCTGACCCTGGAAGAACTGGTCGATGGGCATCTGGTGATCTTGTTCGACGAACCGACCGCCGTCTTGAACCCGCCCGAGATCGAGGCACTGTTTTCGCAGATCAGGCGGATCAAGCATCGCTCCTCTGTGGTGTTCGTGTCGCACCGGATGGACGAAATCCTGGATATTTCCGACCGGGTCCTGGTCATGAGCGACGGTCGCAACGTGGCCGAGCGCGAAAAAGACAAGGTCAATGTGGACGAACTGTACGAACTGATGGTCGGTAAGCAACGGATCGACCGTGTCGCCCGTCGCCCGCGTGACGCGCATCTGGGCAGCAGTAGGGTGCTGGAGGTTGAAAACATGTCGGTCCCCGGCGAGGTTCACGACGTGAGTTTCAGCATGGCGCCGGGTGAAATCCTTGGCGTGATCGGGGTGCAGGGATCGGGCGCGGAATCGGTTTTGCGCACGATTTTTGGCATGGCAGACCGCTGGAGCGGTAGCATTCGTTTCGACGGGAAACCGCTTGAAATCGACGCGCCTTCGGCGGCTGTAGCGCGGGGCATCGGCTATCTGCCGGCGGAACGCAAAACCGAAGGCATGGTGCGCAACACCAGCGTGTCGGAAAACGCCGCGATCACCTTTGGTTGGCAGCACGCTGCCGGACCGGGGATGGTGTCGCGTCGCCGAGAAAAGGCGCCGATCAAGGACTGGGTCGCCAAGCTGGCGATCAAGACCCCGTCGATCGAACACCAGATCGACCTGCTGTCTGGCGGAAACCAGCAAAAGGTGGTGCTTAGCAAATGGCTGTTGGGCAATTCGCTGAAGCTGCTGATGCTGGACCATCCGACGCGTGGGCTTGATCCGGGTGCCCGGGCCGATCTCTTTGCAGCGATCCGCGAGCTGGCCGACAAGGGCCTGGCGATCCTGCTTGTTGGCGATACGCTTGATGAGGTTCTTAGCCTTTCTGACGAGATCATCGTCATGAAGGACGGCATGATCAGCGCACATATCGCCCAGGTTCAACAAAGCCCGCCTTCGGAAGAAGAGCTTGTCCGGGCCATGGTTTGAGGAAAAGAAGT
>Ga0070724_10001861_pt1 | contig 12159 bp, 7 predicted proteins | sample tdDd001_FD_67278 | JGI IMG/M metagenome (GOLD analysis project Ga0070724, IMG submission 67278) | Marine sediment microbial communities from the Atlantic coast under amendment with organic carbon and nitrate - tdDd00.1 | ecosystem: Environmental > Aquatic > Marine > Coastal > Sediment | place...
CTGGGCTCTGGGCTCTGGGCTCTGGGCTCTGGGCTCTGGGCTCTGGGCTCTGCAGACCAAGATGCCTGTCCTTATAAAAAACCACAAACCTCCCGCGCATTGGTCTGGATCCTTTCTCTTCTGTTGCCTGTCCTTTCAAGCTCTTTCATCTGTAATCTCAAGCGCAGCGCTCTGTATTCTCGCTCTTCTATTGCCTGTCCTTTTAACTTTTTCCCTTGCCTGTCCTCTTAACATCACTCCCGCGACCTTCATCCTTCCCCCTGCTTTTTCTTGCCTGTCCTTATAAAATCAACCAACAAACCTCCAGCGCCTTCGCCTGTAATCTCAAGCGCAGCGCTCTGTATTCTTGCTCTTCTATTGCCTGTCCTTTTAAGTTTTACAAAATAATCGCGGCTAATTTGGATTATCATTTGCAAATTAAGGTGAAGGTGGTACTTTCCCCTTCCATATTAATTTGTACCACCGTTAGGACGCCGCTTTGAGCCAGTTACCGTTTTCTCAACTTAACTTAAAACCTGAACTTGCTAGTAACCTAGAGACCATGGGTTATGAGTTTATGACGCCAATCCAAGCGCAGAGTTTGCCGCTTATTATGCAAGGCAAAGATGTTATTGGTCAGGGTAAAACTGGCTCGGGTAAAACTGCGGCGTTTGGTTTGGGCCTATTGCAAAATTTGAACGTGAAACGTTTTCGCGTGCAAACCTTGGTGCTTTGCCCGACTCGTGAACTGGCCGACCAAGTCGCGAAAGAGATCCGCAAACTGGCGCGTGCGGTGCACAACATCAAAGTGCTGACGCTTTGCGGTGGTATGCCGATGGGGCCACAAATTGGCTCGCTTGAGCACGGCGCGCATATTTTGGTGGGTACCCCTGGCCGTATTTTGGATCATTTGCAAAAAGATCGCATCGACCTTAGCGAACTTAACACGCTGGTGCTTGATGAAGCCGACCGTATGCTTGAAATGGGCTTCCAAGACGCGCTGGATGCGATCATCGATGAAGCGCCGAAGAATCGCCAAACTTTGCTGTTTAGTGCCACTTACCCGAACGCTATTGAGTCTATCGCTAAGCGCATCATGAATAAGCCAGAGGTTATCAAAGTTGAAGCAACGCACGATAACTCGACCATCGCGCAACGTTTTTACAAGATTAACGATTTTGAGCAGCGCTTAGATATCACTCGTCTGTTGCTGCTTCAACACCAACCTGAATCGGCGGTTGTGTTTTGTAATACCAAGCGTGAAACACAGGAAGTGGCCGACGAGCTCTCTTACCACGGTTTCAGCGTGATTGCCCTACATGGCGATCTTGAGCAGCGCGAACGTGACAAAGCGCTGGTTCAGTTCTCTAATAAGAGTGTTTCTGTGTTAGTGGCGACCGATGTGGCCGCTCGTGGTCTTGATGTTGAAAACCTTGATGCGGTGATCAACTTCCAATTAGCCCGCGATCCTGAAGTGCATGTTCACCGCATTGGCCGTACGGGCCGTGCGGGCGCGAAAGGTATTGCCTGTAGCCTGTTTACCGACAAAGAAAGCTACAAAGTGGCTCAAATTGATGAGTACATGGATACCGCTATCATGCCGTCGGCGCTACCAAACGAAAAGTATTACGACGTAGAGCCGTACCAAGCACAAATGGTAACCATGCAACTTGACGGCGGCAAAAAGAGCAAGATCCGCCCAGGCGATATTCTTGGTGCCCTGACTGGCGAGAATGGCATTACCGGTGCTGATGTTGGTAAAATCAACGTCACTGCGATGAGCTCTTACGTCGCGGTTAAACATAGTGTCGCGAAAAAAGCGTTTAAAAAGCTAGAAACTGGCAAGCTAAAAGGCCGCCAAGTTCGTGTTCGTTACCTTTCAAAAAGACGCTAACCTAACTCGGCGAACACACACGGCTAAACCCTGTCACTGTTCGTTATAAAACCAAGCAAGAGCAAAAACCATCGCGTTTTTGCTCTTTTTTTTACGCCAAGTCTGGCTCATGGCAATGGGTTAAGATCTCCGCTCTCACCTGATTTTTTAGTTCAAGGGCGGCGTCCCAATCGCGTCCGCGAGGCAAACAAGGCTCGCTAACCACCACCGACACTTCACCTCTGCGCGGAAATAAGCTGTCGCCTCTTAATATCGAACGTGTTCCTGAAATCGAGAATGGCACCACCGGTATTTGCGCTTCGGCCGCGGCGATAAAGGCGCCTAAATGAAATTCGTGCAGTCCCGCCATGCGATAGAAGGTTCCCTCTGGAAAGATAAACAGAGGCCGAGAGGTTTGGGCTAAGCCTTGGAGCCGCTTCGCATCTGCAATGCCTTGAGTGACATCAAACCGCTCGACAAACTCAGTATCTAAACGCGATAAGAATATGCGGGCGAAGGGATTATTAACCAGCTCCGACTTCGCCACAAAGCGGCACTTAATGCCCGTGACCGCCACAGCGACAACCGCGTCTAAATAGCTGCTGTGGTTGGCAACCAGTATTGAAGGCTGATCTTCTGCTGGCAGGTGCGCTTGTCCTTTTAGCGTTAATTTGGTGCCAGTAAGCCAAATTAAGGCTTGGGCGCCAAAGCGGGTCACGGCCCAGCACCAGTTTGAGTTCGGTATCGCCGCCACCAGCGACCAGACGATCGGCGCGATGATCCCCATCAGCAACCAGCAATAACCCGCATAGCTCAGATCAACACATGTTCGCCAATAACGCCGAAACTGGGGCACGGCGCCCGCGCTAAGTAGGTGTATCACCTGCAGCCAAATAGCGTTTTGACGAAAATCGAGATGCCCTTGCTGGTATAGCTCCTTACACGCCGCTCGGCGAATTTTGCCGCTGGATGTTTTGGGGATCGTGTGCGGCGCCGCTATCACAACTTCATCAACCGCACTGTCGAGCAACTCAAGGGCGATGTTATTCACCGCAGCGATGATTTTCGCTTTGCGGTTGTTGTCGATATGGTGTGTTTCCGCCACTAAGACGAGCCGCTCGGTGCCTTTGCGCTTGTCTTCACACGCAAAGGCCGCCACACAGCCTTTTCTCACATCGGCTATTTGGCTTACCGCCTCTTCAAGCTCTTGGGGGTAAATATTACGACCCGCACGTATTATGATGTCCTTTATGCGCCCAGTAAGAAACAGCTCACCATCAAAGGTAAACGCTTTGTCTCCAGTGCGCAGCCAATCATCGTGATACAAAGCCGCGGTTTTGGCGCTGTCTCGATAATAACCTTGGGTGGCAGACGGGCCTTTAAATTCAAGCTCCCCCTCTTGGCGCTCTGGCAGTTCTTGACCAAGCGCGTCGACGATGCGAATTTGATGGCCCGGTAAAGGCTGGCCTAAGCCAACCAGCTCCATGATGCTGTCGGCGTTCGCGTCGGCAAGCTCGGCGCGCCCTTGGTCGGTGAGTGGTTTTCTTAGAAAATGCTCAACACGGGGCTTTCTCACTTGGGTGGGAAAGGTTAACCCAACCGACGATTCAGCCAAGCCATAAACAGGTGACATGGTTTCTAAGTGGAAACCATAAGGCGCGAACTTGGCGCTGAAACGGCGCATGGTGGTTGGGCTGACGGGCTCCGCACCATTCCATGACAGTCGCCAACGGCTAAGATCTAAACCTTGGATCTCACTGTCATCAATCTTATTGATACACAGTTCATAGGCAAAATTAGGCGCTGGCGATAGCGTGCCACCGTGATGATGAATGGCCCATAACCAACGTTGCGGCCGAGTAAGAAACACCAGTGGTGACATAATCGCAAGCGGCATGGCGTGATATAAGCTGCCCAGCCATGCCCCAATTAAACCCATATCATGATAAACCGGCAGCCAACTCACAAACACATCCTTTGATGAGGCGCCCACTACCCTGCCCATCGCACGAATATTAGCCAATAGGTTAACATGACTAAGCGCAACGCCTTTGGGCGTACCGGTACTGCCAGAGGTGTATTGGAGAAACGCGATGTCATCGCCACTTTGGTGATGGCTCTCCCAGATCGGGTCGGTGACGTGTTCGCTTGGCTGGTTTGTTAACTCCTCACTACAAGCAATCGCCACAATCGAAGGCACTTGCATTTTAAGCAGTTGCGATAAAGGTTTGGCCTGCTCAACGGTTATCAACAACTTCACCTGCGCATTTTGCAAAATGTTGATATGGCGTTTTAAGTGGTCTTCAATTTGCGAGTAATGGCTTGGCGGATAAATTGGTACCGGGATCGCGCGTAGGTAAAGGATCGCGTAAAAGCTATAAAAATAGTCGCAGCTGGTCGGCAACATAATCGCGACTCGGTCGCCGGGTTCAACGCCCAAAGCAATTAACCCAGTGGCGATTTGAAGCGCCTTATCCCGCAATGATTGATAACTCACTTCAACGATCTGGTGCGCGGTTTTATAGACGTACAAATGAGGCCGCGCAGGATGAGTAGCCACATGCCAATCTAACAACTGAGGTAAGGTTTCAACCTTACTCGGAAGCGATTCAACAACATCTAGGGTTACTTTTTCAACTTGTTGACTTGCTGTGGTTTGATTGAGTGGCGTTGAACAGTGCAATAACTCGCGCAGTAAATCACGGGGGGTTTCTATGGTCGCCAGTGCCTGCTCCGGTAACGAGACTGCAAACTGATTTTCCACTCGCAGCAATAGTTCTGCTCGACTTAAACTATCGAACCCTAAATCGCGCTGAAGGTGGCTGTCTAGCTCGACGAGTATCGCTTGGTGCTGCTTTGATCTGAGCTCTTGGCTCATCTTCTCGATAAGCTCAAGAACTTGCTGTGCGGCGTACGTGGGGTCGGTATTGGTCTTGTGGGTATTATTCTCCATAACAAGCTCCCGTTAATCACGCGGGCATGCTCGCTTTCTCGCAGAGTCATGCATCTATAACTAAGTATAGATGCAGGGTATTAGGGCGCGGCAGTTTTACGCGAGCAGCCTTTCTCGTTCGGCTTTTGGCAGTTTCGATACGACCAAACGATACGAGTCATCAACCAGATCTTTCACCATTCCCGCTGTCACATCGCCTGATAACGCGATCGTGATCCAATGGCGTTTGTTCATGTGATAGCCCGGAATAATCGCATCAAACTGATCGGTTAGAATTTCAACATCGGCAGGGGCGGCTTTTAAGGTAATGCAGAGCTTATCGTTGTGGTAGGCAATCAGCGCGAACATTTTGTCTCGCACTTTAAACACTCTGGCTTCGGGGCCAAATGGGTAACTTTGCTCGCTGGCTTGGTGTTCTAATACATAATTACTAAGTGATTGCTCGTCCATTTCGTTCCCTATTCGAGGCAAAGACATGCTCGAATAAGATCATTCGATTACGTCCTGAATTCTTTGCTTCGTATAGTGCCTTATCAGCGGTGCTAATAAAATCATCGAACAGCTGTTTTGAGGATCGGATCTGAACATCTCTGAAAATAAAGTAGCAAACGCCGATTGATACCGTCACTGGCTTATCATCGATCACCACCTCAGCCACCGAGCTCATGATCCTATCGCAGATTTTCCGGCAAGCATTTGGGCTGGCGGTGGGGAGCCAAATGACAAACTCTTCTCCCCCAAAGCGGCCGACAAAATCACTTTCACGCAGTGCCGCTTGAATCTTAGTCGCGACTTGGCACAGGGTCACATCACCAAATTGATGACCGTGGTCATCGTTGACTTGTTTAAAGAAGTCGATATCGACCATCGCGACGGCGCCTTGCTGATGATCGTAGTGGAGCCGCTTGAGCGATTTCGGTACGGTTTTAAACAGGGAACGGCGGTTTGGCAGGTTAGTTAACGGATCGTTTAACGCCAGTATCTCTAACTTTTCATTTAATATCTTTAACTGTTGCTGTTGATGGTGACGGATCAACTCGACTTCAAGCCAAGAGGCCATTAATTGCAGCACGTCGATATCAAATTCATCAAATTTTCGCTGGTACGGTCTGGCGCTAGAAAAATTCAATGTGCCGTATAACGCGCCGTTACAACGAATTGGGATAGCGAGGTAAGCCTCAAGTTTGAAGCGCTGATACGCTGGATGCATTTTTAGTTCTGCGTGCTGGCCAACATGTTCCACAGCAATTGGCCCATTCACCTCACAAGTAATATGACAATAGGTAGACTCGATTTCAAATTGGTCACCGACTTGAAGCGCCGTACCCTCAGGGCAAATACAGTTCATTACGGTATAGTTGTTTCCGTCGATTCGCGATAAAATGGCCACATCAAGATTGAAACGCTCTAACCCCATGCGCAACAACTCTTCAATTTGCACCGTTAAGCCCTTTTGATAGCTATTGGTGATTTGATAGAGGCGTCTAATGACTTTTTCGCTTGTACTCGACTTATCCATTGAAAACTGACCAATTAATTGTGGTGGATTGCTTAACTTGCACCTGTTTTATTAGTTTAGACGGATTTTAAGAGTATTAAAGAAATGAGCCAAATTAGTTAGCGTTCCGAGTTAAACCTAGCCATTTATTCTGCTAGTATGCAGAAAAATTATTGGAATACAGTACTATGCAACTTACTCTACTTACACAAGAATTGTACGATCACCTTTACAACGACATCGCCGAGTTCCGCTCTACGTTCGACCTACCAGTAGCTGATCCTGCGAGCTTAAATGAAAAGGCAGACCAGCTTCACTCCTCGCTAGCGATTGAAGAGCTAACCGAGCTTGCAGAAGCGGATTGTAAAGTAGAGCAAGCCGATGCCATTGTCGATTCGGTTTACGTCCTAATGGGCCGTCTTGTGCACTTAGGCCAAAGCAAAATGGAAGATAACATTGCCGTTAGCTACCTTATCGATTTATTGCTGCACGTTGCCGCTAACCGTGACATCGACTTTACGCCTTGCTGGGATGAAGTTCACTCTAGCAACATGAGCAAAGTTTGCCGCAACGAGCAAGAATTCGCCGATACTGAAGCCTTCTACGCGAAACAAGATATCCCACTCACCGCGGTAACCAAAGGCGATTACATCATCGCGAAGTGTGCTCAAGACGTCACGACCGAAACCAAGACGATTCGCCAAGGTAAGGTGCTGAAATCTGCGTATTATCGTCCGGCGGATTTGGCGAAACTGGTTAAGTAACTAGCTGGTTACAGGTTACAGGTTACAGAGCCTGAACACGTTACGAAAAAAAAGCCAACCTCTTTTAGGTTGGCTTTTTAGCCGGTGAAAACAATGCGTTAGCTGTGAGGCTGGCTATCTTACAACCGACGTTCGCCTTCTCCCTTTTTTACGCTTCTATTCCATCACTTAGGCAAACTGGTTCATGGTGTTGTTTTCACCAGACGCTTTCAGTGCTTGCTCACCGGAGAAGTACTCTTTGTGATCGTCGCCGATGTTGGAGCCCGACATGTCTTGGTGTTTCACCGACGCGAGGCCTTGACGAATTTCTTTACGTTGTACTTCTTTTACATAAGCCAGCATACCTTGTTCGCCGAAGTAGTCTTTGGCTAGGTTATCGGTAGACAGCGCAGCAGTGTGATAAGTCGGCAGCGTGATCAAGTGGTGGAAGATCCCCGCATCTCGAGCCGCATCGCGTTGGAAGCTTTGAATTTTCTCGTCCGCGGCGCGCGCCAGCTCTGAATCATCGTACACACTGCTCATTAACTGGTTGCGGTCGTACGCCGAGACATCTTTGCCCTCTTGTGACCATGCATCAAACATTTGCTGGCGGAAACTTAGCGTCCAGTTAAAGGATGGGCTGTTGTTGTAAACCAGTTTCGCGTTGGGGATCACCTCGCGAATTCGGTTTACCATGCCGGCGATTTGCTGCACGTGTGGTTTTTCAGTTTCAATCCACAGCAGATCCGCGCCATTTTGCAACGAGGTGATGCAATCTAGTACCACTCGGTCTTCGCCGGTATTTGGCTTAAAGCGCACAAGCCCATTTGGCAAGCGAGTAGGTTTGATGTACCTATCGCCTTGTTTTAGCACCATGTCCCCGCTATCGAGCTCGTTCAGGGTAGTAATTTCTTCGCCATCGATGAAGGCGTTGTATTGCTCGGCCAGATCACCCGGCGCTTGTGAAACCGGAATTTTTTGCGTCAATCCCGCTCCTAGAGAATCGGTACGCGCGACAATCACGCCGTCATCCACGCCAAGCTCTAGGAAGGCGTAACGCACCGCATTTATCTTGGCTAAGAAATCTTCATGAGGGACGGTAACTTTACCGTCTTGGTGACCACACTGCTTCGCATCCGACACTTGGTTTTCGATTTGAATGCAACACGCCCCGGCTTCAATCATCTTCTTCGCTAACAGGTAAGTGGCTTCTTCGTTACCAAAACCCGCATCAATATCGGCAACAATTGGCACAATATGGGTTTCAAAACTGTCAATTTGGTTTTGTACCGCCTGCGCTTTCACTGTGTCACCTGAGTCTCGCGCTGCGTCTAAGTCTTTATATAGATGGTTAAGCTCGCGAGCATCGGCTTGTTTTAAGAAGGTGTACAGCTCTTCGATGAGCATAGGCACGGTGGTTTTTTCGTGCATCGATTGGTCTGGTAGTGGGCCAAACTCAGAGCGGAGCGCCGCCACCATCCAACCGGACAAGTAAAGATAACGACCGCGGGTGGTTTCAAAGTGCTTTTTAATCGAAATCATTTTTTGCTGTCCGACAAAGCCGTGCCAGCAGCCTAAAGACTGAGTGTAGTTGGCCGAGTCTTGGTCGTAGGACGCCATATCTTCACGCATGATCTTGGCGGTGTATTTGGCGATGTCGATGCCGGTATGAAAGCGATTTTGCAGGCGCATTCGCGCCACATATTCTGGGTTGATCGCCGCCCAAGTTTGGCCTTGCTGTTCAATCAACGAGCTCGCATTATTAGTTTCCGTTCTGTAATTTTGCATGGTATTCCCTCTTTAGCTTCACTTGGTGGTGATGTTCACTGTTTAATGACGTTATTGGTGTAAAAATCGTTATTCAAATTTGATGGTAAGTTAACCTTGCGCGTATTTCGCTTGCTTACGGTAATCGTGTAATAAGGGCTCGGTGTAACCACTTGGCTGCGCAGCGCCCTTAAAGATCAGTGCCCTCGCCGCTTGATAAGCGTAGCTCGACTCCATATCTGGCGTCATGGCCACGTAACCCGCCGCGCCTTGATTTTGCTCGTCGACCACTTTAGCCATGCGCGCTAATATCGCTTCAACTTGACTGTTGCTACACACTTTGTGGGTCAGCCAATTGGCGATGTGTTGGCTGGAAATCCTGAGTGTCGCGCGGTCTTCCATTAGGCCGACATCGTTAATGTCTGGTACTTTTGAGCAACCGACGCCCATTTCAATCCAACGCACCACGTAACCTAAAATGCCTTGAATATTGTTCTCCAGCTCGCGCTCAATATCTTGCTCAGATAACAGTGTTTCTTGTGGCATCAGCGCAATTTTGAGCATCTGTTTACGCAAGGCATCTCGGTCAAACTCCAACGCTTGCTGGCGCTGTTCCACATTGATTTGGTGGTAATGCAGCGCGTGCAGCGTAGCGGCGGTTGGCGATGGCACCCAAGCTGTGGTCGCGCCCGATTGAGGATGGGCAGTTTTTTGTTCCATCATTTGCGCCATCTCATCGGGCATTGCCCACATGCCTTTGCCGATTTGCGCTCGGCCAGCAAAACCACATGCAAGGCCAATCGCAACATTGTTTTGTTCGTACGCGCTGATCCAAGGTTGCTGTTTGATTTCACCTTTTGGCAAAAAAGGCCCCGCTTGCATGCTAGTGTGGATCTCATCGCCAGTCCGGTCTAAAAAGCCGGTGTTGATGAACACCACTCGCGATTTTGCCTCACGGATACAGGCTTTCAGGTTTAGCGACGTACGGCGCTCTTCATCCATAATGCCGATTTTGATGGTGTTCGGTTTTAGGCCAAGCATGGCTTCCACTCGGCTGAACAAAAGACAAGAGAACGCCACTTCTTGCGGGCCGTGCATTTTCGGTTTCACTATATAGATACTGCCGGTACGGCTATTGCGCACCTGGCACGCATTGGCATTTTTTAGTTCAATGCTTGCGATCAAGGCCGTCACCGCGGCATCAATAATGCCTTCTGGCGCTTCTTCATTAGTGGAAGTGGTGATGAGGTTACTGGTCATCAGATGGCCGACATTGCGGATCATCAATAACGAACGCCCATGCAAGCAGTAGTCTTCGCCATTCTTGGCGGTATACACCCTATCTTGGTTCATGCGTCTTGTTAGGGTTTTGTCCCCTTTTTGAAATTGAGCAGAGAGTGACCCTGTCACAAGACCTAGCCAATTTCGATAAGCATCAACCTTGTCTTCGGCGTCTACGGCTGCGATCGAATCTTCAAAATCCATAATGGTCGACATGGCTGACTCAATTTGAATGTCATCGACCCCTGATAGGTCTTGGCTGCCAATCGCGCCGCAACTGTTTATGATGATTTCTACGTGTAGACCGTTGTTTTTCATAACAATTGATGTCGGCTCGCTTTGCAAAGAACTGACCGCGACAAATTGGCCCGGCGTTTTTAACCCGCTTTGGCTGCCATCTGGAAAAAAGGCCAACAGGTTTTTAAAATAAACGGTGTAACTTTCTACGTCGTGATGCGAACCTTCACTGAGTGGAAACGCTTGGTCGAGAAAATCTTTTGCGTAGGCAATAACACGCTTACCCCTTGCTGGGTTGTATTTTTTACCCGGCTGCATGCCCGGCGATTTCTTACTGATCACATCGCTGCCATAGAGCGCGTCGTATAGACTGCCCCAGCGCGCGTTGGCAGCGTTGAGCGCAAATCGGGCATTTTTAACCGGCACCACCAATTGTGGGCCTGCGATGGTCGCGATCTCCTCATCGACGTTTTCTGTGTCAATCTCAAAATCTGGCCCTTCGTCTTCTAGATATCCAATCTGCTCGAGAAACTCGCGATATTGCGCACTGCCAAACGAGCGGTGCTGCTTGTGAAATTGGTCAATCTGCTGCTGCAAAGTGGTACGCGTTTGCAGTAACGATTGGTTTATCGGCGTTAACTCGGTGACTAAGTCCGTTAATGAAGCCCAAAACGTATCGGCATTGATGTCGGTAAGGGGCAGCACTTCGTCGTTCACAAACTGATAGAAGCCCTGATGGATTTGACATTCCTTGGTTAGCGGTAGATTCATGGCTTCATTCCTTTCTGTGGTGGCATTCTTGATTTTCTAATAGCTTCTCGTTCAGTGAGTTAGCTCTCTTTTTGAACACTAAATGTTCGCTTGTTATCTTTTACGCTTTCACTTTAACGAACTTTTAACTAAAATTTCACAAAGAAAATTACACAGTGTGAATTTTACAATTATGAAAACAAACAAAAGTCTATTTCGTCAGTCTCACTTTCTGGGTACTAAGATCCGTAACCTACGGAAACGTAACCATTTAACCCTTGAAGATCTCTCTTCGCGTTGTGTAAAACTCGATGCGGAATACGCCCCTTCAGTCTCTTATCTTTCGATGATCGAACGGGGAAAAAGAGTCCCAAGTGAAGAGATGCTGGAAGTGATCGCCGCTGTTTTTCAAAAAAATGTGCAGTGGTTTTTGGATGATGCGCACGATCAGCACGAATTAGTGCCTGAAAAAGGCAGCCGCGGTGGGATTCGCGGCATGGCGTTAGAGCCAAGCTTTTTGTTTTCAAATGAGATCCTGCAAATCGCTATTCCTGAAATGCTCGCTCAAACCGGCACCACAGGGCGGCAGTTTGCCCACTTACTTATCCGTGCCCACCAAGAGCACCATCAGAATCATTTTCCCGATTTGGAGCGTGCCGCAGAGGAGATCGGCAAAAAGCGCATGCCATTAAGTGTCGACGACCTACTTGAGATCTGCGATGACGTTGGACTCAAAATTAAGTGGTTTAAAGAAGCGCCAGAGAGCGTGACAGAATCGCAAGGGGTCTCGCACCAACGGGTTGTGCGTTCTTATTTTCAGGCGCCGGGCACGCTGCACCTCAATACCATGTTAAAAAAAGACCCGGTACGGCTTAAATACGACATCGCGGTAAATGTCGGACATATGGTGCTTCATGATGGTGATGGTGAAAAAAGCATGGTCGTGGCCGACAGCAATCCGAGCTACGGCATTCGCGATGAAAGCCAAGGCTCGGTCGAGCTTGATTCCACCAAGATATTGCACGCATGGCGAGACTTTGAATGCTCATTTTTCGCTGGTGCGCTGCTTTGCCCAAGA
>Ga0070724_10001863_pt1 | contig 12146 bp, 13 predicted proteins | sample tdDd001_FD_67278 | JGI IMG/M metagenome (GOLD analysis project Ga0070724, IMG submission 67278) | Marine sediment microbial communities from the Atlantic coast under amendment with organic carbon and nitrate - tdDd00.1 | ecosystem: Environmental > Aquatic > Marine > Coastal > Sediment | place...
ACCCCGAGATCAACTTCCGCGAATTCACCGGCGTCGTCTATTATTGGGAAGACGGCCAGTGGAAAGAGAAGAAGATGTTCGAGACCGGCCACGATTGGGACCTACCCGTCGTCGGCACCTGCCGCGCCTATCAGTCCGGCCATGACGAGGTCCACAGCCTGGCCACCAATTATCCCCAGGCCGACGTTCGGTTCTGGATGGGCTTTGGCGATCACTACATCAACGTCTTTACCGTCCTGCAAAACCTTGGCCTGCTGTCCGAACAGCCCGTGAAAACCGCCGAGGGCCAAGAGGTCGTGCCGCTCAAGCTCGTCAAGGCCGTGCTGCCCGATCCCTCTAGCCTGGCGCCGAATTATACCGGCAAGACCTGCATCGGCGATCTGGTCAAAGGCACCAAGGACGGTCAGGACTTCGAGGTCTTTGTCTATAACGTCGCGGACCACAAGGACGCCTATAACGAGGTCGGAAGCCAGGGTATTTCCTATACCGCCGGCGTGCCGCCCGTCGCCGCAGCGATGCTGATCGCCTCTGGGGACTGGGATGCCAAAACCATGAAAAACGTCGAAGAGATGGACCCCAAACCCTTCTTCACCATTCTTGACCAGATCGGTCTGCCAACGCGTATGCAGATCGGTGGTCTGGGTGGCAAAGACATGGCCTGGAACGCCTAGATCCGGACGAATGCTCTGAGTTCAAAGCCCGGCCATCGTGCCGGGCTTTGTTATGTCTGACGTCGCAAGTTGCTGCTCCTTTTCCATTGATACCTGGTAAGGCTACGCCGGAAAAAGTAAACGCCCCCCTAATGACAGGGGGGCGTTTCGAAAAAAACTGGGGGATTTGTACCAAACCGTGGGTCAAATTGTACAAAAGGCCCGAATTATTGCTTGGCGCGCTCCGCCTCGATCTGACGCCATTTTGCGACGTTGCGATTGTGCTGATCCAGCGTTTCGGCAAAGGCGTGCCCGCCCGATCCATCCGCCACAAAGAAGATGAATTTCGTGTTAGCGGGGTCCAGCGCGGCCTCGATGCTGGCGCGGCCCGGGTTGGCGATGGGCGTCGGCGGAAGACCCTGAATAATGTAAGTATTCCAAGGGGTTTCGCGACGAAGCTCACTCTGACGCAGCCCGCGCCCCAGCACGCCCTGGCCTTTGGTCACGCCGTAAATCACGGTCGGGTCCGTTTGCAGGCGCATACCGCGTTCCAGGCGGTTGATGAACACGCTGGCGACAGTGCGTCGTTCTTCGGCGACGCCGGTTTCCTTTTCGATGATCGAGGCCAGAATCAGCGCTTCTTCCTTGCTGTTCAGAGGCAATCCGTCGACACGATTCTTCCAGGCTTCTTCCAGGATAATCTCTTGTTTTTCCAGCATTCTTTCGATGACAGACGTCCGGGTGTCCCCAGCCCGCACCTCATAGCTGTCAGGGAACAGAGTGCCTTCGGCGGGGACTGTGGCCTCGCCTTCCAGCAGGTCAATCCGGCTCAGAGCATCCACCACTTGCCAGCTGGTCACGCCTTCGGCAACCGCGATGCGATAGCGTGTGTCGGACTCGCCGCGCACCTTGGTAAACTCGGTCGGCGCTTCGTCTTCGGCGGGGTTGAAAGCCGTGACTTCGACATACCGGTTCGTGGCCGGGTCCAGTTCGCGCACGACAATCGCTGACCGCGTCACGCCCACCCGGTACACCACTTCGGTGCCGCAGGTGCTGGCACCGCCGCGCGTGACAATATCGACGATCTCTTCCATCGAGGCACCCTGCGGAACCAAGAAGCTGCCGGCCTTGAGTTTGTCGGCTTTTTCCGTGTAATCCGCCCCCAGTCGCAAGATCGCACCACTGGAAATTGCGCCTTTTTGCTCAAGGACTTGGCTAACAGTCTTAAAGTTCGAGCCGCTCTCGACACGTAGGCAAATCGCATCGGACAATGGCCCGGCTTCCTGGTACTCTCGTTGCCCCCAGATGATGACGCCGCCCAAAAGGAACAGCGCCACGATCAGGATCGTCAGCGCGTTGGACGCGATGGCTCGCCACATAGCTTTAGCTCACTTTGCCAAACAGAACGCTTGCGTTGGTGCCGCCAAACCCAAAGCTGTTGGACAGGGCGATATTGATGTCCCGCTCGCGCTTGACGTTCGGCGCCAGATCAATCGGCGTTTCGACCGCCGGGTTTTCCAGGTTGATCGTGGGCGGTGCCACCTGATCGCGGATCGCCAGGATCGAGAAGATCGCCTCGATCGCGCCAGCCGCCCCCAACAGGTGCCCGGTGGCCGACTTGGTCGAGGACATGGTAACCGTCTTGGCCGCGTCCCCCAGCATGCGTTCAACCGCGCCCAGCTCGATCACGTCCGCCATGGTCGAGGTGCCATGCGCGTTGATGTAATCCACCTGGTCCGGCGTGATGCCTGCGCGGGTCAGCGCCGCCGTCATGGATCGGAATCCGCCGTCGCCGTCCTCGGCCGGGGCCGTGATGTGATAGGCGTCGCCCGACAGGCCATAGCCCAGAACCTCGGCATAAATCTTGGCGCCACGCGCCTTGGCGTGTTCGTATTCTTCCAGCACGACAACGCCCGCGCCCTCGCCCATGACAAACCCGTCGCGGTCCGCATCATAGGGGCGGCTGGCCGCCTTGGGATCGTCAGAGCGCTTTGTTGACAGGGCCTTACAGGCGTTGAAGCCCGCGATGCCCAGCGGGGTGATCGCCGCTTCGGCGCCGCCCGCCAGCATCACATCCGCGTCGCCCCACTGAATCAGCCGGGCCGCATCGCCAATGGCGTGGGCGCCTGTAGAACACGCCGTCACAACGGCGTGGTTCGGGCCTTTGAAACCGTATTTGATGCTCACCTGACCCGAGATCAGGTTGATCAGCGCCCCTGGAATAAAGAACGGCGAAATCCGGCGCGGCCCTTTTTCCTGTAGGGTGATCGCACCCTTTTCGATGGATTGCAGCCCACCAATCCCCGAACCGATCATCACGCCTGTGCGCAGGCGGCTCTCTTCGTCTTCGGGCATCCAGCCCGCGTCTTCGGCGGCCTGAATTGCAGCGGCATAGCCATAGAGGATGAAATCATCGACCTTGCGGCGCTCTTTGGGTTCCATCCAATCGTCGGGATTGAAGGTTCCGTCGGATCCATCGCCCATCGGCAGCTCGCAGGCGTAATTCGTGCCCAGATTGCTGGCATCAAACCGAGTGATTGTCCCCGCACCGGATTCACCGGCCAGCAAACGGCTCCAGGTTTCCTCGACCCCACATGCCAGCGGAGTGATCATTCCAAGCCCAGTAACAACGACACGACGCATAGTGATATGCCCTTCCTCAGCAGTCTTTATCCGCTCATACCCTGCATTTACCCCCATGGGCAAGAGCAGGAGGCCACCGGACGGCCCGCACGGCGCGGAATTGCCTTTGCTAACGGGACGTCGTACCGCCCCGCGCGAACCATGCCCCTGTGCAGGGGCTCAGGCACAATGCCCTAGCGTCACGCTGCCCACACACCCGCCTAACGCGAGTCCATCGCGCAGGGCGCGGATAGGGCGAATCAGAACGCCGCTTGACGTAGATGTAAAAAGGCCCCCGCCGTTTCCGACAGGGGCCCTTAGCGGCAAAGCCGCGTAACTTAGGAGGCTTCGGTGATGAACTTCACCGCGTCGCCGAAAGTCTGAATGGTTTCAGCTGCGTCGTCGGGGATTTCGATGCCGAATTCCTCTTCGAAGGCCATAACCAGCTCAACGGTGTCCAGGCTGTCCGCGCCCAGGTCGTCGATGAACGAGGCATTCTCGGTCACTTTGTCTTCTTCCACACCCAGGTGCTCAACAACGATCTTCTTCACGCGGTCTGCGATATCGCTCATGTCAAAGTCCTCATAACTTTATTGGGCTGTTCGCCCGGTTCTCCGCCGTCGCCCGCGGGGATGGCTTCTGTATTGTGCCCGGTTTAGCGGGCGGCTCGTCTTCCCGCAAGCGGGATGTCCGGCAGTGCAGCGTGCCCCCCGGAAAATCTGCGTGGCCTATAACACATGGGGCGCATGAGGCAAATGCTTTCGCGCCTTGCATCCAGGTGCTGGGCAAATAAATGACGTCCGATCTGTGTGAACGGACGCCAGCCATCCCCGAAGGGACAGAATCACAACATTGCCATGCCGCCGTTCACATGCAAGGTAGCACCCGTCACATATCCCGCCTCGGGGCTGGACAGGTACAGCACGGCCGCGGCGATCTCTTCTGGGGTGCCCATGCGCGCGGCGGGGATCTTTGTGTTGATCGCGGCTTTCTGATCGTCCGTCAGCTTCTCGGTCATCGCCGTCGCGATAAAGCCAGGCGCGACAGCGTTGGCGGTGATGCCCCGGCTGGCGACCTCATAAGCGATGGATTTCGTCATCCCGACCATGCCGGCCTTGGACGCGGCATAGTTGACCTGACCGGGATTGCCCGTGGCCCCCACGATCGAGCTGATATTCACGATCCGGCCCCAACGCGATTTCATCATGGGGCGCATGACGCCCCGGCACAGGCGCATGGTTGCGGTCAGATTGACGTCGATGACCGACTGCCATTCTTCGTCTGACATCCGCATGAAAATCTGGTCACGGGTGATCCCGGCGTTGTTCACCAGAATATCCACAGATCCCATCGCGGCAATCGCCTGCTTGGGGAGCGCATCTACGGCCTCGGCATCGGACAGGTTGCACGGCAGAACGTGCACGCGCTCGCCCAGCTCGGCCGCCAGCGCCTCGAGCGGCTCAACCCGTGTGCCACTCAGACCCACGGTGGCGCCTGCCCCGTGCAGCGCCTTGGCGATCGCGCCCCCAATACCACCCGAAGCCCCTGTGATCAGGGCAGATTTCCCAGTCAGATCAAACATGTGATTTTCCTTTCTTCCTGGTGCAACTCTGGTTTCCAGAGCTTTGCCAGAAATGTTCCTATGTGCGTATCGGTTTAGACGGAAACTGCGGCTTTGACGTCGTCGGGCGTGCCCACGGCCTTGCAGCTGATCGAACGGTCAATCCGGCGGATCATTCCCGACAGGGCTTTGCCTGCGCCGATTTCCCACACGTCCGTCACACCATTTTCAGCCATGTACATCACGCTTTCGCGCCACCGAACCGAGCCCGTCACCTGATCCACCAGCAACGAGCGGATCGTTGCGGGATCGGTGATTGCTTCGGCCACAACATTGGCGACCAGCGGCACGGCGGGACAGTTGATGTCCACCTTATTCAACGCCTGCGCCATGACCTCGGCGGCGGGGGCCATCAGTTCGCAATGAAAAGGCGCGCTAACCGGCAGCAACACCGCGCGTTTGGCGCCTTTTTCCTTGGCCAAGGTCACCGCGCGTTCGACAGCGTCCTTGTGGCCCGACACGACAACCTGTCCGGGATCGTTGTCATTCGCCGCTTGGCAAACATCGCCTTCGGCCGCTGCCGCTGCAACATCCTGAGCCGTCGCGAAATCCAGCCCCAAAAGCGCCGCCATGGCGCCAACGCCGACCGGCACGGCGTCCTGCATTGCTTTGCCACGAATACGCAGCAAACGCGCCGCGTCCGAGATGCTCAATGCACCAGCCGCGGCCAGCGCCGAATACTCCCCCAAAGAGTGCCCCGCGACATAGGCGGCCGTGTCTGTCAGCACCATGCCCTCGGATTCCAGCGCGCGGAACGCAGCCAGCGAGGTCGCCATCAGCGCCGGTTGTGCGTTTTGGGTCAGGGTCAGCTGATCTTGCTCGCCCTCCCAGATCAGCGCGCTGAGTTTCTCGCCCAGGGCGTCGTCCACCTCATCGAAAACCGCTTTGGCTGCGGGGTAGGCCTCGGCTATTGCCTTGCCCATTCCGATGGTTTGTGCCCCTTGACCAGGGAAAACGAATGCTGTTGTCATGGTCGTCCTCGTCCCATTTCCGTTTTGGTTGATGTAGCCGCCCAGCGGGTTGACCACAAGTAAAACAGCCCATGTCTCTAATCTGACCGTGAACGCAGACCCCCTGTGCGGCCACGCAGATTTTCGTCACAGTGCTTGGACGCTAGTTTTAGGTGACCCCTATGTTAAGAGACCTTTTATGAGCCTTTCAAATACCACACAGACCTATGGCCTTCTTGCTCGTGCCCTGCATTGGCTAACGGCGGCCCTGATCCTGACCATGATCCCGCTGGGCTTTGTGGCCGAAAACGCCTCTCATGCCATCAACGCGCCCGGCGCCACCCCAACCCCAGCCGATCTGGCTCAGGTCACCTTTTTGTTTTCGCTACACAAAACGCTGGGCGTTCTGGCCTTTGTGACAGCGCTGCTGAGGCTGATCTGGATGCTGACACAGACCAAGCCCACCCCGCTGCACCCCGACCGCAAGGCCGAGACCTTTCTGGCCGAGGCAATCCACTTTGCGCTGTATTTCGCATTGGTTCTGGTGCCACTGACCGGCTGGGTTCACCACGCGGCGACCACAGGGTTCGCACCGATCTGGGGGATTGGTCAGTCACTGCCCTTTGTGCCCAAAGACGCCGGGGTCGCCCAGATATTTGGCGTGCTGCACATGATTGCTGTCTGGATTCTGATCATTTCGTTGGGCCTGCACATCGCGGGCGCGCTGAAACACCACCTGATCGACCGGGACAGCACCCTGTCGCGCATGACTCGGGGCACAGCTGCGGGCAAGGGCACACATGGTTCGGTCGCTCTGCCATTGTTGGCGGCTCTGGTGGTCTGGGTGCTGGTGCCGCTCGGCGCCATCTCGGGCGGGCTGTTCAAATCCGAAGCCCCCGCAACACCCCCAGCCCTGCAACAGGTTGCCAGCGACTGGCAGGTATCGGACGGGAGCCTGGGAATCGCCATCACCCAAATGGGCAACCGCGTCGAAGGTCAGTTCGGCGACTGGACCGCGCAAATCAGCTTTGCCGATGACCCCACACAAGAGAAAAACGGCGAGATCACAGTGACCGTCTCGATCCCGTCATTGACGCTGGGAACGGTCGCGCAACAGGCGATGGGACCGGATCATTTTGACGCCACCGCCTTTCCGACCGCAGTGTTCACCGCTGATATTCTTCGGGACGGTGCTGGGTTTGTTGCCAAGGGCACGCTGACGATCAAGGATCAGACGATGCCTTTGTCCCTGCCCTTTGCGCTGTCTCTGGATGGGGCGCAGGCCACCGCCTCGGGGACGACACGGACCAACCGGCTGGATTTCGGTGTCGGCGCGGGCATGAAGGACGAAGGGACGCTGGCCTTCGAGGTCGAGATTTCCTTTGATCTGGTCGCAGCCAAAGGCTGATCACAGCTACATCCCTCTACCGTAACGAAAAAAGCCGCCGGTTTCCCGGCGGCTTTTCCGTATCTTACGCAGAAAGCTTATTCAGCTTTCATCGCCTCAACCGAGATGGTCACGGCGACTTCGTCACTGACATAAGGGGCGAATTTGCCCAGGCCATAGTCAGAACGCACCAGCGTGGTGGTGGCATCGAAGCCCGCCCAGGGTTTCCCGGCCATCGGGTGATCGCCTTTTTGGTTCAGAACCGCGTCCAGAACGACCGATTTGGTCACACCGTTCAGGGTCAGATCGCCAGTGATCTTGGCCGTGGCCTCGCCGGTCACATCGATTCCGGTGGACACAAAGCTGACCGTTTCGTCGTCAGCCGCATCAAAGAAGTCAGGCGACATGAAATGTGCGAACCGCTCTTCCCAACCGGTCAGCATGGTTTTCACCGGAAAGGAAACCGTGACCGAGGACGCAGCAGGCTGTTCCTGATCGAACATGATTTCGCCTTCGAAGCCCGAAAACACGCCGTATGTTGTCGAATACCCAAGGTGGTTATAGGAAAACACGATCTGGCTGTGGCTGGAATCCAGAACGTATTTTTCGGCTTCGGCCGACGCCATACCAGCGCCAAGGATCGTTGCAGCCAGAGCGGCAGTGAAAAGAGTGGTCTTCATGAGGGGAACTCCTGTTCGTTACATGTATCGAAGATAGCGCCAAAATTGATGCGCTGTCTCGGTCTTGCAATACTACATGAACCCACAGGGTCTGTTTGAATTCGAACAGTCGGGCCTATGCCGCTACCGAGGATCTGCGCATCATGGCCAGCTTGTCCATGACATTCGGGTCCAGATGATTGCCCACAGCCACGCGCAGCACTTCGCGGCCTCCGCTGAGCCGCGCCATCAGGATGCCGCCCTTCAGGCTGATCTCTTCCATCTCGTCAAAACCGTATCGGCCCTGGATGCGCGCGATCCCGTCCCTCCCTCTAAGGACATGATTCAACTGATAGTTTTCCACATCCAGATGAAACTCTTCATCGAACCGATTGCCACCAGCCCCCCACAGACCCACGGCAATCCCCAGGAACAGAAAGGACAAGACCAAGCGCACCAGCATCTCTGCACCGTCCAGCGTGGCCCCCGGCACCAGCCACAACCCCAAAGAGGCCATCCCCAACACGATACCAAAGAATTTCATGGTGGATTGGGTGACTTCCTGACTGCCGCGCATCGGGGCGCTTAGCCGGGTCAGTTTGGAGGTGTCGAATTCTTGCATCATAGCCCTCGTCTATTGTACGGATCGTTTGCACCACTCTGTCCCGGCAAAGCGGCGACAATTAGGCGAAGGTTTGAGTAGAATTCGCCTTTTTCGCACATGCCCGGTGGGCGGCCAGACGGGCGTCCAGATCGCATCCGCAGAAACAACCAGGTTCCGCGGTGTTCAGGCTTGCGAAACAGGGAAATCCATCGTATATGCGCCGCTCCTTCCGCAGTTTTGGATGAACCGCGCAGTCTCTCGTGGATGGGTCGCGGAAGGATTGGCCCCCCTATGAAATGCGCCTGAAAATTGACAGGAGTAAACATGCCGCTTTACGAGCATGTCTTCATCTCGCGCCAGGATCTGTCCAACGCGCAAGCTGAGAGCCTCATTGAACATTTCGGTACCGTTTTGGCTGATAACGGCGGCAAAGTCGTCGACAGCGAATACTGGGGTGTCAAAACGATGGCCTATAAGATCAACAAGAACCGCAAGGGCCACTATGCCTTCCTGCGTACCGACGCCAACGCGCCGGCCATCCAGGAAATGGAACGCCTGATGCGTCTGCATGATGACGTCATGCGCGTCCTGACCATCAAGGTCGACGAGCACGCCGAGGGCCCTTCGGTCCAGATGCAGAAACGTGACGAACGCAGTGATCGTGGTGATCGCCGCGAGCGCCGTTCGTGATCAGCTTGAGAAAAGGACGATAAGTCATGGCTGCTAAACCGTTTTTCCGCCGTCGCAAGGTCTGCCCCTTCTCGGGCGACAACGCGCCGAAGATCGACTACAAAGACACCAAACTGCTGCAACGCTATATCAGCGAACGCGGTAAAATCGTGCCGTCGCGCATCACCGCCGTTTCCGGCAAAAAGCAGCGTGAGCTGGCCCGTGCTATCAAGCGCGCCCGCTTCCTCGCCCTGCTGCCCTATGCAGTGAAGTAAGGAGAGACTGATATGCAAGTTATCCTTCTGGAACGTGTGGCCAAGCTTGGCCAGATGGGCGACGTCGTCGATGTTAAATCCGGCTACGCGCGCAACTTCCTGCTGCCGCAAGGCAAAGCGCTGACCGCTTCGAAGGCAAACGTTGCCTCGTTCGAAGTGCAGAAAGCTCAGCTTGAAGCCCGCAACCTGGAAACCAAAAAAGAAGCCGAAGCACTGGCCGAAAAGCTGGATGGTCAGCAATTCGTCGTGATTCGTTCCGCTTCGGATGGCGGCAACCTTTATGGCTCGGTCACTCCGCGTGACGTTGCCGAAGTTGCAACCGAAGAAGGCTTCTCGGTGGACCGCAAGCAGGTTGTCATCGTACTGCCGATCAAAAACCTGGGCCTGCATGGCGTGGCTGTCACCCTGCACCCCGAAGTTTCGGTCGAAATCGAAATCAACGTGGCCCGTTCGACTGAAGAGGCCGAACTGCAAGCCTCGGGCAAATCGATCCAGGAACTGGCTGCGGAAGAAGAAGCCGCTGCTGATTTCGAAATCGCCGAGCTGTTCGACGATATCGGTTCCGCCGCATCGGACGACGAAGAACTGACCGTCGCCGACGAAGACGCATCGGACGACGAAGAGTAATCAAATCCTTCCAAGGATTTTTGAAACCGCGCGAGGCCTCCTCGCGCGGTTTTTTTTCGTCCTAGCCCAACCGCATAGGTCCGAGAAAAAGTCAGCGGGGCTTTATCGTTCAGGTGCTTTTGCTATATGACAAAGACATCTTGTATCAATTCACCCTAGGTCAATTATTAACCTGACCATTTTCCGCCACAGATTTGCCGCCTTGAAGTTGTTAACCCTATATTAGCTATTACGACCCAAACAGATTTCCGCGTTCAATAAGGAGGACGCGCCATGCGAGCCATAGATTTGAACGCGATCCCCGACGGAGAAGTCAGCTGCGTCAGTATGCTGGACGGGCTATGTGCGTCTCTGGGCTTTGACTATGCGTCCTACGCCACGATTTCCCCGGTCACGGGGGACATTCTGGGCTATGCCACCTACCCTGACGAGTGGAAGGCACATTATGTCCGGCGTGGGTTTCACCGGATTGACCCTACATTAACCGAAACCGCCCTATGTATCGCCCCTGTGGAATGGTCGCGCTTTGACAAAAACGCGCGGTTTCACACCGTATTCTCCGAAGCGCGCGAGTTCGGCATCACCCCGCAGGGGCTGACCATCCCGGTGCGTGGCCCCTATGGGGACCATGGCCTACTAAGCGTCACACGTGATTGTTCAGAGCCTGAGTGGTCCCGCCTGGTTCACGCCACAACCGGCGCGTTGCAGCTTGCGGCGGTGCGCCTGCATGACGAGGTGCTACACTCTGGACAGGTGCATCAGACGCTTTCACGTCCGGTTCTGTCAACGCGCGAGCTGGAGATCCTGCAATGGATCGCTGCGGGGAAATCGCAGCAGGATGTCGGGGATATCTTGTCCATTTCGCATCGCACGGTCGAAGTGCACCTGCGCTCGAGCCGCGAAAAGCTGGGAACGCTGACCACCGCCCAAGCCATCGGGCGTGCCATCGGGTTCCGGCTGATTCACCCTGGGTAAGGCGCACTACGGGAATCCCCTAATGGTGCCGCGCTCTGGCACCGATACACTTTCCCTGCACTGACGTTTTAGGGGAAACTTCGATGATCATCGTTATTGATGCTCTGAACAGGCACCAGTTCCAGCCCATGCTGGACGAGATGCACCGCCTGCGGCAAAGGTGCTTTGGCACAGTTTTCCAAGGGCAAACCGGCACCAACAGACATGCCGCAACAGATGAATTCGACCAACTGAATCCTGCCTATATCCTTCATTTGGACATGGCTGGACGGGTTTCGGGCGGTTTACGCCTACTACAAACCACAGGGCCGCACATGCTGTCGGACGCGCTGTCCGAGGTATTACAGGGCGATGCGCCATTGCGCAGCGCGCGCCTCTGGGAGGCCTCGCAATTCTGTGTCGATATTGATGCGCCCAATGCCCGCCGCGTCGCAAGTAAGGTTTTGGTTGGCGCGTTGGAATACGCGCGCAAGGCCGGTGTTCTGGATGTCGTGACTCTATTGGATCCACGGCTGGACCGAATCCTGACGGACACTGGCGATTTACCGATTGATTACCTGGGCCTGACAGGGCGCGGAATTGTCGCCGCCTTGATTGATTGCTCGGCTGAACGCATCGACAACCTGCGCGATCGGGTCGGCCTGGCCGGTGATCTGTTCACCACGAACGAGGCTGCCCTGCGGCATTTCGACCAACACCGCCCGAAGCCCTCAGCCCTGCCCGACAGCCGCGCGGCCTTGCGTGCCTATTGCGAAGAGCAGATCGCAGATGCCCAGACCCCGCTGGATCGCGCCGCAGCCGAAGCCTTGCGCCTCGAACTGTCCTACATGATCGACGGCGTCCCCGTACGCCGTTGCAAAGCCTGACCACTCACGGTCTCCTCGCCGCTATTCGCCGAAATTTTCTCCGGCGGGTAGCGGCGCCATCCGCACCAATCGCGAATCCGCCACACTGGCCTGTCGGTGCACCATCGCCTCGCGGTATTCGGGGTCTTTGATCATTGCCGCGAACGCATCAGGGCTGGGGTATTCTGCGATAAAGCACAGGTCCCACGCTTCGTCTCCGGGGCCAATCAGCATCTGCTCCATCTGACCACGCCACACGATC
>Ga0070724_10001864_pt1 | contig 12146 bp, 11 predicted proteins | sample tdDd001_FD_67278 | JGI IMG/M metagenome (GOLD analysis project Ga0070724, IMG submission 67278) | Marine sediment microbial communities from the Atlantic coast under amendment with organic carbon and nitrate - tdDd00.1 | ecosystem: Environmental > Aquatic > Marine > Coastal > Sediment | place...
GCAAAGAACTGGTATTGAGCAAATCAATGACGCAGTAACTCAATTAGACCAACAAACTCAACAAAATGTTGTTATCTCTAATACAACTCATACAATTGCAGCTCAAACAGATGAGATTGCTAAGTTAGTTGTTTCATCAGCAAATGAAAAAGAGTTTATTGGAAAAGATACTATTAAGAGTAAACAATTAGAAACTAGTTCAAAATCTGCAGAACAGATTTTAGCTGAGATTCAAGCAAAAGCAAATGTTTCTCCTACTAGGAAAACAACATCTGCACCAAAAGTACAGACTCAAAAACAAACAACTGTACATAAACCAACACCAACTCCAAAGCCTGCAGACAATAAGTTTGTAGACTCAACATCAAAAGATGATGACGAGTGGGAAAGCTTCTAGGAAACTAGAAGCCACTAAAAAAGGGAAGTATCATTTGATACTTCCCTTTTTTTATGGATAAAAACTAAAACTATTTTTTAGATTTTTTCTTAGATTTTTTTTCTTTCTTATCTTTTTTCTTTGCTTTTTCAGCTTTTACTTTTTTCTTAACTTTTTTGTCTTTTTTAACTTTATCAGCTTTTACTTTTTTCTTAGCTTTCTTTTTCTTTTCTACTTTTTTCTTTTTAACAGCTACTTTTTTTGCTTTTTTCTTAACAGCTTTTTTCTTCTTTGCAGCAGCTTTTTTCTTTTTTTTCTTTAATTCTTCTTTTTCTTTCTTTGACATTTTAATGTCTCCTTTTAAAAATTTGAATAATATTAGCACTTTTAATTTATAATGTCAATAAAATATTACCTTTTTCTTGAAAATATATAGTAATTATAAAATATTTCATTTTTTTATAGTTGTAATAGTTAAGATTTTTAAGCTATACTTTCAAAAAATATAAAGAAGGTTTGATGATAAAAAAGATTTTATTTTTACTATTGATTTCTACAAGTTTGTTTGCTAACACTTCATATACAAAAGAACAATTAGAAAAAATGATTGCAAAGATGGTTGTTCTTGGTTTTTATGGAACAAATATCAGTTCAAAAGACTCAATATACCAAGATATAAAAAAGTATGATTTAGGTGGAGTAATTTTATTTGATAAAGACCCAAGTAATAGAAAAAAAAGTAAAAATGTTGTTAATTCAACACAACTTAAAAAACTAACAAAACAACTACAATCTATTAGAAATGAGAAGCTTCTAATCTCAATAGACCAAGAGGGTGGAATAGTTCAACGACTTAAAAAATCTAAAGGTTTTGTATCAACACCAAGTGCAAGTTATGTATCAAAAAATGGTGAAGACTTTGCAAGAAGTGTATATTTTAATCTTGCATTAGATTTAAAACAAAATGGAATAAATGTAGATTTTGCACCAGTAGTAGATTTATCGATCAATCCTAAAAACTCTGTTATTGTAAAAAAGGGTAGGTCATTTGGAAAAAGTTCAAGAGAGGTTATAAAATACTCTTCAATTTTTGTAGATGAACTTAGAAAGCAAAATGTAATTTCAGTATTAAAACACTTCCCTGGACATGGTTCTTCTCTTAGGGATTCGCACAAAGGATTTGTAGATATTACAAAAACATGGAAACAAGAAGAATTGGACCCATACAAACACTTTATTCAAAACAAAAAAGTAGATATGATTATGTCTGCTCATGTATATCACAAAGATTTAGATAGGGATTATCCTGCAACTTTATCATATGATATAAACACTATTATTCTAAGAGATATGTTAGGATATAAAGGTGTATTAATAAGTGATGATTTACAAATGGGTGCGATTGCAAAACACTATAGTTTAGATGAGACTTTAAAGTTAGCTATTAACTCTGGGGTTAATATGCTTTTATTTGCAAACCAATTAGCAAATCCTCTAAAATTAAAAACTATTATTGATTCTGTTTATAGACAAGTTCAAAGTGGAGATATTTTAGTTGAGAGAATTGTTGATTCAAATAAGAAGATAAAAGAGCTTTTAAAAAAGATATAAAAGAAAAGAGTTTAATAACTCTCTTCTTTTTTGAACTTCTTCTTTCTAATCATTAAAATAGTTGCTAAAACTATAAAACTCAAACTAGCAATCAAAGTATATAAAAAAGCCTTTGGTTCTTTTTTTACCTCTTTTGTAAAGCCTTTTAGTGGTGCAATACCATCTATAACCACATCATTATCCCTAACAATTAAATAAATCCAATAAGACTCATTTGGTATTTTCGTAGTAAGTCCATCTTTTGAGATTTTATCTTCAAATAAAACTCTATTATCTATCATAGAAATAAGTTTTACTTTATTTCCAATCAAAGGTCTTTTTGACTTTTTGAAATTTGCTGTGATTAACATAGTATTATCTCTTAAGTCTTTTACTTTTAGACTAATTCCTGGAATTGCATGGGCAAAACCATAAGTAGTAAAAGCAACTAATAAAAGAAATATATATCTATTTATTTTCATATCTATCTCCATCATACTTATAAAGTAATTGAATATTTTTTGACTTTTTAAAGAACATATAAAAACTAAATGCAAATAGTAAAATTACTATATCAACAAAGAAAATATCATACATACCTTTTGATAAACTAACCCAAGGATAAAAAGTAGTTTGATATCCATGAAAAGCTACTGCTAATAAAAGAAGTATAGCCCCTAGAAGTAAATAGTGATTGATTACTTTTAGAGTATTTTCTTCATAAACTGCATATAGTAAAGTTCCTGCCCATAAAGCATAAAAGCAACCAGTTAACCAAGTAGTTCTCTCAAACATATTCATAGGAAAATACCAATACAAAAACATCACTAAAGCAGTTGAGGGAATAACTCCAATCATAACTGATAAAGATAGTTTGTTTAAAATACTATAGTAGTTTTTGTCTTCTCTTTTTTTAGTCAATGTCTTTTTTTCACTATAAATTAAAAAACCAAATGCAAAACCAGCTGTCATAATAATCCCTAAAATAAAGTAGATTACTCTAAGAAGTAAACCCTCATCAGTAATAAAGTGTAGGAAATAAAATGCTGATAATATTTTGTTTGCACCCGTTGATGTTTCTAAATTATGAGTTGCTACTACTTTTCCATTTACAGCACTTATTTCTATATACATTCTATTTATTCTTGCTGTAATTGAACGGTTTGCTTTTTCATATCCAATAAATCTTGCTTTCGCATTTATATCATTCCACGCAAAAAGTTTGATATTTGTAATTTGAAGAGTTGGATACTTTTTTTGTGCAATATTTTGAAGTTGTGAAATCTTCATCATTTTTGCATTTTGTGTTTCTATAACAGGTTTGTCTTTTGGAAATAAAATAGGTCCAACAGTTGCTCTTAGATTTGTATCAGCTGTTTTTGTAGCACTATAAACAATAGGATTTGCAGTACTTAACATAAATCCTAAAACAGCCCCAGTCAAACAAAATACTAAAATAAAAGGCAGTAATAAAAGTGTAATATTTTTGTGCCATTTAAGCCAAAATTTCTCTTTTTTTGTTCCTTTTCTTTTTAGATTTATCCACATTATAAAACCACTAATGGCAAGAAATATCATCAGAATTGAAGCTATTCCCATTAGATATCTTCCAATTACTGGTATATTTGTTCCTATATGAATAGCATTGAAAAAGTTACTTAAAAAGTTGTTTTCAAAATCTATATTTAAAACCTTGTTTGTATTTGGATCTATATAAATAGTTTTTGATTGTTGATCATTTATACCAATAGCTTTTTCATTGACTTTTGGTATAGATATATCTATAACACCTGTTAGTTCATTTCTTTTTATAATCTCAGGTATTATCTCATCAAGTTTTGCATTTTCTTCTATTGATACAAAATGCCTTGATGGTGATTCCCAAGATTTAACATATGGCATAAACACAGTTATTGTTCCAAAAAAACAAGCAAGGTAGAAAAAGTATAAGGCAAATAATCCTAATACTGTATGTGCGCGCATTAAGTATTTTAGATTTAAATTATTGATTTTCATTTAAAGAACCTTTATACTGATAAATAAAGAACAAATTAAAAATAAGGACAAAGAAAGAATCTTCATTAAAACTTCCATTCTTGTTTTACAAAACAGTAACCATGTGCCATATATGCTCATTAGTATAGGAGTCAGTATTACTGCTGGAATAATTCTTAGTGCATAATCACCAAAAATTAGATGTGTAAGTTGCATAGTAGTTAAAAAGCTAAGTAATACTGCGCCTATACAGGCAACAAATCCATGAAACAAGCCAATTCTTGACTTGTTTTCATGTAAAAAAACTTTTGTTTTTTCAATCATTTTTTATCTTTAGAATTTATAAGAAAGAGTGAATTTTACATTTCTTCCAGCTTCATAATCACCTAAAAATGCTCCTCTTCCAGTACCTGTTGATGAGGCATGAGAGATATATCTTTTATCAAAGATATTATCAATACCTGCAATAATTGTTAAGTTTTTGATACTTGAAGGTTTGTAGTTTAATGCTGTATTGTGTACTGAATATCCTGGTTTATTAGTAATTCCACTAATTGAACCTATCTCTTTTTCTTTTTTCATAAAAATTGAATCCCATGACAATTCTACTTCACTATTTACTTTGTAATCTAGTGCTAGTGATAAACTATCACCTGGTTCATAGTTTGTAGCAAGACCAGTGCTTTCATACTTTGAGTCTGAGTGAGAGAATGTTAATAATGAACTAAAGTCACCCACTAAGTATTTGAAACTAGCTTCTAAACCTTTTAGTTCTAAATCTCCATTATTTGCTTTTGTAGCAACCCATGGACCAGTAGCATTTGACCAGTTTGTTACAATAGAGTCTTTGATATCAGTTTGGAAGTATTTAACAGAGAAACCAATAGTATCAGCTCCTAATGCATCATCAGTAATATATTTGAATCCAACTTCTTTATTAATACCAGTTTCTGGTTTTAGGTTTGGAACATTTGTACTTGAAGTTCTTGTTGAATCTAATACATCAACCATCTCAACACCCTTGTAAAGTGTAGTTGCACTTGCAAGTAAAGTCAAATCATCAGTAATAGCATACTCTGCTGCTAAACCATATGTAAATTTATTGTCTTTGATATCTCCATATGCACCATCATAATGATATTTGTTAAATCTAACTCCTGGAGTTAATACTAAACCATTATCAAAATCAATTGCATCTTCAATAAACAGTGCTGTTGTTTTAGCTTCTTCATCTTCTCCATATTTAGCTCCTGCCCAAGTAACTTCACTTGATTGAACATCATGAGTTAAACCATATGTTAAAGTATGAAGAGTATTTCCAAGTTCAATATTTGACTGAGCTTTTGAGTTAATACCTACAGTTTTAACTTCTCCTTGTAACACTCCAACATTTGTTGGTCTTGGAGATCTTCCTACCCATGTTTCTGTTCTTGTAAGTTCATTTGTATTTGAATAAACAGTTGTATCAATGTTGATTTTATCATCTAAATCAAGTTTATGTTTTAAAGTAATAGTATCTCTTGTATACTCTGTTGGGAAAGTAACACCAGCACCACTTAGTGTTGCATTTGCTTCTGCACTAAAATTTGGTCTTGGTAAATAATCACCTTCATCACTTAATCTATCGTAAGCTAAAGAGATAGATTGGTTGTCGTTAATATCGTATGATGCTTTTACTAAAGTATTGTGGTTTTTACCTTTGAAACCAAATGTTTCTTCTCCACCTGGGTATTCCCAGTTTCCTCTTTTTACATAGTTGTGGTAAAGTAAGAAACTTAAATCCTCAGTAGCTTTTCCGTACGTTGATAGTGAACCAGAAAGGCTTTTATTTGAGTTGTAAGTAGTTGATACTCTAGCTCCAATATTTTGCCCATCAATTAGCATATCTTTTCCATCTTTTGTTTCAAATGCTACAGAACCACCTAAACTTCCATTTATAACTGAGTTTGTACCAACTTGAATAGATGCTTTTTTTAGGATATCTGGGTTGATTAACATATTTCCAATGTGGTGGAACATATTTGCATTTTGAACTTTTGCACCATCAATTGTGATATCTAAATCATCATCTTGTAAACCTCTGATGTTGATTCTGTTATTAATAGAGTGTGTTCCACCTACATCAACACCTGGAATATCTCTTAATAAGTCACTTAAGTGGTCAGCTTGTTTTGTCTCAATTGAGTCTTTTCCTAAGTTAATAGATGAACTAATAACTTCTGTTTCCCATACATCAACACTGTTTAATTTTTCTTCAGCCAATGCATTTAATGAAAGTATAGATAACGCAGCAACTGTACTTAATAAAATATTTTTTTTCATTAATTTCCTTTATTTTTCGAAAAAAGTTTCCAAAAATACAAATGCAATAGTATTTAATTGTAACTTTTAACTATCTTTAAAATGATATTGAGTATCATAACTGCTATAAATTACACTCAAATCACATTTGGAGATTTAATGACAAAATTAATGAATTTTCCTTCTCAAACTGTAGAGGTTTTAATTGTTGAAGATGAAATGGTACTTGCTATTGGTATGGAAGCCTCACTTGAAGATATGGGATATGAAGTATCTGGAATAGAAACAACTGCAAAAAATGCAGTATCTCACGTAAGCAATAATCTGCCTGATATTGTAATTATGGATATAAACCTAAAAGGGAAAGAAAGTGGTATAGAAGCAGCCAAACAAATATGGCAGAAACATAAAATACCTATCATTTTTCTAACTTCTTATAGTGATGATATGACTGTAAAAAACGCAATGCAAAGTGAACCATATGCTTATTTAGTAAAGCCGTGTAGGGATAAAGAGCTTGATATTGCTATAAAAACTTCTTTACATAAACACAACTACTTTTTCAAAAACAAAGAGGTTTTAGAAGAAAACTCAATAGTTGAATTGGAAGAGGGTTTTAAATATGATAAAGCTAAAAAAGTCCTGTATTCAAGTGATGATAAACCTTTTAAACTAACTGGAAATGAAATAAAGTTTTTTGATATTTTAAGTGAAAAAGCAGGTGAAGGTGTGAGTTTTGAAAGAATTATATCTTTTATATATAGAGATGAGTTTAGTGATATAGGAAAACTAAGAACATTAGTTTATAGACTTAGAAATAAACTAAAAGTTGAGTTGTTTGAAAATGTATATGAGTTTGGATATAGGTTGAAAATTGCCTAGAAATATTAGACTTTCTCAACTTTCTATTTCTGCAAAACTTGCTCTTTCTTTAGTTGCTCTTGCTACTTTTCTTTTGACTATTTTATTTGTTTTGATTATCCCAAATATGCAAAAAGAACAATACATCCATGAAAAACAACAAGTTGAACAAACTATTGCTTTAAATACACAACAGTTAAAACTAGCAGTTGAATATATAATAAGTGATGGAAAATCAAACTCTCAAAGAATTAAAGAGTCTATGGAATATAAACTACATAATCTTACCCATGATTTTGATGAACAAAATGAGACTGAAAAAGCACTTTCAATCAAAAGTATAGCAGATAAACTATCATGTCAACTAGCACTTATTGATAAAAACTATAATTCAAAATATGAGTTAAATGAAGTTTCAAATGATGGATATATTCAGTTTAAAAAGAATAATGATACTTTTAATAAATGGCATGTATATACAAAAACAAAAGAGGAAAACCTATGCCCATCTATTACTAGGCATATAGTATATTCTCAAAAAGTTGATGATAAAAATGCACTTTTTTTATCGTGTAATACTGATAACTTTTATGACCATGAAAACAATAAAGAAAAAGATATAAAAAAGTATATTCAAAAAAGTTTTTCATATACAAAACACCTACATAAAGGAAATACATTTTTAATGTGGTTAAATGTAAATGACTTAAATGATAAGCCCCTTTATGATAGAGATGATAAAGCAAAAAATAATAAATACTGTATAAGTAAACTATCAAATATTGATTCAATTAAAACAGGACTTTTAAGCTCAAAACAAATCCTAGAAGCAAGTAAAAGTGGTGAACCACTAGTTCATATGATGGATAAAGAAAATGATATAGGAAACTTCAAATACAAAGCCTTAACATGGATTAGAAGTATAGATGAACACCCAAAAAGAAGATTGATGTTTGTAACTACAGTTTATGAAGAGGATTTACATAATAATATTGATTCTGTTTTTTGGAAGATATTACCAGCTTCATTACTTGCTTTGATTTTTTCTATTGTTACTGGATTCTTTTTGTTTAGAAAGTTTTCAAAAAGTTTGGATGTATTAGTAAAAACTTCAAAAGAAGTAAGACTTGGAAATCTAAACTTACGTTCAAATATCAAAGGAAGTGATCATATAGGTGAGCTTGGTACGACCTTTGATTTGATGCTTGATTCTATGCAAAGCAATATCAAAAATTTAGATTTAAAAGTGGAAAATAGAACAAAAGAGCTACAAAAATCACTAGATGAGAAAAGCACACTTCTAAAAGAGATACATCATAGAGTTAAAAACAATCTAGCTTTTACTATAAATCTTATCAAACTACAAAAAAGAAAAGTAAATGATGAAGAGACAAAAGAGCTTTTAACAGATGTACAAGAGCGTATCTATATCATGGAGCTTTTACATAGAAAACTATATGAATCAAAAGACTTAAACTCAATACCATTTAAAAAGTATATTAACGAGCTAGTAGAAGATATCACATATGCTTACAATGTGGAGGATTTAAAACTAAATATTCAAGTAGATGATGTAAGTATGGATATAGAACATGCCTTGCCTTGTGGACTTATAATAAATGAGTGTATTACCAACTCTTTTAAATATGCCTTTACAAAACAAAACAATGAGTTTAATATCATCTTCAAACAACGAGATAAAAGATGTTATTTAGAAATAAGTGATAACGGTCAAGGTCTACCAAAAGATTTAGATATAAACAAAACAAAAAGTTTAGGTCTTAGACTAATCACGTCTATATCAAAAGGTCAATTACTAGGTGACATAGAGTATGTATATGATCAGGGAGCGAAGTTTATCATCACTTTTGATATAATTGAGTGATTATAAAAAGGGATATATTTGAAAGAGAATTTTGAAGATAAGACTATTGAGAGTTTAAACCTAAATCAAAATAACTTAAGTGAAATACCAAAAGAGGTATTTACTTTAGAGAATCTAAAAAAGCTTTATTTATGGAAGAATAGTATCTCAATAGTTCCCAAAGAGATAAAGTCACTTCCAAAATTGGAGTGTTTAGATATAAGAGACAATAATCTAAATAAATTATGTGATGATATATGTGAGTTGAAAAATCTAAAAACTTTATATCTATCAGGTAATAAGCTATCATCTCTACCTCAAAGCATAATCAAACTAATAAATCTAAATAAAATAGTTTTAAATAACAACAGCCTTCAAGAGTTCCCCGAAGTTTTAACAAAACTGCCAAATCTACAAAGAGTGATAATAAGAGAAAATAGTATAAGCTCTATACCAAAAAGCATAAAAAATATGAAGAGTTTAAAAAACTTGGATTTAAGTTCTAACAATATAGAAGAGCTACCAATAGAACTACTTGAACTTAAAAATCTAAAGAGGTTATCACTAAAATCAAATAATATAAAAACACTACCATCAAATCTAAAAGAGTTAGAAAACATAAAAGCCTTCCAACTCAAATAGTCAAAAATTAAGCCTTTTGATAAACTGCAAAGAAGTGAGGAACAGGAGGTTCTTGTGTATCATCATAAGCTAGGAAACTAAGCTCTGTTAGTTTATCAATACTTACAAACTCATCCATCTCAGACTTTGAAAGAGGGAAGGGAATAGCATCTTCTTTCTCACCTTCGTTTCTACTTCTACAAGAAACTAAGATATATCCATCTTTTGCTACAAGTGAACTCATAGCTTCACGTGCTGGCTTTCTATATCCATTTGGTAGAACTTGGATAGTATTACACTCATACACTAAATCAAAGTTTTCAAACCAATCTTTTGGATAATCAAATAAATCAGCTACAACATACTCAACCTTAGTATCTGGATATCTGTTTTTACATAGCTCAATAGCACTAGCAGATATATCAAAAGCAATCACATCAAACCCAAGTTCACTAAGAGCTTGGGCATCATCACCAACACCACAGCCAATAACACAAGCTTTTTTACCTTTTTCTAGTAGGTTTTCTTTCACCCAGTTTACTAGATAAGGACTTGGTTCTAAATCAGCCCAAAATACTTTGGTATGGTCACCTTGTGCATCTTTGTAAATAGAGTCAAACCATCCTGTTGGGTCATCTTTCTCTTGGTAAGATTTTACCATCTTTACATAAGCATCGAAATCAAAATCTTCCATTTTATTCCTTTTTGTTTATTAGTTGATTATAGGATTATTTTATTAAAAGTTACCCATTCTCACACTACTATATAACAAACTATAAAATTACTTAACTAATCAAAAAATCTAAACAAAGATAAAGATAATATAAGTATATTATCATCCAAATATATAAATTGGGACGAATATATGAAACTACTTGTTGAACTACCGGATTTGATTGAAGATACTGTTATGATTACTCCTGCTATTGAGAATCTTTTGAAACATCACAGAGGTGCTGAGGTTACTGTAGTTGGTTCTGCAGTTTCTGCTAAGCTTTTTGAAAAAGATGTAAGAATCTCAAATGTTGTAGTTGAGGATACTAGTAGGTCTATTTTCTCTTTATTATCTCTATTTAGAACGGCAAGAAGTATAGGTGAACAAGACCTTGTTATTTCATTTAAGAGCAGTTTCTTTACGAAGTTTTTTATGTTCTTTGTTCAAAGTGAAAACAAAGTTATTTATGAAGAGATCCACAAAGACTGTCACAATGTAGAAAAATACAATGAGTTTATGAATAAAACTTTAGATACTGATTATGCAGCAGGTGATTTAATGCTTAGAGTTAAACCACAATGGTTTAAAAAACCTACATTTGGTATTCACCCAGGTTCAACATATGCAGATGTAAAAAGATGGCCAGCAGGCGAGTTCGCAAAAGTTGCTCTTGCTTTATCTCACAAGTATGATATTGTTTTACTTGGTGGTAAAAATGAAATCGACATCTGTCATGACATAGAAGAAGAACTAAAAGCAAATGGAGTTGAAAACTGTGATAACTTAGCAGGAAAGACTTCTGTTACTGATTTAGCTGAGAAAATTGCAGCTTTAGATTTATTCTTGACTATTGATTGTGGACCTATGCAAATTGCAGGTATTTATAGAGTAAATACTCTTGTTATCCCAACATCATATGACAAAATTGAGCAAAGAACTCAGTGGAAAAACCCACTTGAAACAATAGTTTATAAACATATAGATCCATATAGTGAAGAAGAAGTAGAGGATTATACTCCAACAGCACAAGATGTATTGGATTTATTAATTCTGTAAAGTTATAAGAGATTATCTCTTATAACTCAATTTCAAGTGCGATAGGGCAGTGGTCACTTCCCATTACATCAGCCATGATGTAAGCATCTTTGATATTATCTTTTAAATCATCACTTACGTAGAAATAGTCAATTCTCCAGCCAACGTTATTAGCTCTTGCATTTGCTCTGTAAGACCACCAGCTATAAGCTCCTTCAATATCACCTTTTGAATGTCTTAGTGTATCGATATATCCATGGTCTAAAAACTTAGTAATCCATTCTCTTTCCATTGGTAAGAAACCAGAAGTCTTTTCATTTGCTTTAGGACGTGCAAGGTCGATTTCTTTGTGAGCTGTGTTTACATCTCCACAAACGATGATAGATTTACCATCTTTTTTTAGAGTTTCACAATGCTCTAAGAATCTATCGTAAAACTCCATTTTATATGTAAGTCTTTCCTCTTTTGATTGACCATTTGGGAAGTATACATTGAAAAATGCAATATCTTTATCACCTAAAGTAAAGTGAACTTCGTTGATTCTACCTTCATCAAGAACATCAACAGTAGGGCAGTTGCACTCAAAAGTTGTTTCAATATCTGTAAATAGTGCTGTTCCACTTCTACCTTTGATAGCTGACTCAGAAGCAAACAAAGTTTTGTACTCTTTTTCAAAAATAGTTTCAGGGATTTGAGATTTCATTGATTTTGTTTCTTGTACACCAAGTAAATCAATATTTGCTTCATCTACCCATTTTAGAGCCTCTTTTTTATCAACAGCTCTAATA
>Ga0070724_10001865_pt1 | contig 12141 bp, 9 predicted proteins | sample tdDd001_FD_67278 | JGI IMG/M metagenome (GOLD analysis project Ga0070724, IMG submission 67278) | Marine sediment microbial communities from the Atlantic coast under amendment with organic carbon and nitrate - tdDd00.1 | ecosystem: Environmental > Aquatic > Marine > Coastal > Sediment | place...
GTTTCGTTATTCTCGGGAATGGAAGCAGAAGTGCCAGATGTTTTTAAGGCATATCAGCTTCCAAAGATAAATGAATTTCAACTTAAGGTAAAATTAGCTTTTGAAAAGGAAATGCTGGGTATCTATCTTAGTGGACATCCTTTATCGGAACATTCCGAGTGGGTTGAATCTGTGAGTACACTGAATTTATCAGAGTTAAAAGATGCCCAAGAAGATGGCTCTATCCATAGTAAAGACAATGCACCAATCATTTTAGCAGGCATGATTGCGGGCAAAACAGAGAAGATGACTAAGAATGGTACAAGGATGGCCTTTTTAGGTATTGAAGATCTATTTGGTCAGATTGAAGCACTTGTCTTTCCGAAAATCTATCAACGATTCTCTGAATTTTTGAAGGAAGATGAGTTCATCATTATTACGGGTCGTTTAAACGTTAAAGAAGATGAAGATACAAAAATTATTGTTGATAAGGTATTTCCATTAGATGAAGAGCATGTTGAGCGCATTTCAAAGATGTCAGAGGTTGAGAAATCACGCTTATATACACGCTTTCAAAATAATGGTAAAGGTCACGATTGGAGGAAATCGAAAGTTCAGAATGGACAACTTTCCACCTCTAACAATGGACAGAAATCGTCCCGCGGGATAAAAAGCGGTGTTGAGACCTCTTCGAGTCGATCACCCAAGTTGTTTTTGAAAGTTGACGAGTTGGATGATGCAATTTTCAGACAATTGAAAGAAATACTGCTTACATCACCCGGAGAGACACCTGTAGTTTTATATGTAGCAAGCAAAAAGAAAAAGCTCACAACAGCTTCAAATCTCTGGGTTTCTATCAATGATGACCTAATAGAAGCGGTAAAACGTTTTCTTGGAGAAGATGCTGTCATTCTGCAATAATTTGCAAGCGATTTCTTGACATATTTCATGATTTTTATGGCATTGTATTGATATTCATACGCAAATCAATTAAAATAGGATTTGTATGTGAGCCCGTGTGACCTAAATGTAATCCAATAGAATGGAAGATAGTACTTCCTATATAAATGTTATGTGATAAGAATTTAATCTTGCAAAATGAACTTAGCTTATCTAAGAAATCGATTGGACATCGTATGCAAGTTATAGACTCGAACCTTTTAATTTATGTAGGTCCTGATCTATATTTTGCGTGTGATGTGCAGTCAATGTAATGATGCAAGATTACCTGATGTAAATTCTTAAGTAGAATTAGGAGTGATCTTATGAAGAGAATTGGTGTACTTACTAGTGGCGGCGACGCGCCGGGTATGAATGCTGCACTTAGAGCAGTTGTTCGTGTGGCTATTTATAATGGCCTAAAGGTATCTGGAATTAAGCGTGGTTACCAAGGTCTTATTGAAGGCGATATTGAAGATATGGATGTGTCATCTGTTGGCGATATCATTCATCGTGGTGGAACAAAGCTTAGAACGGCACGTTGTGAAGAATTTAGAACACCAGAAGGTCAACAAAGAGGTCTGGAAGTTCTTCGCATGTTCAACATTGATGGTTTAGTTGTCATCGGTGGTGATGGTTCATTCCAAGGCGCGAAGAAACTTGCTAATGCAGGTTTCCCAACGATTGGTATTCCAGCAACGATTGATAACGACTTAGAGTACACAGACTATACAATTGGTTTTGATACAGCACTAAATACAGTTGTAGATGCAGTTTCAAAAGTTCGTGATACCTCTACTTCACACGATCGAGCATCGATCCTGGAAGTTATGGGTAGAAACTGTGGAGATATTGCTTTATATGCTGGTTTAGCTGGTGGTGCGGAAAGCATCATTATCCCTGAACTGGATAATGATGTGGATGACATTTGCCGCAAGCTAATTCAAGGTCGTAACAGAGGTAAGCTTCACAACATTATTCTTTTAGCAGAAGGTGTTGGTAAACCTTACGAGTGGGCAGAAACTATTAGAGAAAAAACAGATGTTGAAGTACGTGTATCTGTAATTGGTTACCTTCAAAGAGGGGGTACACCAACTGCAGCTGACCGTATTCTAGCAAGTCGCATGGGTGCAAGAGCTGTTGAACTTCTTCAAGAAGGAAAAATGGGTCGTGCATTAGGTATCAAAGGTACTGAAATTATTGACTTAGATATTGATGATGCTCTTGATATGCACAAGAGTATTGACATGAAACTTGTTAAAACAGCTGATCAACTGTCTATCTAAAAAGAAGCAGATAGTAATGACGTATATACAACATTACTGTCCAACAAAATTGGTAAATTGCGCGTGCGTGTGCATTCATAAGGGAAAAAGGAGTGTCTTGATGAAGAAAACTAAAATCGTATGTACGATTGGTCCAGCGAGTGAGAAGAAAGAAATCTTTACAGAACTAGTAATTAACGGTCTAAACGTTGCGAGAATGAACTTCTCTCACGGTGATCATGCAGAACACCTAGCACGTTTTGAACTAGTTAAAGAAGTACGTGAAGAACTAAACACACCTGTATCAATCCTTCTTGATACGAAAGGTCCTGAAATCCGTACTGGTAAGTTCGGTGTACCTGTAGTTGATCTTGTAGAAGGTCAAGAGTTCACACTTACAACTGATGATTACATGGGTGACCAGAACAAGTGTATGATTTCATACGACGGTCTGCCTAACGATGTTGTTCCAGGAAATATGATTCTAATCGATGATGGTCTAGTTGGTCTAGAAGTTATTGAAGTCGTTGGTAATGATATTAAAACAAAAGTACTAAATGCTGGTCCAATTAAGAACCACAAAGGTGTAAACGTACCTGGCGTTTCAATTAACCTACCAGCTATTACACCTAAAGATGAGTCTGATATCAAGTTTGGTATTGAAAATGGCATTGACTTCATTGCTGCTTCATTTATCCGTAAAGCTGCTGATGTACTTGAAATCAGAAAAATTCTAGAAGAGAACAATGCACATGATGTTCACATCATTTCTAAAATTGAGAACCAAGAAGGTGTAGATAATCTAGAAGAAATTCTTGAAGTATCTGACGGTATCATGGTTGCACGTGGCGATCTTGGTGTTGAAATTCCAACAGAACAAGTACCTCTAGCTCAAAAGCTAATGATCAAACGTTGTAATGAACTTGGCAAGCCAGTTATTACTGCGACTCAAATGCTTGATTCTATGATCCGTAACCCACGTCCTACACGTGCGGAAACAACTGATGTTGCTAACGCTATCTTTGATGGTACAGATGCAATCATGCTTTCTGGTGAAACTGCTGCTGGTAAGTACCCAGTTGAATCTGTAAAGACGATGGCTACAATCGCACAAGCAGCAGAATCTGCATTAGATTACAAAGCAATCATGAGAAACGTTCAAGCTTCAAAGGCTGACGATACTGTTACTTACGCTGTATCTCACGCAACGGTAAATACTGCTATGGATCTTAACGCGTCTGCAATTATTACTGCTACTGCGTCTGGTTTCACTGCTAGAAAGATTTCTCGTTTCCGTCCAAGTGCTCCAGTTATTGCTGCTACTTCATCTGACAAAGTACGTCGTAAGATGAACCTTGTTTGGGGTGTTAAAACAGTTAAAATTGATACTGCTACAAGCACAGATGAAATCTTTGACCTTGCACTTGATGCTTCTCGCGAAGCGGGTCTAATTAAAAAAGGTGACCTAGTTGTTATGTCTGCTGGTGTTCCAGTTGGCGTTGCAGGTGCTACAAACCTTATGAAAGTTCACCTAGTTGGTGAAGTTCTTATTAAAGGGACTGGTGTTGGTAAAGACACTAAAGTTGGTAAGGTATGCGTAGTTCGTTCTGCTGCTGAAGCTGCTGAAAAGTTCCAAGAAGGTGACGTAATGGTAACAAACGCTACAGATAAAGACATGATGCCATATGTTGAAAAGGCGTCTGCCCTTATCGTTGAAGAAGGCGGTTACACGTCACATGCTGCAATTGTAGCGCTTTCACTTAAGAAGCCTGCTGTTGTTGGTGCTAAATTGGCTACAGAACTTCTTAAAGATGGTGAAGTAGTTACTCTAGATGCTCAAAAGGGTATCGTTTACGAAGGCGAATCTCGTATCCTTTAATTAAAGGTCGCGTTTGCCTTATAGCTTAATAATTTTCAAAGACCGGTGTCAATTTTATTGATACCGGTCTTTTTGTACAAAAAATCGGAATTTTAGCTGATCTTCACCTAGATTTACACACTATAAGGAGTATAAAAGCGGTGGAAGAAGGTGAGCTCCGAATATTTTTCAAAGAATAGGTTGATTACTAATAATCTCATGCATTTCGGGTATAAATCTGAAATACCATGTGTTTGAGAGGTGAGTTTATGTATTTCTTTAATAAGTCTAAACCAAGATTACTCATAATCGGCGTGCTTTTGATAGTTTTTTTAAGTGCCTGTAACCAAAACACAATTGATGTAGATGAAAAAGAATTAGAAATTGTAATGGAAGAAAACACTGAAGTTTTAAAACCAGAGGCTGAAGAGACTGAAGTGCAAGTGGCGTTTCTTGACCACTTAAATGATCAAGAACTGAAATATATTGAGTCTATGAGAGCACAGGAAGGCCTTGTTGTTACGATTAGAAAATCTGGGCCAGTGTATAGGGTGGACGAAAATGGTCAAGCAGACGGCTTCCATTATAATTTGGTGCGTTATTTTGCAGACCAAATAGACCTCCCCCTAAAACTTAATACAGTACGATTTTCTGAGTATTTTGAACACAATGGAGAAATCCCAGAAAACATTAAGACCGATAACTCTATTGCCTTTACTCCAGATGTTTTATTAAATTCCCACATGATCAGTGACAATCTAACAATCATAGAGTGGAGAAATAAACTCATGTCATTTGTAGAGATCATTCCTGTGAGTATAGTGGTTATTACTACAGATGATTTAGTCCTTGAAACGAAAGAAGATTTAAGAGGATTAAGAGTAGCAATAGAGACCAATACAACTTATTACACAGAAGTGAGTGCGCTGAATGAGCAAATGGATTTAGGCTTAGAAGTTATACCTGTTGGCAGTGGGGAAGTGGCTATAGATTTCATATTAAATGGTGAAGCTGACTTTACTTTGAAAGATAGTAACGCAGCCCTTTATGAAGCTAAACAAGAACCACGTCTTAATGTTAACATATCTATAAGTGAAGCTGAGTACATTGGCTGGGCAGTCGCAAAAGACAACCAAGTCATGCAAGGTATACTTGAGAAGTTTATAAAATATGCCTTAGACAACGGCCAACTCGACTTATATTGGGAAAAGGAATATGGGGTTCCACTACGAATTTATTCTGAGCTACTTGGGGTATTTGAATATCAGACAACAGATTAAGATAAGGTGATGTTATGAAATTTAGACAGCAGCTACAGTTGAATATTATGCCCATACTTTTGTTTGCTGTGCTTTTAGTAACATCAACAGTTATATATACATCAAATTTAAGTATTAGAGCTTTACAAGAAGATATTATGCGTTACCGACTGGAAGTTTTGTATGAGTATATTTCCACGGAATACGAGACCTTAGAACGTGTTAATTTACAGGATACGAAACTTTATGTAAATGAAGCAAAAGACCGTATTTTTAATTTTATACAAAACACCGAGATAAAAGGCGGATATTTTCTAATTATGAACACGGATAATTCTTTAGTCTTTCATACGGCAGACCCGGGGATTGTTATGCCAAAACAGTCAAGTGCCTTTTTATCTGCCAATGAAAATACAGATGTATTTTTACAATATACCTTCGATGAACGGGACTACCTTGCAGTTTTTGACTATTATGAAAACTGGGACTGGTATATTATGGTCGTAGCAGACCGGGATATAATATTTAATAATGTTAATCGAGCAGTCAACTTGGCGCTGGTAGCGGGGGTATGTGCACTTGTAATTGCGGGGTACTCCTTGCAGATTATTTCGAAGTCTATTTCAAAGCCACTAGAAGCATTAACAAAAGGAACCATGAATATGAAAGATGGGGACTACAGCTCAAGGGTACCGGTTGAACGTAATGATGAGATTGGTGACCTTGCAGGTGCATTTAATGACATGGCTGAGGAAATTGAAGACAACTTCATTCAGATTCGAGCTAAATCAGAAAGTTTGTCTTTGTTGGCATCATTTGCAGCTGGGATGGCACATGACTTAAAAACCCCAATAGGAAATTCTACAACGGTCATTTCATTCATGGATGCTGAACTCGCAAAGTTACAACATGCTTATAAGAATGACCAGTTAAAGAAAGAATCATTAAATGCATATTTGAAAGAAGTTGAGGAGTCCATAGATATACTGAACAAAAACAATGCCCACGCAAGTGAACTTGTGACGGGGTATAAAACAGTGTCAGTGGACCAATTGAACCGTGAAAGGCGTTGGATTGACTTAAAAGCCTATGTGGATGAAGTTATCTATACCTTACGTCCTAAATTCAAAAACACAAACTTTAAAGTTGTAAATTTGGTGGAAGAAAACATTGCAACATGGACATATCCAGGTGCTTTATCACAGATCTTAACCAATCTGCTGGTCAACTCTTTAGTACATGGTTTTGATGGACAAGACAGGGGTGAAATTAGTATAGCTATAAGCAAAAATGAGGGTTTAATAGAAATGGTATACACTGACGACGGTGTAGGGATTTCAGACGAGAACCTCCAAAACATATACAATGCCTTTTTCACTACAAAACATGATCAAGGAGGTAGCGGCTTAGGCATGCATATTATTTATAACCTGGTGAAATCACTCTTAAATGGTACAGTAGAGTGTGAGAGTGAGCTGGGTGAGGGTGTTAAGTTTACTATAGTTTTTCCTGATGAAACCTTTAATTCGTGATAAAATAAGGTCTGAGATTGTTATGATTATTAAAGAATACATTAGGAGTTGATGGTATGTATACTAATGATGCGGTGATTCGACCGAGATATAGCGAAACAGATCAGATGGGTGTCATTTATAATGGATACTATTATATGTGGTTTGAAGTTGGACGTTCTGAGTTTTTTAGATCATTAGGTTATGCTTATAAACAGCTTGAACAGGAAGGTATAATTCTACCTTTAACGGAGAGTTCATGTAAATATTATAAGCCAGCCATGTATGACGAAGAAGTTTTGATTCGTACAAGTGTAGATTACTTAAAAGGTATTCGCCTTGGATTTAAATATGAGGTACTTAGAAAAGAGGATGGAGAACTTCTGGCAGAAGGCAAAACTCTTCATGCGTTTGTGGATAGTAATTTAAAACCAATTCGCTATAAGATGTTAAGTGAGAATTTTAGGGCTATTCTTGATAAGTTACGTGAAGATCAGCCAGGTCTATAAAACGATTTCACTATATAAAATGATTACACTATAAAAATAAGCGATCTAAGTCTTAAAAGATATTAGATCGCTTTTGTTTATTGGTATAACTTTCATATGTGTCTTAACATGAAGTGCACTTGTGTTTCTTATTCCATGTTTAAGTATCTTGCTGGTTCAAAAGCTTCTCCTAATGTGTAGTCATATAAAGAACCTTCTGATTGTGTTTCTGTTGTAAGTTGGAGCTTTTCAACACCAGGTAATGTTGCAAAAGACTGTACAATACTATCTAACATTGCCTGAGCATATAAGCTGTTAGTAGAATAAGCTTCATGAATGTCTTTCGATAAACGGACATTTAAGACACCATCTTCAAGTGACTCTTGAATGACCTCAATACTTGGGAGGACAGGATTAAATAGTTTTTCAGAGCCGTCAACACCATATTTTAAATCTTTAAGAAGAGATGTTGCATCTGTTGCATTAGAATCCATCGGTATTAAATAAACCCTATTATTATCAAGCTGTAGTGATAAATGCGCCTTTGTACCATCTGGTCTTGGGTATGGCTTAGACAAATCTATGCCATTGAGAGCTTGATTGTCTTTTTTATCAACAGAGAACTTAACCGATGCTACATTTTCAATGTGTGTCATTGTGTTGATAAGTGAATGTATCATTAAGTAAGTGTCTTCATCTGTTTGAGTAAATGCCTGGTTCTCATAACTATTAGTTTCAAGACTGACCATTTCAGTTACAGTAGAAAAACGCGCTGCTGGTACATATGGTGCAGGAGATGTTTGATTTAGTCCACTATCCTTTGCAGGTCCATCTCTTAAGGCGTTAAGAGTTGTTCGAATTAAGCGACCATTATCTTTAATCTCTCTAGATACAGGAACTAAGAAATTCTTTCCTGGATCTGTGAAGTATAGTGTAATGATTCTATTTCCTCGAGATGCCTTGTCTACTGGACTTTTATAAGTCACTTCGTTAAAGTAACTTGTTTGCAGCTGTACTTCAAATGGAGACTCAATAGCATCTCCAGAGGTTTTAATCTTGGATACGTAATGACCATTTGCCAACTTCAAATCATTATTTGATATGTGGAGTGTTACTGTAAGTACATCACCATTGATAGAGTGCGACAGTAGTTCTTCTAAGTCTGCCCCATCCACTCTTTTTATGATGTCCTCTTTGTCATCGGGTGTAACCCCAAAAACTTCAACTATAAGCGTATTCAAAAATAGATCTGCTTGTTCATCATTTATTGAAGCATTCGCTACAAACTTCATTTCTATGGATTCAGGATTATATAGATAATCAAAAGTATTGTCTTGATAAGTAAATTTAAGGGTATCCTCTTCAACAGGAACCTCTTCGACAGGTTCTGTTTCCTCAGATACACTTACATCTGGTATAGTAATGTTTAAGTTTAAAAGTTCCGTGTTAATTGGTACGGCTGAGACTGTAAATGCAATAATAAGTACTAGAATTATGTTTGCGAGTATTCGCGACATAGTAACCCCCCTGATATTCCCGTTTAATTATTGATAATCTTAGATGATTTTGGGTTTTCGCCGTTCTTCTATTATTATAAAATAATTATTGAATTAATGCTATGAGTGATATATATTTTATGTTGAGCTTTTTATACCTAATACTAAGCTTGTGCATATTGAAATAACTTATGTTTGGTAATATCCAATCTGGAAGGAAAAATTATGAGTATACCAGTTCAAAAGAACGAGATCATATTAATTGATATTGTAAGTATTGGTGAAGCAGGTGAAGGCATTGGTAAATTAGATGGATTCACAGTTTTCATCCATGGTGCTATACCAGGAGATAAGGTTAGAGCCAAGATCGTTAAAGTAAAAAAAGCCTATGCGGTTGGAAAACTAGAACAAGTTGTGACGCCTTCAGCAGACCGTGTTAAGGCACCTTGTCCATATGTTGATAGATGTGGTGGTTGTCAGATTCAGCACGTTGCTTATGACGCTCAGCTAAGGTATAAAAATGAGTCTGTTCAGGCATCCATGGATCGTATAGGAAAAATAGACATAGACGTTATGCCAACAATAGGTATGGATGATCCTTTCCGTTATAGAAACAAAGGACAATATCCAGTGGGTGGAGATGCGTCTGCTCCTAAGATTGGTTTCTTTAAAGCTAGAACACATGAAGTTATTGACGTAGATGTCTGTTTACTACAGAGTAAGTCTGCTGACTTAGCTGTTAATATCATTCGTGAAGAACTGCCAAAACTAAAGTGGCCAATTTACGACGAAAAGAAGAATAAAGGATTTTTAAGACATATTTTAATTCGTACAGCCTATAAAACAGGGGATATGATGCTTGTTTTTGTTGTTAAAGGCAATAAACTTCAAGGTGCACATAAACTGATAGACAGGTTAACTGTAGAAGTTCCAGACCTAAAGAGCATTATTTTAAATGAAAACAAAACTAAAGGAAACCGTGTTTTAGGATTAAAAAACAAAACAATATGGGGGGATGATAAGATCACAGATTATATTAATGATCTGAGTTTTGAAATTTCGCCGCTTTCATTCTTCCAAGTGAATCCAGTGCAAACTGAAAAACTATATGGCAAGGCTTTAGAATATGCTGAACTTACAGGTGAAGAAACTGTGTTTGACGTGTATTGTGGTATTGGTTCCATTTCATTATTCCTAGCTCAAAAAGCTAAAAAAGTGATTGGGGTTGAAATAGTTGAAGATGCGGTTAAAGACGCTAAAGCTAATGCGGTACGAAATGGACTTGATAATACAGAGTTCCATATTGGTGCAGCTGAGACAGTCATTCCAGACTTATATGATAAAGGATACAAAGCAGACGTGGTTGTTGTAGATCCACCGCGTAAGGGCTGTGATGAGGTTGTGCTTCAAACCATTGCCAACATGTGTCCTGATCGTATTGTATATGTTTCTTGCAAACCTTCAACATTAGCGCGTGACCTACGCATTCTTGAGGATCTAGGCTACAAAACTGTGAAGGTTCAACCTGTGGATATGTTCCCTATGACCGGGCATGTGGAGACAGTGGTACAACTGACAAAGCAATAAGATAGTATAGAATAAATAACGGTTGAAGTGAATAGAAAACATTAAAACAGTACCGGATGGAGTTTGATTCCCATCCGGTACTTTTGCGTAAAATATGGAATGATAATGAGTTAAGCAAGATGGTTGATAGATCAGTAAACCTTTACATAACAGAAACAAATAATAAAAGCTCCTCTAATATCCACCAGATAAGAGAGAAGCATTCATTACCATTCAAATAGTCCTATTCAGCTTTGCTGTCCAAGCTTTCAATATGTTCATGAATAGCCTTCATTTCAAGCAGGAGCTGCTCTAGTACGGAATAAACATGGTTAAGTGTTTTTTCCTCTTTAATTTCCTTATCACGCTGAGCGCGGTTAGTAATGTGATAAGGGTTTCCAATTTGATCATGTTGCATAGCCATATAAAATCCTCCTTTTCTTACCATATCAATCTACCCAAAATTTGCTTTGTAGAAACATATTGTAAAGATCATGTTTCTCTGTTATTAGTATGTTTTAAGTCAGATATGTGAATGAATAGTCTAATTCAAAGTCAGATTTTCATTATTATCAGCTGGCTGTAAAGCTTTCTGCAAATCGTACATTAATTCAATATTTTGAGTCCCTTCAGTGACTCTAGCATATTTAAAGAGTGAGTTAAAAATCACATAATCAGAGTTGACATCAATAAAGTGTCCCACTGTATCTGTTCCTAATTGCTCAAGATTTTTCCCCTGTAAATCCGTTTTTACAAATTGGATGCTATCTTGCCATGTCCCAATATACATATTGGTGTCATCAACAGCTACATTTGAGGCCCATTGATTGTTGGAATAAACCCTATGAACACTATTGTTAGTTAAAGATGTCTTATATATTCCACCGTTATTTCCCTTTACATAGTACAAATCTCCGTTAAAAACATCTGCACCATAAATAAATACAGAGTATATTTCGTCAGCTTTTAAAGTTTTCAAACTAAACTTGTATAAACCATAATCTGTTTGTCTTGGAGGTGTTTTCTGGTCTATAACATAACCATCAAAAAATAGGGGTGTTTCGACTTGGTATATCTCTTGTTTCTTTGACAAATCGTAAATTCCAATAGGGAGTCGATAAAGTTTGTAAATATACTCGTCATTTCTGTCCCCTGTAAAGTATATATATAGGTCGTCTAAACCAAGTAAGTTGTAATCATCTGACTCTTCAATTTCATAATAACTTCCTACATTTAACTTTATAACTTGTATGTTTGAATTATTGGATTTAACACCTACAACGTTGTTATAGTACTTCACTATTGAGCCTGTATGTAGAGCCATTTCACTTCTATTAAGAAGTCTGAGGTTATCGGACAAGATGGTTTCATTAAGTTCAGGTGTAAGCTCTATTAATTGATTATTTTTGATAAACAACAAGTTCTCTCTTTCGTTAATTGCAATACTTTGTTCCCCCATATACATACTTCGTAAGCTATAGTAAACAGGCTTTTTCGTTTGTTTATTGAAAAAGCTTAGATAGTCATAGTCTTTAAAATATATTTTGTTGTCTATGACATTTGATATTTTAGAGTATTCACCAAGTACTTTGGAGGTCACAAGTTCTGGAATTGCTCCAGTTTTTTGTGTATCAAACTTATGAAATTGATTATAAACATATTTCATATTCTCATTTTTTAAAGCACAGTTATAATATAAAACACCATCAAACAATTGTAAGTTCTCAGCATATTTCACATTTGGTATTATAACTGATTTATGACTGCCATCATATTGTGC
>Ga0070724_10001869_pt1 | contig 12119 bp, 10 predicted proteins | sample tdDd001_FD_67278 | JGI IMG/M metagenome (GOLD analysis project Ga0070724, IMG submission 67278) | Marine sediment microbial communities from the Atlantic coast under amendment with organic carbon and nitrate - tdDd00.1 | ecosystem: Environmental > Aquatic > Marine > Coastal > Sediment | place...
AGCTATTAATCCGGGATCTACTTCAACAAAGATTGCCGTATATCAAGGCGACAAATCAGTCTTTCTAAAAAATATTAAACACAGCAACGAAGAGTTAGCTCAGTTTAAGAATATTTCAGATCAATTCGAATTTCGTAAGGATATTATCCTTAAAGAATTGGTTGATGCTGAGATTCTTATCGATTTAATTGAAGCTGTTGTTGGACGTGGAGGTCTAGTAAAACCAATCGAATCAGGAGTTTACCTGGTTGACGAGAAACTAAAAGAAGATTTACGCGTAGGAGTACTTGGTGAGCATGCCAGTAATCTTGGTGGATTAATTGCCGATAATATTGCTCAGTCTTTGCCAAATGCCAAAGCTTATATCGCCGACCCAGTTGTGGTTGACGAAATGGTTGATGTGGCTCGTGTTTCTGGTCATCCAGACTTTGAGCGTATGTCTATTTTCCACGCGTTAAATCAGAAAGCCGTAAGTAGAGCTTTTGCTTTATCTGTGGATAAAAATTACGAGGATCTTAACATTATTGTAGCACATCTTGGTGGTGGTATCTCTGTTGGTGCTCACTTAAAAGGACGTGTTATTGATGTGAATAATGCACTTGACGGTGAAGGACCTTTTTCTCCTGAGCGTTCAGGAACCCTTCCTGCCGGAGCTTTGGCTAAACTTTGCTTTAGCGGCAAAGTAAGCTTGGATGATTTAAAAAAAATGATCAAAGGTGAAGGTGGATTGGTTGCTCATATGGGAACCAATGATGCTTACGAGATTGAATTGAAAGCTAAAGATGGTGATGCTAAAGCGCAATTGATTCAAGATGCAATGGCATATCAGGTAGGAAAATCTATCGGCGCTCTTTCTGCTACTTTGAAAGGTGAAGTTGATGGTATTATCCTAACAGGGGGGATTGCTCACAACACTGACTTGGTGAACTATGTGAAAGAGATGGTTTCATTTGTTGCTCCCGTAGTCGTTTATCCGGGAGAGGATGAAATGAAAGCTCTTGCAATGAATGGATATATGGTATTGAGAGACGAGGTTGTGCCTAAGAGATACGTTTAAAACCATTTATATAAAAAAATATTATCTGTAAAAAAACCTCCGACATTTGTCGGAGGTTTTTTTTGTCTTCGAAAGCCAATGATCGTGTAAATATCTTATTTTTGTGAAGAACAATAAAAATGAACATAAATGGCGTATAGTGAACTTCTCAATCATTTCCTTCTCTTTGGTATTATTTTAGCCCTTTGTTTGATTCTTATTCTTTCAAAAAAAGTGCATCGAAATTTACCTAATCTGCTATTTGCCACTTTAATGGTTAATCTGAGTTTGTACTGTACTATAACCCTTTTTAAAAATATAGGCTGGTTCGATTCTTATCCTTTCCTTTTTGCTATCAGGGTTCCTGTTGAAATATTATTTGGTCCCTTCCTTTATCTATATTTTATGCTTTTAGCTAAGCGTAAGGTCGATTTTAATTTGAAATTCTTCCGACACTTGTATATTCTTTTCCTGAGTGTTCTCCTTATAATTCCTTTTCTGATTCATTATAAGACACCTTTAGGACAGGATGTTTTAATGGATCGTTTTTTTGAATACTACCAACTGATCGGGACTGATATTGTTAGTCTTCAGTTCGTGTTGTATTCTTTAGCTGTTTTTTTCAGGTTGAAAAAAAATAAGTTTATAGAGTTCTCTAAAGATCATCCTGTTTGGTCAGCGCATTTTAAACACATTCGCTTGATTGCCGTACTTTTGATATTTCATGGCATTATTCGTTTGCTAGAGGTTAATCTGGCGTTTTATCATGCCCCTTTCAATGAGTTTTTTGAAATTGGGAATGTCCTCATATATTCAGCAGTTAGTTTAATATTCACATACTCCCTAATTTCTAATCCTATCGTTTTACATTACGATCCTTCTGTTTTTAATCTGGCAGCTCGCAAAAAGAAGGAGGGATCTACCGTTGATAAAGATGATGGATTAGCATTTGTAAAGAAGTTGAATTTGCATATGGAGATTACTAAGCCCTATTTGAATCCCGATTTGACCATTCAGGAACTGGGTGAGCAAGTGAAAATTCCTTCGCGTATTATTTCAGAAGTAGTTAACAATATTATTGGACAAAATTTTAACGATTACGTTAATAATTATCGTGTGGAGGAATACAAAAAACTTGCTGGTGATCGTTCTAAAGATCATTATACCGTTTTGGCTCTTGGCTACGAAGCCGGGTTTAAATCCAAAACAACTTTTAATACTGCCTTCAAAAAGTTCACAGGAAAAACCCCTTCCGAATTCAGAAAAGAAGTGAGTCTAAAATAAACTTCTACAAACATGAATGGAGGATGATTACTGACTTTATTCTTTAAATATTGGTTTGGACTTATAATGTAGATTGTGATTTCTTGCAGATGCAGTGAATTGATGATCCTATTTGTTCTAGTTTTAAATTCTATTGAATCGATCTGGTAATCAGATCGCAGGAAGTTCCGAATCATGTTTTCAAACGCCTCTTAAAGTCTCCAATTAGGACGAAATCAGGATTCAGAACGACGTCTGTACTACAGAAAATTTTCTTTGTTGTAATAATTCACATCGCTTGATGATATCATGACTGAAGACTCTTCGGTCTTATACAAGATCAACGATATAAAGTTTTACATCTTCTAACTTCAATAGGATAGTTATGGCTAAAGAAAAGGAAAAAAAGGATGTTGTTTTCGGACGAAGAGATTTCCTGAAAATTGGTTCTGCAGGTGCTGTATTAGGTGCTGCCGGGCTTGCTGCTGCACCCCAAAAAGTTGCCGGTGAGGTGCTCGATAAACAAACAAAGAAAGCAGTAATTAAAGCAATGGATGAATTTCCGGTTAAGGTGGCATCAGATTTTAAGCCTTTTCGCCAAAAGAATACCATTTTCAGTAGAGCTGTTGGAGGATTAGATCCTGAATTGGCTGCTCTTGGCAGAACTTTCGAGCGTTTTGAAACCGATGAATCTCGTCCTGGCTATTCTCGAATTGACTGGGCTCTTCATCATGGTTCATGGGCTATTGAGCATGCTGCGACACCGGGATCTAAATTTGGAGTTCCCAACTCGGGTTGGTACAGTTGGCAACAAAACTCACATGAGGAGCGAAGCAATTTTCTCGATTTAAATTACATTAATGATACCCGACATCAATTTGAGAGCAAAAAAGAAGCATCAGCAGTAATTAAACGTGCAGCTCGTCATTTTAAAGCCGATTTAGTAGGCATTACGCCCCGCAATAAAATGTGGGATTACGATAAGCACTTTGTGGCTCTTAATGGTCAGGAGATTGGATGGGATCAGTTTCCCTTTGAGCCCAAATCGGTTATTGTTATCGGGGTAGAAATGGACTATGAAACGGTTGCTACAGCTCCATCCTATACGGTTGAAGGTGCTATTGGTGAAGGCTATTCCCAAATGGCAATTACAGCTTTTCAGCTATCTGTTTTCCTGAAGAATTTAGGCTATAAAGCTGTTGCTGCCGGTAATGATCTTGGCTTGAGTGTGCCCTATGGAATAGCAGCAGGTCTTGGAGAAGGCGGACGTAACGGTCTTCTTATTAACTACAAGTATGGACCTCGTTTTCGTATTGCTAAGGTATATACCGATATGGAGTTTGTAGATTATGATAAACCAGTCACTTTTGGTGTCCGCGAATTTTGTAAGCGATGCCAGCGTTGTGCCGATGCCTGTCCTTCCAAGTCGATACCAAAAAATGTGGAACCAACGATGAAACCAACACATGGTGGTGAAACCTGGTTCAATAATCCGGGGGTGGACAAATGGTACTTAAATGCCAAAACATGTTTTGAGTATTGGTGTGAGGGAAATAACTCCTGTGCCACGTGCATCACTTCTTGTCCCTATAATAAGCCTGATTTCTGGCATCATAAACTGGTCGATAAAGTTTCGGCACTTATGCCTGGTCCTGTGCATAGCTTTATGCGCGAAATGGATATTGTTTTCGGTTATGGAGATACTTTTGATGAAAAGGCGGTGAAAAAATTCTGGGGTGACAAGGATCGAGAATACAACGGGGTTTAATCTTGTTGATTTTAAAATAAATTAAAAAACTTATTACTATGATATTTTCTGGAATTGAAGTGTTGTTTTTCCTTTTGGGATTCCTGACATGTTTGTTTATTGTGGTTTTCTTTCGTTCGCATTCTAAATATCAAATGGATTGGAAGGCGTGGACTCTCCTTGGTCTAGGTGTATTTTTGATGTTGTTTTGCATAGCATGGTCAGTTAGTTCTGTGCTTGAGGGGGAACCTCGGGCGGCCAGTATGGGGATGGTTGTATTTGGTCTTCCTTCCCTGATTTTGTTGGGACTAACCCGACGAATATTGCTAAGCAAGCCCCTTAAAGAAACGCTTTAAAGCTTGTAAACTTACCATGAGGTGATTTATGAGAGACAACTAAGTCTGTTTAATTGTGATAGATACATAAAACCTTCGGTCAATTCCGGAGGTTTTTTTATTGCTGTTAAACCTAATGCTTAAGAAGTCTAAATAGGAATTGACTGTCTCGTTAATTTTTTTTACAGTTAATTAGAAATGTTGAAAGTCTCAATGTTTTCAGTCACAGTCATTAAGACTTAATTTGAAATTATGGATAATAATATAGCTAGAGTATACAAATTCAATCTCATTAAAGAAATAAATCTCTAATCTTTTGTATATTAAAGCTTGAAATTGAAAAAATAGGCTGTTGATTTTGAGTTGGTTTAGTCGAACTCAATAAAGTTTGAATCTGAAATTATATCGCGATAATTAGAATATATACTAATCAATCACACAATAATTAGATTATGGATTACCCTTAAAGCTAATTTTCATTTATATCTGTGTCTTATAACTAAGACTCAGAAAATACAGATGCGAAAAAGATTGGGGTGGCTCATTTTATAAAACTAAAATTGAACCTATGAATGATCAGGCTGAATTTGTAAAAGATCTCGTAGCAGCACATGGAACAGAAAGGGAGAGCCTTCTTCCTATTTTACAGGCTGTGATCGAAAAAGATCGCTTTTTATCTGAAGATGCTATTCTTAAGATAGCCCAAGAAACAAAAATCCCTGCGGCTGATGTGTATGGCACAGCAAGCTTCTATTCATTTTTGGATATTGTACCGCGTGGGAAATATGTGATTCGTGTTTGTAAAACCATTACCTGTGCGATGAAAGGTAAGAATCAGATTCTTTTAGCTCTGGAAGATTTTCTGAAAATTAAACCCGGTGAAACCACTCCTGATAAACTTTTTACAATATTAGAAACCAATTGTTTGGGATGGTGTCATAAGGCACCTGCGATGTTGGTGAACGATGAAGTTTACACTGAGCTGACACCCAATAAGGTGATCGATATTCTCAGCTCCTATAAAGTGAAAGTGGATATGGTGTAATTCCGATGTTTATTTCTAAAATCGTTAAAATCTGAGTTTTATGACAACAAAAACAAAACAACTCAATAGAATAGATCTCATTTTCAAGCATGAAGATGATTGTAAGGAGATTTTAAAGAAGTCTTTTGACCGTTCCAGCGAAGAGGTAATCAACGAGATGGTCAATTCAGGACTAAAAGGACGTGGTGGTGCAGGCTTCCCGACAGGCTTGAAATGGAAGTTGACCGCTGAGTCAGAAGAAAAGACCAAATATGTTATTTGTAATGCCGATGAGGGCGAGCCAGGTACCTTCAAGGATAGAGAGATTCTAACTCGTGTCCCTCATAAAGTCCTGGCAGGTATGGCCATGTGTGCTAAAATAATTGGTGCAAAAGAAGGCTACATTTATTTGCGAGGAGAATATAAATATTTAGTGCCTCAGCTGAGAGAAGAGATTGAAAAGTTCCATCAAATCATGGCTGAATTGAATCTTGATTTTGTTGTTGATATCTTCATGGGAAGCGGTGCCTATATCTGCGGTGAAGAATCAGCTCTTTTTGAATCGATGGAAGGCAAACGTGGTGAGCCTAGAAATAAACCTCCATATCCAACAGAATGTGGTTATTTAGATAAGCCTACCGTAATTAATAATGTTGAAACCCTGGCGCACTCTTATACCATCATGAAATATGGCGCAAAGAAATTTCGTGAACTGGGGGTGAAGGACTCATGGGGATCAAAGGTATTTTCTGTTTCGGGTGATACGCCTATTCCTGGTATTTATGAATTGGAGCTTGGTATGAGCGTTCAGGACTTTGTTGATGATTTTGGTGATGGCGATACCAAAGCCGTTCAGGTGGGAGGGGCTTCAGGCTTTCTGGTTCCACGTAAACGCTTTGCAAAATCAAACATCGGTTATCAGGGTAAGTTGAGAGGTGTATCGTTGCCTACCGGAGGTTCAATGATGATTTTTAACAGTTCAAGATCCATGTATAATGTGTTGGACAATTATCTTGATTTTTTTCAGGAAGAATCCTGCGGTCAATGCACGCCTTGCCGGGTGGGTTGTCAACAATTGCTGAAAGGGATAAAAGCCGTCAAGCGTGGTGAAAAGCCAGCTGTTTATCTCGATAAGCTCTTAAAATTAACTGATACTATGCGCCTGACAGCAAAATGTGGTTTGGGGCAATCAGTAGCTAATTCCTTTTCCTCTATAGTCGAAAATTTCCGGGAGGAGATGATTTACTAACGAATTCTAATCGAAGAATTTGATGTCCAATTTTTGGAGACGATTTAGTACCTCTGTATTTTGAAGACTATCGCCTCTCATATCTAAAGAAAATGACAATGGAGAATATGATCAATTTATCAATCAATGGAATCGCTGTTAGCGTAGAGGAAGGTAAAACCATACTCGAAGCAGCTGAGAAATTACATATAAAAATACCCACGCTTTGTTACCATAAAGATCTTTGTGTGGCAGGGAATTGCAGGGTTTGTGTTGTGGAACAAGCAGGTGTTGAACGCCTGGTGGCATCCTGTGCAACGCCTGTTAACGAAGGTATGGAGATTAATACCAACAGTTTAAAGGTAAGGAATAGCCGAAAACATATTATTGAGCTTTTGTTGGCTGAACACAATGAGGAATGCACCAAGTGTTATCGAAATGGACATTGTGAATTGCAGTCGATTGCAGCTGAATTGCAAATAACCAATCAGGATTTTATCGATTTAGTTCCTGATAAGAACTACAGTGTTGACTCTCTTTCTCCATCAATAGAAAAGGATGATAGCAAGTGTATTCGTTGTCAGCGTTGTGTTCGCACTTGTGCTGACATTCAGAGTGTGGGTGCAATATCAGTTGCCCACAAAGGAGCTGATATGAAAATCTCCACTTTTTTTAATCGCCCTCTTAATGAAGTGGTTTGTACCAATTGTGGACAGTGTATTGTGCATTGCCCAACAGGTGCTTTGGTTGAGAAATCTTATGTGGAACAGGTGTGGGATATGATTGCAGATCCGGAAAAGCATGTTGTGGTTCAAACAGCTCCGGCTGTTCGTGTTGGTTTGGGGGAAGAATTGGGTTTTGCCCCTGGAACAAGAGTCACCAGCAGAATGGTAGCAGCTCTTCGTCGCCTGGGCTTTGATTCGGTTTTAGATACTGATTTTACCGCCGACCTAACCATTATGGAGGAGGGAACAGAGCTATTGACTCGACTTAAAGGGGCTTTGGTTGATGATAATCCGAATGTTACTTTGCCTATGGCGACTTCTTGTTCGCCGGGATGGGTAAAGTACATCGAACACAAATATCCTCAATATTTGCCTAACTTATCGACTTGTAAATCTCCACAGCAAATGTTTGGGGCTTTGGCAAAGACCTATTACGCCAAAAATATTGATGTGGATCCAGCCAATATTGTTTCGGTTTCGATCATGCCATGTACAGCTAAAAAATTCGAGGCTAACCGACCTGAAATGAAGGCCAGTGGCCACAAGGATGTTGATTTTGTTCTCACTACCCGCGAGTTGGCCGTCATGATTAAGCAGGCGGGTATCGAGTTTGATCAATTGAACGAAGAAAATTACGATTCCATCATGGGAATTGGTTCAGGTGCAGGTGTCATCTTTGGTGCTACTGGTGGAGTGATGGAAGCTGCTCTACGAACTGCCTATGAAATTGTGACTGGTCGTGAAGTGCCTTTTGCTAATCTGGAAATTAAACCTGTTCGTGGATTAGAAGGGGTGAAAGAGGCAGTCGTTTTAATTGAAAATGTGCTTCCCGATTGGGAATTCCTGGAAGGAGTTGAATTGAGGTGTGCCATTACCAATGGATTGGAGAATGCACACCAGTTGATGGAAGCAATTGACAGAGGTGATCGTTTCTATCATTTTATTGAGATTATGGCTTGCCCGGGCGGTTGTTTGGGTGGTGGTGGACAGCCTTTCCCTGTTGATGATGAAATCCGTCAAAAAAGGATGGATGCTATTTACAGTGAAGATTTGTCCCTGGCACTTCGTAAGTCACACGAGAATCCTGAAGTGATGCAGATCTATAAGGATTTTCTTGAGAAACCACTGAGTCATAAATCGCATGAACTTCTACATACCAGTTATGTGAAACGTCAGCCGTATTAAAGCCGAAAAGGTCTGATAGTCATATGTTGAATTATCGATAGGATGAATTGACTGAAGACTTGAAACTTATTTTTTGAATCACATAGAGTAAATGGTTAAAATGGAAAATCCCTTGTAGGCAATAGGCTTACAAGGGATTTTTATATTTTAAGAGAATACTCCCGGACTAAAACTGATTCACCACCTTACGAATGGCAACCAATTTCGTCAGTAAATCTTCAAGATAGTCTAGTTGCAGCATGTTAGCTCCATCCGATTTGGCGTTGGCCGGATCAGGATGCGTTTCGATAAAAATACCATCTACACCAACAGCAATACCAGCCTTAGCAACAGTCTCAATTAAATCAGGACGGCCACCTGTCACACCTGTAGTTTGGTTAGGTTGTTGCAGAGAGTGAGTAATATCTAAAACAACAGGGCAGTTGTTCTCTTGCATCACAGGAATACCGCGGTAGTCAACAATCATATCCTGGTAGCCAAACATGTTACCACGATCGGTTAATACCACCTGCTCATTACCCGTTTCTCTCACTTTGTTTACAGCAAATTTCATGGACTCAGCTGATAAGAATTGACCTTTCTTAATATTCACGACTTTACCCGTTTTGGCAGCAGCAACCAATAAATCGGTCTGACGGCAAAGGAAAGCAGGAATCTGTAATACGTCAACGTATTCGGCAGCCATAGCAGCTTCTTCAGCGGAGTGAATATCAGTTACGGTTGGCACGCCAAACGTATCGCTAACCTTTTTAAGAATCTTAAGTGCTTTTTCATCCCCAATACCTGCAAATGAATCCAAACGAGAACGGTTGGCTTTACGGTATGAACCTTTAAAAATAAAAGGAATCTCAAGCTTGTTTGTGATTTCGACGATACGCTCTGCAATTTGCATGGCAATTTCTTCACCTTCGATGGCACATGGTCCTGCTAAAAGGAAAAAGTTGCCTGATTCGGTGTGTTTTATATTGGGAATATTTTTAATCATGATGTCTTTGAGTTTTTATTTCCTGCAAAAATAGGAAAAATAGAGTTAAGATCTGTATCCCGATAGTTATCGGGCTTTTTATTTGATAATTGAGAGATTTAGTTTCGCTCCATTTTCACCCTGTTAAAACTGAAACCTTCCGATTGAATACTACGAGGGTATTTGACGGCTGATTTTCCAAAGACCATCCCATATCCAACTGTATAATCTTTTGGAATGCCAATCAATTCGGCTATGCCTGGATCTATATCATTTAATACCCAGGTGAGCATACCATTCCAAAGGGTACCAAAATCGTGGCTGGTGGCCAAAAGTTCGAAGTAGCTTAAAGCGATCAGGCAGTCGGGAAGGGGAGAGGAGTTTTTCTTAGGAGCCGAAGTGATTAAAAGATGAGGGGCATTTCTGAATATCACATCAACTCCATTGTTTTCCCATACTTTTTGAATGGCATAGAGAAATTCGAATTGTGGTAAGAGTGTTTTCGCTTCGCCTGCTTTTTTGATAGCCTCGTACACTTTGTCTCGAAACAATTCTAGGTCTTCTCTCTTATCGATAAGGGTGAAATGCACAGAGTTGTAGTTGTGTCCAGTTGGAGCATAAGCAGTGGTTTCAAGGAGTTCATGAATAAGCTCTTGATCCAGATTTTCGGGCAGGTATTTGCGAATGGATCGTCGTGTTTTGATCAATCGGGTCATGCCTTCGTAAGTTGGGAGCTCACCTTCTGATGACATGCTATCTTCAGGTTTGTTACCCAGTATGGATACCGCAGCAGTAGGGCATATAGCCAAACAATGTTGGCATTTGAGGCATTGTTTCTCCTTCGATTTGCGAATACCTGGCAGGAGAGCCATGTCAATAATCCCCACAGGACAATCTTGAGCACACAGTCCACAGCTGATGCATTTACTTTCATCAATTTTAAAATCTATCATTATTGATCTGTTAGCTAGAGAGCTTCTTTGTGTTTTTCTTATTGTACACAAAGTAAAGCACAAAGTTTTATAATGAAAAGCATGGCTCCGATTTAGTTTACTCTGTCATTATCTTGTGAGAGTTTAATTTGAACATTGAGAGGAAAAAAATAGGCTGAGTTTCCCCAGCCTATCCCATCAATAGTTTTTTTCTTTTTAAATCTCTTTAAAGGAGAATTCTTTTGTGTAAGTACCAGCTTGTCCATCAATTTCTACAATTGGGTAAACGAAGAAGTTGACCGGACCTTTTGTATAGCCTTCCAGGATTAAATCCCGCCCCTGAGTCAATTCAACACGATTGGCATCTAAGTTCCCAAAATAGAAATCGGCTTTTTCTGGAGCCTTGTCAGCTTCTGAAATATCGACTGGGTGCCACTTATTATTCTGATGATAATCAGCCCAACAGTGGTAGCCACCAATTTTACCTTCTTGCCCTTCAGGAATAGAAAAACCAATATGAAAACGTGCAGGAACTTTCATACTACGGGCTAAAGACATAAAATAGGAATGGAAATCAGTACAGTTTCCAACAGAGATATCACATGCATAGTTTGAGTTACCATTTCCAAAAGTGAATTCACAGGCAATTTTCGTCGTATTCAGATACAGGGACACAACACTGTCTTTACTGATACCTTTTTTAATACTTGTTGGTAAACTGGCATAATAGTGATCAGATAGTTTTTGAGACTTAGGTTTACCATAATACATCTCGTTCAAAACGAAATCGTAAACTACATTCATATTTTCAGGAGAAAAGTTATTCGCTTTCACGATTGAATCGAAACGGTTTCCCACAGGTACCAATCGGTTCGCTTCTAGGTATCGCTTTGAATCTGTACCCTTAAACTCAGCAGTTCCTCTTTGCTTTCGCTTCACCTGAAAGTGAATGTTAATATCAGTCGCCTTGGCTAAGCCTTCGCATAGTTCCGCATAGAAATAGTGGTTGCCATGCTGCTTTTCAGTCTTGATTTCGTAAGCCAAATCTGTATCGATTGTAAGCTCGCTGATATTTTGCACCTCATTCGATTGTGGCACTGGAATCCAAACTTTCATATTTTTATCTGGATTGGCTTGCAGACTCACTTTGTAGTTGAACTCAAAACTTCTTTCAGGTACCTTACTGCAACTGCTCAGCACGATAACAGCAATAAACAACATCCATCTCATCATCTTCATCTCTCTATTTTATAGGAACTCGATCCCGTTTTTTTACAATCGTGCAAAAGTAGGCTAAAGCTTTTGTAATACAAAGAGATGGACTTCCTCAGTAGGGTAAAATGTCTTATTTATAAAATAAGGGGGTGATCATCCTGATTTACCATCTCGTCGTGCTATGACTCCCTGCGCTCCTGCAGATATGCTATCTGCAGGTTTCGAGTAGGGGATTTGTAATCCCCCTAAGATCTTTAAATCTTTGCGTCCTTTGCGAAATTTAATAGCGCTCTTTGCGTTAAAATTCAGACATCCATTCGTGCTGTATTTGCTGTTGACTCCTTTTTACTAAATTTGCAGTCTCAAGCAATAACTCTTCGGAGCTTTTGTTCATTACAAGCAACTAGATTTAATAAAAGCTTCTCAATTTGACTTTCAATCCTTTCAGCATAGATTTACCCGTAA
>Ga0070724_10001871_pt1 | contig 12114 bp, 10 predicted proteins | sample tdDd001_FD_67278 | JGI IMG/M metagenome (GOLD analysis project Ga0070724, IMG submission 67278) | Marine sediment microbial communities from the Atlantic coast under amendment with organic carbon and nitrate - tdDd00.1 | ecosystem: Environmental > Aquatic > Marine > Coastal > Sediment | place...
CAGGTGCTTTATCAATGTTTTCGAAATCTACTTTTTCACCAAGCTGATACTTGTCGAAAAGTACTTTCGTGATTGCAGCTGTAAGAGTTGTTTTACCGTGGTCAACGTGACCAATTGTGCCGATGTTTACATGCGGCTTATTTCTTTCAAATTTAGCTTTACCCATTTTAAATTTCCTCCTAACAGTAACCATCTTAATGTTTTCGTTCCAAATTGAATGGAGCCCACAAGCGGACTCGAACCGCTGGCCTCCGCCTTACCAAGGCGACGCTCTAACCTCCTGAGCTACATGGGCAAGTCACGCGGCGACACTTTGCAGTCAGTTCCTCACTTCAAGAAATCTCTCCAGTTTACGTTTTACCCTTTGAAGGGCATTGTCAATCGATTTCACGTGTCGATCTAAATGTTCCGCAATTTCCTGATAAGATTTTCCTTGAAGATAATCAGACAATACCTCTTGTTCTAGATCGCTTAATACTTCACCGATCTTTGTTTCAATGCTATGTACTTCTTCACGAGAAATAATCAGTTCTTCAGGATCAAGAACTTTTTTTCCCGCTAAGACATCCAGTAGAGTACGCTCAGATTCTTCATCATAAATCGGTTTGTTGAGCGATACATAGGAGTTAAGCGGTATGTGTTTCTGTCGTGTCGCAGTTTTAATGGCCGTGATGATCTGGCGTGTGATACATAACTCCGCAAAGGCTCTGAACGATGAAATTCTTCCAACTCTGAAGTCACGAATGGCCTTAAAAAGTCCAATCATTCCTTCTTGAATAATATCTTCCCGATCAGCACCAATTAAAAAATAGGAGCGCGCTTTCGCCCGTACAAAGTTCTTGTACTTTTTGATCAGGTATTCTGATGCCTTGTCGTCACCGTCTCGCGCAAGCGCAACGACGTCTTCTTCCAATAGATCCGCATATGATGTTATGTCCTCGACACGCACACATGGTTCCATGGCAAATCCCCCCTGACCATTGAAACTAGCTGAAATAGAACTGGCTGACAAGCCTGAATCCATTATAACCCAACCGTAATTTAGCGTCAAGATTCAGGACTGGTCTTTTCTCCATTTGTCAAGCTTTTCAAGTACTTTTCTATCAATTCGATTTTCAAGGACATTTCTGCGTGGTACTTTCTTCAAATACCCGCTTCAAATTTCGGTGCATCCTACGGTTTCTTGACATGATTTTGTCTTAATGCTTCATACATGAGAACGGAAGCCGCTACCGAAGCATTTAAAGACGTTACCTCGCCTTTCATTGGAATTCGAACAAGAAAGTCACAGTTCTCTTTCACAAGACGGCTCATACCTTTGCCTTCAGACCCAACAACAATAGCTAGTTTACCTTTCAGGTCTGCTTCAAAATGATATTGGTCTCCTGACATATCTGCGCCAACAATCCATATACCACGATCTTTTAGTTCTTGCATTGTATGAGAAATATTCGTCACTTTACATACGGGCACATATTCAAGAGCGCCTGCACTCGTTTTAGCAACAACAGCTGTCAGCCCTACTGATCGACGTTTTGGAATAATAACACCATGAGCCCCTGTTGCATTGGCTGTTCTTATGATACTTCCCAGATTGTGCGGGTCATTAATTTCATCACAGATAATTAGAAATGGGTCTTCTCCCTTTGCTTCTAGTTCATTAAGAAGATCATCTAACTCCGTATACTCGTAGGCCGCAACATAGGCCATAACACCTTGATGATTATCCGACTCAGCCATTTGGTCAAGTTTTCTTCTATCCACTTCTAATACAGGAATTTTCAAATCTTTTGCCATTGCTATGATCTTGTGAATAGAGCCCTCTTTTTGCCCCTTTGCCACAAGCAGTTTGTCCACAGCACGACCAGATTTTAATACTTCAATAACAGGATTTCTACCTTCAATAATATTACTCATTTATATGACTCCTTCGTTCGTGTCTAAATTCTCGAAGAATGCACGGACCTCAGAAATTCGACCACATGTCATTGCGCCTTCAGGACAAGGTCCTATTAAACACTTAGGGCCAGCATGTTTGAAAAGTGTTGGAGATAGAGCGCGCACCTGTCTCAACATTTCAATTGACATGTTTCTGATTTCCCACTGTGCTCTTTGACAGCTTCTGTGATGGAAGAAATTCATGAGACTTCTTGCATTCATCGTAAATACAATTTTAGTTTCACAGGCATTTGGAAATACAAAACGCGCATCTTCAATAGCTTTCTTTTCAGCCTGTCTTTTTGCCTTTTTCTCTGATAGGCCTTCGTTCAAATATTTTTCGACATACTGATTAAAAAGCACGTCCGCCAATTCATTATATGTCTTTTGATCTTGCTCCATCGCCGATTCAAAAATCGCTTTCGCTTCTTCGTTCTCAGCAATCATTGGTGGCATGATATATTCAAATTGTTCTAACTTAACATAGCGTTGAGACTGCTGTGAGAAAGATGCAATACGATGACGAACCAATTGATGTGTCAACACTCGACTTACACCTTCAACGCCAAACGTAAAGCTCACATGTTCAATCGGAGACGCATGCCCCAAATCCATGAGTATTCCAAGAAATCTCTCAACTTCTTCATCAGACTGCTTCTGCAATAAATCTGATACCCCGCTTTTAGAGTAGCACAGCTTGGCCGCCGCTGAGACCACACGCTCAGGATCCGGTGTATGTGCAATAAGTTCTACTTTCATTTAAGGACACCCCTTGCTTGATATTACCTATTCAAACAGTAACGTTTTCTCTTTTATATACATTTCACTAAAAGGTATAACACCAAAAAGATATCTGCGGACCTTTCCAACGTAAAGTTGATCGCCCTCTTCTTCCTTTTGCTTCACAGACACAAGTCTATGTTTTACAAGTCCACTATTAAATAAAACATTGTCGTACTCACTTATAAGTTCTGACTCAACCCAAGTTCCAAATTTAACTTCTGATGGGTCCGTGAGCGTCACTGGATCAAACGCCAACGACTTCACCGTAATAACAATAAGCAACACCACAACAGCAATGATATATCCACGATCTCTACGACTCATCTTGATCTCCGCCTTTTTTGATTTCCATCATCTCACGTTCAATAGTTTCACGATTTTCGATGGCATGAATCGCTTCAATCATAATATCTTGAATCCGGCTTTTATCTCCCCGCAAGAAAAGTGCACCCAACATGGACTCGAAGCCTGTCGCATAACGGTACTCCGACATATTGGCGTTGCGTGGAACAGATATAGATTTTTGATTGCGACCCCGACGGATCATACCTTTTTCTTCTGCTGTTAAAAATGAATCCATCGCCTTAACTGCAAACGATTGAGATCCCGCTTTAACAAAGTTTACGGCCTTTTTATTCAGTTCATTGACCATACCTTTTCTTTTATGAACAATATATGTTCTCACGTACAGATCGTATACAGAGTCTCCTATATACGCCAGAACAAGAGGGTTCATTTGTCGAACCCCATGTTCATCCATCGTGTCTACTCCGATTTTTTCTAAAAATTCTTCCATTTATAAACACTCCATATTAACTCTTTGCATATGACCACTTTACACCCTGAGGTGTATCTTCCAGTACAATCCCACGTGCTTTTAATTCATCTCTAATTTGATCCGACTTAGCCCAGTCCTTGTTCTTACGTGCTTCTTGTCGGCTTTCAATCAGTTCTTCAATTTCTGCATCAATATCGCCTTTTTCACGGTTTAACAGACCAAGAACATCTGTCATTTCTCCAAGAAGATCAAGAGCCGTTTGAACAAGTGCAGCAGATGCCTCTGCAGTCACATGGATATTGATGTCTCTAACAAGTTCAAAGATAGCTGCAATACCATCTGCTGTGTTAAGGTCATCATCCATTGCATCAATAAACTGTTGTCTGAACTTTGACAGCGTTTCAGCAATTTCCTTTTCACCGTCTTTAAAGTTTTCACTGCCTGCACGCTCCAAGAAGTATTCTAAGTTTTCTTTGGCATTATATAATCTCTCTAAACCATTTTCAGCAGATTTAATAAGCTCGCGACTAAAGTTGATTGGATTTCTATAATGTGCTGACAATGTGAAGAAGCGAATGACTTCTGAGTCATATTCGTCGAGTATTTCTCTCACTGTGAAGAAATTGCCTTTAGATTTCGACATTTTTTCATTGTTAATATTAATATAACCATTGTGTACCCAGTAGTTCACATAAGTCTTCCCAGAGTATGCTTCTGATTGGGCAATTTCATTTTCATGGTGTGGGAAGATTAAATCCTGGCCACCAGCATGAATATCAATCGTTTCACCTAGGTACTTTGTGCTCATTACTGAACATTCAATATGCCACCCTGGACGACCTTCGCCCCATGGACTTTCCCACGCAGGCTCTCCAGGTTTTTTTGCCTTCCAGAGAACAAAATCCGATGGGTGTTTTTTACGACCATCAACATCCACACGTGAACCACTCTCAAGCTCTTCAATATTTTGACCTGAAAGTTTTCCATATCCATTAAAAGCTCCAGAATCAAAGAACACATCACCATCTACAGCATATGCGTATTTTTTTTCCTCAAGAACTTTAATAAAGTCTATAATCTCATCCATAGTTTCTGTCACTTTAGGATGATGCGAAGCACGTTGAACGCCTAGTGCATCTGCATCCTTGAAATACTCCAGAATATATTTTTCGCTCACTTCCGAAGATGAAATCCCTTCTTCGTTGGCGCGTTTGATGATTTTATCATCCACGTCTGTGAAATTCTGAATGTAGTTGACTTTGTAGCCCCTGTATTCAAAATAACGTCTTAGAATATCAAACACAATAAACGGACGGGCATTTCCAATATGGAAAAAGTTATAAACCGTCGGGCCACAAACATACATTTTCACCTCACCCGGTGTGATCGGTACAAACTCTTCTTTCGTTCTTGTCATACTGTTGTAAAGCTTCATAGTTTTGCTCCTTTCGACGCAATTAACTCTTCAAATCGAGTTCCCTAAATTCTTTAATTTAACGATCTCCCAACCAATCTAATGAATGGTCATTTTCATATAAAAAGCCCCCAACCAACAAAGGCAGGGGGCCACGATTCCACTTTGCTTTGACCCTGCTTTTATTCAAAGAGGATCATCTCATCATACGTATAACGGCGCAACCCGTATCAGCCTACTCTAACAATTTCGGTGATACACTCCCAGGTGCATTTCATCCCTCGTTCCAACAAGAAGGTTTACAGCCAATGACCTTCTCTCTCTTCGTTTTAATTGAGGCATTACTCTCCTGTTCACAGTGTTTAAAGTGATTCATATTGATCTATTATTGTAATTACCATACCATATCCGCGACCACCATTCAAGGGCAGGATGAAGCTTCGATTTTGACTGAATATACACCCTCAAAATCTTCAAAAAAATAAGAGCCTGGAAATCCCAAGCTCTTATTCATTCTTTGTTATGTTATAAGGTGTTTTCTGCGCTTTAAAGATAGTGATTCTAGTACAATTTACCTTTAATCATTGTTTTTATTCTCTTCATCTTCATTCAACACAAAGTCTTGTTCAACCGGTTCATTCCAGTCCCAATCCTCTGTAGCGTCGTCCCTAGCATCCTCAATTGGTTCTTCATCAACATACGTCACGCCACCAGGTAGGTCTTCTTCATTTACGATCTCAGATGATTCTAGTGCTTCATCCACTTCATCTCTTGCCTCTTGCTCAAATGCTTCGACCCTGTCCGCATCGATCTGAATTTCATCATTTTCAGCTTCCAGTTCGTCTGTTGCAATTGACACCACGTCCATCTTATCCTGTTGTTCTCTTACCACCGTTTCAACCGGAACATTAAACCGTTGAATAGATGACTGTAATTCCGTAGCTAGATCCGCAAGTTCTGATGCAGAGGATGCAATTTGTTGAATAGATGCTGTTTGCTCCTGTGTCGAAGCTGATACTTCTTCCGTTCCTGCTGCATTCTCTTCAGTGATACTTGCTATATTTTCAATGTTCTCACCAACAACTTGAGAGAACGATGTCAGTTCTCCTGATTCCCTTGTCATCTCAAGGATATTTGTTCTTACAGCGTCCACTGCTTTTAAAATGTCATCAAAGGAATCTGATGTTGTCTCCACCGCAGATTCTTGGTCTTCTACAATCGCTCTTACCTGCGACATCTCTTTAACCGCATCATCTATGCCCTTACGGATATCAAGGAGAAGTTGTCCAATATTGTGTGCGGCATTGCCTGACTCTTCTGCGAGCTTTCGTACTTCGTCTGCTACAACCGCAAAGCCTCGACCATGTTCGCCAGCCCTTGCCGCTTCTATCGATGCGTTTAGCGCTAATAGGTTGGTTTGACTTGCAATATTGCTGATTACATCTGCAATCTGACCAATCTTATCCGATTTGTCATTAAGAGCATTCACTTTCACGCCTACATTTTCAGTGGCTTCTTTATTAAGCAACATTTTTTCTTTTTGAACATTGATCGTTTCAAGACCCACATCAACACGCTTTCGGGCCTGATCCGTCATCTGATCTGATTCATCTGCATTTGCTGAAATTCTTCCAATACCTTCAATGAGATTCTGTACCATCTCACTTGATTGCTGCGTAGCTTCAGATTGTTCACTGGCTCCGCGTGCCACTTCTGAAATTGTCTCAGCCACTTGTTCAGATACCCGACTGGCTTCGTCAGAAGACGACAACATAAGTTCTGATGTCAAGAGCACTTTTGAACTCATACCTTCCATTTCACGAATAAGTCCCTGCATGCTTTGAACCATGACATTAAAATTTTCACCCAGTATTCCGATTTCATCTTTTGTCTTAACTTCAACTTGAACATTTAAATTTCCTAAAGCAACCTCTTCCGTCAACTTTGTCATTTGAACAAGTGGTTTAACCGATTTACTCACAAGGAAGAAGATAATAACGCCCAATGCACCAACAACAATAGCTCCAAGTAAGAATATAATTTGTCCAAGGCCTACAATATCTTTAATAACTTCACTATAAGCTGCAGTCATACCCATTGACCAACCTGTCGTTGGCAAAGATTGGTACGCTATAATTTTGTCTTCCCCATCCAAGTTATAGTTCTCAACATTAGATTCCCCGGCAACCATTCGTTTTGCAACGTTCAAAAATCCTTCTGGTTTATTTTCAAGCAGATTGTCCTGAAGTATGAATTCTGGATTTATATGTGCCATAACCAGACCATCTGATGCAGCCATAAATGCATATCCCGTTTCACCAAGACGCTCTGCATTGACGATAGCAGTGAGTCGACTTAAGTCTACTGCACCTCCGATGAGTCCTATTACCTGACCATAATCGTCAACAATTGGTGCTGAAATCATAATCACAGGTTTTTTCAGCTCCTCTGACATGACTGGGTCAGAAATAACAATTTCACCACCCATAACTCTCTTATAATAATCTTCATCAGCTATATTACCTTTAGACCTTGATGTACTTCTATAATTGCCTTTCAGATCGGCCATAATAAGCGCATCAAAGGATTCAAATACATCTGTTTTTCTCATGAATACTTGCAACTGATTAAAGTTGTTCGCACGTACGAAATCCATGAGGGATAACATTTCAACCTGATCACGCCACTGAATGATCTGTGAATCTGTGGATACAACAAGTTTTTCCACTTTGTCTTGTGCCAGCGTTTCCACCTTTGATACCATACGTTCACTCGCTTGCAGATAAACGATCCCAGCCATCGCCGATATACCAATAAGTGCAACAAGAACGACTGGTAGTATAATTTTGTTTCTAAGACTCTTCAAACCGCTTGCCCCCTTCATTCTGATTGCTCTTTTCATTATGAGAATTTTCGAACAATAGCTTATAAATTGATGAATAATTGCACAATGTTCATTATATTCTAACTACTAATTAATATTAACATATATTCATAAAGAGGAAAGTCCTCCGTTTCTCGAAACGTATTACATTTATGACACATTTTATATCATTTCAGTATATATAAACTTACTAAATATACACAAAAGGAGTCAAAGCATGGCTTTGACCCCTTAGTAGCACTATTCGAAATTCAGTTTTCATTGTTGAATGTTTATTGGTTTTTTAGTACTAATATAATGAAATTTATATATACTAATTACCATTTTATTCAAACAACTTATTTACATAGATTATTAATTGTAAAATCAATACGGTTTTTCGCTTGTTCTCGGCCTAAAATTGAAATGATCTCCATAAGATCTGGACCATGAACTGCACCCGTTAATGCAACACGTGTACACATGAATAGGTTTTTCCCTTTAATTCCAGATTCTTTTTGAGTTGCCTTGAAGGCCTTCTTTACCGATGCTGCGTCAAATTCTTCAGCCGCATCAAGTTGAGCTTTAAGAACATTCAGCATTGCTGGCACATGTTCCATTTCAACCATAGCTTTGGCTTCATCATCTTCGAGTGTGATTTCGTCACCCATGAACAGTTCAACATGCTTAGGAATTTGAGCCATATACTCTAGATATTCTCTAGACAGATCAACGATGCGGCTCAACCACTCTTTATGACCATCCACGGCATCTTCTGTTAAGTATCCCGCTTCAACCACATAAGGCACTGCCATCTCAGTTAAACGCTCAAGGTCAGCTTCTTTAATGTAGTGATTACTCATCCAATTCAATTTCTGTACATCAAACACGCCGCCAGATTTAGATACACGATCAAACGAGAACTTCTCGATCATTTCATCCATTGTCATGATTTCCTGGTCGCCTTCTGGACTCCATCCAACAAGAGCAAGGAAGTTTACAAGCGCTTCAGGCAAGTAGCCCTTTGCACGGAAATCAGCAACAGAAACATCACCATGACGTTTTGACAGCTTTTTCTTCTCGCTATTTAGAATGTTTGGAAGGTGAGCATATTTAGGAATGTCCCATCCGAACATTTCATAAAGAACGATGTGCTTTGGTGTCGACGGCAACCATTCTTCACCACGGATAATGTGTGTGATACCCATAAGATGATCATCTACGATAACAGCCATATGATATGTTGGGTATCCGTCTGCCTTTAGCAGAACCTGGTCATCTGAATCGCTTGTATTCATAACAACTTTTCCACGAACCATGTCATCAATAACAACTTCTTGATCTACAGGCAGCTTTAAACGTACAACATATGACTCGCCCGCTTCAACACGCTTCTTTGCATCTTCTAATGACTTATCACGGCAATGTCCGTCATATCCAGAGAAAATGCCTTTTGCCTTATTATCTTCACGAAGATTGTCCAGTCTTTCTTTTGAACAGAAGCAGTAGTATGCGTCACCTTGTTCAACCAATTGCTCAACGTAAGGCTTGTATATATGTAGTCTTTCAGATTGAACATATGGGCCTTTATCACCGATTTGAATCATTTCACCGGCTTCATTTTTCACAGGGCCTTCATCATGTAAAACCTCAGACCACTTCATAGCATCAAGAAGATTGTCCAGTGCATCATCAACCAATCTTGTTCTGTCCGTATCTTCTATTCGAAGCACATACTGACCTGCGTGCTTTTGTGCGTAAAGATAATCGTATAGCGCCGTTCTCAATGAGCCAATATGAACATAGCCCGTCGGACTTGGCGCGAATCTAACTCGTACCGACATTGTAAATCCTCCTTAAACCTTGAACCCAACTAACTTGAGCCTAATTTTCGTCTTTCATTCTATCATAACTTTATACCATGCGCGAGTGGAATGCAACGCTATCAATTATCAATTTCTACATACTTTTTACACACTTCTCATCTTTTATTCTCACAACTTAATTCTATACTAAAACCGTAGTAAGGGAGAGCGAATCGCTCAGGGAGTATGTTCACTCATATAAGGAGGAAATTGAAATGACTAAACGCGTACTTACAGGGCTCATAGCAAGTTTTCTAATTTTCGGCACACTGCTGCCTACGGGGACTTTTGCAGACGAGGTTAACACAGATAGAGTTAATGGAGATCATACGCAAAAGGAATTTAAAAATCCATTTGTTGAAAAGACACCTGAAGAAAAAGAAGCAATCCGTCAGGAAACCATTGATCTCTATGCGCCAGATATGGCTGATGAATTTAATGCACTTAAACAAGACCATGATGAAATACACGTAGACTTAGCAGAATTAAAAGAAGATCTCAAAGTAGAAAAAGAAGCCAATCAAGCTATATTTAGAGAAAACGTAAAAGCTTATATTGATGATCTTAAGGCTCAAATTGAATCTGAAGAAATCACAAGGGAAGAAGCCGCTGAAACTTTTGAGGTTTATACTGAAAATGTCAAAGTGGACCGCGAAGCCCTTAAAATCAATAAAGAAGAATTTGAAGCCCTCAGAGCAGAATTTGAAGCAAACAAAGAATCTCGACTTGCAAAACGTTCTGAGATTAACGAAGCCGTTAAAGCAGATGATGCCGATGCAGTCTATGAGGCACTCCAAGAAATACTGCCTCTCTACGAAGAGCACCTTGCTCTTGATGAACTAAAACTAAGCTATTACAATGAGCAGCTTGAAACTTTAATCAATAACTAAATAGTCTTTCGAGAGTTCAAACATTCAAAAGGGTCAAAGTGAAGTATTATCTTCACTTTGACCCTTTATATTTGATAAATTCTATAATAAGTGTGACGTACACATCTTCATCAAATTCACCTGATTGGTTTAATCTTCAGATGGTTGACTTCCGATACGAATCACTTCATCCATTTTATTTCTTATAAACTCATAGCCGTTTGCACCGTGAGGAATTGTGCAGCCAGAACAATCCTTAATATCATGAGAGTATTTGAAATTCCCACCACATTTGTCTTTTAACATATAAAGTGGACAATAACAAAACAGACAGTTGAACACGTCTTCATCGACATTCTTATGACACGGGAAGTATTCACAGTTTTTGTGTTGAAACTTTTTATAGTTTTCGCTCATTCCAAATCCTCCTATAGTTCAAATCCAACTTTATTAAAGTGATTTAGAATTGTTTCCGCAGCAACACTTGCATCAATTTCTTCCTTTGTGCCGTTATCACGTACAATAAATTCTACCTTACCATCTTTTGCATCACGACCTACTGTAATACGCAGTGGAATACCGATTAGCTCAGCATCGTTGAATTTAACGCCAGCACGTTCTTTACGGTCATCCAGAACAACCTCAACACCGCGCTTCTTCAAATCAGCATAGATTGACTCACCAACTGAAAGTTGAACTTCTTTTTTAGGATCTACCACTGTAACAATCACTTGGTAAGGCGCTACAGAAAGTGGCCACTTAATTCCACTTTCATCGTAAAACTGCTCAATGATCGCTGCCATTGTTCTTGAGATCCCAATACCGTGTGAACCCATCCACATATATTGGCTCTTGCCATTCTCATCAAGGAACTTCAGATCCATTGACTTCGAGTATTTCAAACAAAGTTGGAATATGTTTCCGACTTCAATGCCTTTATCCATTTTTAGTGGCTCACCACAAGTCGGACAAGCATCACCCTCAACAACCATCACCAAATCACCCGCAACTTGGCCTTCAAAATCACGACCATATGCTACATTTGTGAAGTGGTAATCAGTTTCATTGGCACCAACAATCATGTTTGTCATTTTAGCTACACGTGCGTCAACAATCAGACGAATATTTTCATGAAGACCTATTGGTCCAGCAAAACCAACTTCGCTGCCTGTTGCATTCTTAACATCGTCCTCAGTTGCAATTTCAAGTTCATGCTCTGCAATGCCAAGCTCGTTGATCAATTTGATTTCGTTTAATTCGCGATCGCCTGGGATCATAACAGCAACGATTTCTTCGTCTGCTTTGAAAATTAGCGTTTTAACAAATGCATCAGCACTCATTTTGAAGAATACTTCTAGATCTTCAATCGTTTTTGCATCTGGTGTTAATATTTTTTCCATCTCTTTTGCCGCTGGCATTTCACCCAGTTCATACACAACTTCTGCAGTTTCATCTGTTGCTGCATAGTCACATGAATCACAGTATGCAATATAGCTTTCTCCATGCTCTGACAACGCTATAAATTCATGAGAGATACCATCACCCATGGCTCCAGCATCACCTTGAACAATTTTAAATTTAAGACCACAACGCTCAAAAACTCG
>Ga0070724_10001873_pt1 | contig 12112 bp, 8 predicted proteins | sample tdDd001_FD_67278 | JGI IMG/M metagenome (GOLD analysis project Ga0070724, IMG submission 67278) | Marine sediment microbial communities from the Atlantic coast under amendment with organic carbon and nitrate - tdDd00.1 | ecosystem: Environmental > Aquatic > Marine > Coastal > Sediment | place...
CTATCAAATTTATCCATCGCATTTTGAATTGCAGTTTCTGCAGCTGTGATTTGTGCAGCTGTTGATCCTGTATTATCAAGCACCGCATTTGCTGCATCAATAGCTGTTTGTAGATCGCTCTTTGATCCAGACTCAAATTCATCTGGTTGATATCCATCTGAAGCAGACCCCTCTGTTGATCCGCTATATTTGCCTTCTGCTTCCTTAACCAATCGATTCAATTCTGTGATGATGTAAATCACGTTTTGGTTCTTTTCTTGATCACCAAAGACCACATCTACTGGAGACTGCTTCGGTGTGTAGTAATTATTCGAAACTGGCGTATACGAAATTGTGAAGCCACTCGGCGCAAACTTCATCAATTCTGAACCTTCGCTTATCGTAACTGGATTACCTGACTCGTCGATAAATTTTAGTGTTACTTTATTTCGAACACTGTCATTATCACTAACCAAAGTTAACTCGAAGTCATCCAGTCTATTTTGTAGTTCAGTTGCAATTCGCTCTTTATCAGAATTACTCGTGTTTGAATTATTATTAGCATCATTCGCAACTTTTAAGTATTTTTTTAAAGCCTCATATTTTTCTTTATCATACTGATTTGGCAAATAGAACCCATCGCTATTTGGACCTAGTGAATAATCCTTAGCGAGTACCGCATTAACGATTTCAATCATTTTAGGTAAATCAGCTGAGTAGACCAGATCAAGCGTCTGAGCTGTAGATCCAAACACAAGAGTTATCAGTTCACCTTCAAGTCGAGTATAACCATCGATAGCAATATCTAGCTTATAATCATAATTGTCTTCGCCATCTGGCATTGGGCCATAATACGTAATTGGCTCAAGATGTATTTCGCCTTTTTTATCTTCATAAGGCAATACTTTTCCAGATTCGTCCTTAAATGTTAATACAATAGCATTATCGGAAATCACTTTTCTAGAAATAAATCTATCCATAGCGTTGTTCAGAGTTTTAAGTTCAGCTGTAATTTTCAAGTCATCATCAGATGTCGTTAAAACAGTTTCAACCGATTCGATGATTTTCTGGAATATAAACTTTGATCCTTGTTCATACTCATCGATGTCATAAAGGTCATTTTCTATCAATTCATCATTTCCAAGACCTTCTTTTGCACCGTTATGAAGAGCCCAAGATTCATTAATCAAGTTCTCTAGTTCTGCCTTTATTTTCACCAAGTAAGGTGTTTTAACAGAAATTGTCTCTGAGTCATCTGAGAATTTATACTCATTATTTGTAACAGCTTTAACTTTAAAGTATTTAAATCCTACTTGATCAGCAAGTTTGTCAACGTCTGCGGAGTAGTTAAAAGTATTTGTACTCGAACGAGCAAATTCTGTTGTTGAAGCAGCCTCGTTACCAGCGTAGATAATGTACTCTACAGCACCGTCATAGCTATCCCACGTCAAATTAATATTCGAACCATTTAAGCTGCCTGCTAAGTTTTCTACTTTCCCTAAAACCTGCACTTTTGGATCATCAGCTTTAAGCCCATGTCCAGCATGCATACTAGGTGTAGATCCTTCAATCGCAACCTCGTAGAGTTCAACTGAAGCAAGATCAACAGATGAAGATATATGAGCGTACCCCTTTGCTTCAAGTACCACTTCAACGTCTCCACTATGTTTTAATACATATGCTTTACCTTCTTCAAAACTAAATCTAAATAGGTATTCTTCACCTAGATCTGTATACACGAAGTTCTCTGGCTTGCCTAAAACTCTATGTTCCGCTACCGCGTCTTTACTGAATCCACCATCTTTCACGTATCTAACTATGACGTTTAACGTGTCAAGCGTTTTGAATTGAGATGGCAAGTCAACTGTTTTCAGATTACTTGTTGCGGTCAATTTAACATCTGAAGCATCAATGGTATTGTCTGCTGATAAATAGACCTCATACTCATCGACTCCTTCCGCTGGAGCCCAGGTTATTTGAAGTTCCTCATCAATTTGTTTGGTGCTTATGTCCACAACAGCTTCAGGTTGCTTCCATTTACGCTTTAACTGACCATTCACTTCTTGGATATCTTGGAACGTTAATGCTGTATTCCACGTGATGACTTCTCCAATAAGGCCATCAAACTGGCCATCACTGTTTCCGTTTACCACGACGAAATTGTGCGGATAAATCGTATCATCATTAATCCAACCAACGCCTGCTGGATTTGGATGACTATATTGTTTGTCCACATCACTTAACACTCTACTTGTTTCAAGCTCTATGAAGTCACCATTTACATATGCTTTATATGTTCCAGAAACTGCATCATGCACCATGTAGGCTGCGTATACTGTATTTGGTTCCACTGAAGTTAACCTAATTGATCTATGCTTATTGGTTTTCCATTCAACTTTGTTGTATACCATCGCATAAAGACTTGGTACATTTTGATCGTCAGGTGCAATAACGAAGTTATAGCCTCTAACATTTCCACCTTCTTCAAAGATGTACTGAACATCTGAAATATTATTGCCCGTTTCAAATACAACAGCCATTGATTTCTTTAAGAATTCCGACGCGTTAATATCTTCATGGGAGGCAATATTCATACCGCCATCATAATCTGTAAATTTCACAGCACGTTTACCATTTATTCCATCAGCAACAAGTGTTGGAGCACCGTCTTGTGCAACCGCTGAATTATCATAACCTGCGCCATCGTGCCACACAGGAATACTGTCTCCATCTGTAACGCTCAAATCTACTTCATTATTTCCATCAAGGTCAAAAGCGTCTAAATGTAATCCTTTTTCCTTATTGTAGTCCAAATCATCATCTGAACCATTGATTGTTATTACTAGACTTGATCTATCTGATTGTGTATTATCCAAATACTTTGATTGATATTCGAAAGTCTCAGTTAATGTTTCACCTTCATCTAGATCTAATAGAACATCAAGTTTTCCGTTAAGAATATAAATGTATGATCCATCAGGTTTTATTAACAAAACTCCATAGTCCCCATACACTTTTGTATAGTCACCATTATCAGGATTAATAGTCTGTCCATTAATTTCAGATACATATTTTGTACTATCACCTAAGTCATTAAACAGAACGTTATTACTAATCATAACTTCGCCTTGGGCTGATCCATAAATGCTGCTTGCACCTGCTCCAATTTGCATAATCTCTGTCCTTGCACCTGTTAATGGGTCAATTTTATCAATCTGCTTGTTAAATATAACAAGTAGATCTCCGTTCACAGATGCCATTCCATAAGTTGTACTTGGTATTGAGCTCACAACTCTAACTGTTTTGCTTTCAATATCCAACTCAACCATAATAGGATCTGAGCCATATGAATTCCCACGATAAGCCGCATAGTACAACTTCCCACCATGGAAAACAAGATCTCCCAACGACTGATACTGTGTGTTCATAATATTCGTAATGTTTCCAGTTTCTTCATTATAAAAATTCAGAACTGCATCTCTAACATAATAGAAGTTCCCAGACTCATCTACTGCAAGTGAATTGATATTTAGATTGTGTTTACTTAAATCCTTTTCAAAGATTACACTATCATCAATGTCTGAATAGAGATCGCCATTACCTATAACTCCATACAATGTTGTAAACTTATCGTTTGCAATGTCAAACCACGCTATGTCAGTATCAGCAATTTTTTCTGTAATTTTAACTTCTGGATCAATTTTGTAAATTCGCCCCTTGTGATCAGATGCATACAGAACTTTAACTTGATCTTCGGTCAAAGAAGCCGTACTCGTCTTAGAATCAAGTTGCTCGTGAGTGTTTGTAATTTCTATAGGAATTGTTTCACTAGTCTTATTACCACCGTAATTTGCTTCTACGGTAATCGATGGCGTACGAGTAACACTCATTGAAAAATTGTCAACACGTTGTTTATTCGAATAAGAGCCTGTAGATGCTGTAAATCCAAAATAAACTTCTGAATTATCGGCGAGATATTTATTAACAATATCTTGTTCTAGTGTTCCAACTTTTTTATTATCAAAATATACAGTAAGCTCTTTATCAGAAGCACTCCAAGTGATTCTCACATCATGCCACTTATTATCTTCAAGAAGAACGCTATGCGCTTTACTTGTCGCTCCATCATCCAACTTAAAACTAAGTGCAGTGTCATGATTCACACTACCACCACTGTTGAATGCAATATGATTTTCATAGTTTTTACCAAAGTATGGATCTTTCCCATACCACTCATCATTTTTATGTGTGTCAAATTCAATCCCTACAGAATTAGAGAAATAATCGGTTCCATAGTATCCCAACGATCCACCAGTCCAACCAACATAACTAGGATAGTTCGCGGTCAGTACGAATACCATGCCATCTGCACCAGACCGATTTTTCTCTTTCCCATAAAAACCTTCATAAGAAATATCAAAATCATAATTGAGGTCTATTTTTTCTTTTGAAAAAGCACCACTTCTCTCACTTTGCTTTTCTTGAGTTAACTTTATAAGCCCTTGTGCATGACTTGTGTCTCCAATATATCTAAAGTTCGTACCAATTGGAGTACTAGCCATACTTGAAGACTGTAGAAGTGTATTATCTTTTACGTATACAACGCCTGTATATGTATCAATTCCAAAAGCGCCATTATAATCATCTGTCAGTCTATAAGTAACTAGATTATCATCGTCGTCGTAGCCATCATGAGACGTATAACCGCTCCAAGGTTGAAGCGTAACTTTATCATAATGCCCCATCTTATACTGACTCAAATCTATGGCAAGACTGCTTTCATTATAATACTCATCTTTATTACCATACTTCACAAACCAACCGTCATAATTCTCACCGTATGGCTTATCTGTAGTTTTTACAACCACTCGATCATCACTATTTACATAAAGTAATAATTGTTTTTGATCAGAAATTTTTTCTATGTTTTTACCATTATACGAAACATCCACAATTGCATTTGATCCATTTTCAATAATCACTTTAAACGGTCCATTTGTAGGCTCATATGGATTTCGAGACTCATTGTAAAGATAGTTGTCAGATCCACCATCATTAACACCATCGATTTCCATATCGATACCTACAAGTGCACCGTTTGGCGCATATTTATTTACACTATTTTGCGTGATTGTATCCCGATCTGTCAGCTCAATATCATCTGCAAATGAAATCGATGGTACTGAAGATAGAATCATAGCTGCGGATACTAATAATGCGGTTATTCTTTTTAATCTCATATAGACCCTCCCACTATAGATTCTTCACGATGTTCATTGCTTCATCGTAACTAAAATCCTTCAATTCAACTGAATATACGATGCCTTGTTTCTCGAATACAACTCTATGAATGTTAATTTCACGAGAGTCTTTATAGGAGAGTACCAAACTTTCCTTTATAGCCACTTGCACAAACTCATCAAGTGACACATTAACGTCATCAGCAATTTGAATCGCCGCTTCAATTTTATCAACTGATTCTTCTATTACAATGATGCTCTTATACAATTCTGATCTGTGATAGTAGAAGTTTGTTTTAACATCCTCTTCATATGTATCCAGATATTGACTCTTGATAGTGCTTGGCAATGCCAGTCCTCGCAAACCTTGAAGGCTCATCATAACGATCCTATTCACACCATCCCACTCAGGTTTTACACCCATAGCTTCAGATACAAATGCAAGAGGAACAAACGTCCTACTCTCAAAGATCGTCGGAGCAGCATCAAGCATGACTGTCTTACCATTCATTTTCGCTTCTTTGTTGTTAATTTGAAGCCAAATCGTCCCTCCTGTCGGAGTTTGTGCTGTGATGCTCGCTTCATTCGGATTCCAAGTTGTCTCTACTCCGAACAAACCAAAAGTCTGTCTAAGCGGCATCATAGTTCTACCGTTCACAATGACTGCTGGTAATTCAACATTCTGTTCTTTGTCGAAAGAAGAAACCAGTTCTCCATCAACCATAACGCGCACTGGATCACTTGCTAATACTCTATAATCATCAGCAAATCCAACACCTGTGTTTAATGCAAGTAAAGCCCCCATTAGCATTATCACAATTATTTTTTTCATTTGTCATCACACCTACCTTTCTCTATTTATATATACATGACTATTTTACCATAAAACCAAGTGAAAATTCCCCTATCATTATCAATTTTAGAAATTCAACATACATTTTACTCTTAATCAATATCGACAACTATTTTAGATATCTTAGGGGTCAAATTAATACACGCACTACGAGCGTGTTGTCAATGATACTCCTACATCGCAACGATTATGTAATTTCAAAAAATAAAAAAAGCAATGGATATTCTTCCATTGCTTTCATGTCAAATATTACTATTTAACTGAAATTACTTCTACGCCTTTGTATTGACCGCAAGATGGGCAAACACGATGTGGAACCGTTGGCTCATGGCATTGCGGGCACTCGATAACGTTAGGTGCTGTCATCTTGATGTTAGCCGCTCTTCTCTTATCTCTTCTAGCTTTTGAAGTTTTACGCTTTGGTACTGCCATTTTCTACACCTCCTTATTTAACAAAGAAATCTTTGAGACCTTCCAGTCTCGGATCAATCTTCTCATTATCACAATCACAAGGGTCGGTGTTGAGGTCAGCTCCACACACCGGACATAATCCTTGGCAATCTGTGTCACACAGAACCTGCATAGGCATGGTAAGAAGGAGTTCCTCCTTAAGCACAGACTGCAGATCCAATTCACGATCTATCAGTATCTGCATAGCTTCGTGATCAGGGTCATCCCCTTGTCCTTCATGGATATCACGAGTTATGCGTCCTTCCACTGTTCTGGTGACGTCTTTTAAGCATCGATCACAACTAAAATCCACTTCCACTTCATATTCCAGATCTACAATAACGTCTTTATCGACTTTGTAAACTTGGCCATCAAGCTTGGCAGGTTTAGTATTCACAATACCATGGTCTGTTAACACTTCCGAGTCGAGTTCTATTTCTAACTTGATTGGAATTGTTTTGACTCTACCATTTAATACTTCTGAAACGTTGATTCGCAAGAGTATTCACCTCTTTACTGCAACACGAATATTATAAAATTCAGCATTGGGTTTGTCAAGTAATATTACTTGATATATCTTAAATTATTTTTTACTCACTTTCAAGTAAAATAATCAAAATTCACAAATTAAATTTGTAACCACAGTAGCTTAAACTTCCACGACCTTGTACCAGACTGCGTTACAGCCAATTACTCAGTCGAAATAAAAAACTGGAAGGCGCAGACGCCTCCCAGTCTGTTAATGAATTACTAAACTAGAGAAACTGTGTCGCGTGCGATCATTACTTCTTCATTTGTAGGAATTACAAGAACTTTTACTTTTGAAGACGGATCATTAACAAAAGCTTCTTTGCCTCGTGTTGCGTTTAGATCTGCACAAACATTAATGCCCATGAAATCTAGACCAGCACAAATGCTGCTTCTGTTATCAATTGAATTCTCGCCAAGACCAGCTGTAAAGATAACTGCATCTACGCCACCCATTACTGATGCGTATGCTGCAATGTACTTTTTAACACGATCGTCGAATACTTTAAGAGCAAGTTCCGCTCTTTCATTACCTTTAGCTGCTGCGTCTTCGATATCACGGAAATCACTTGAAACGCCAGAAATACCAAATACGCCTGACTTCTTGTTCATTAGTGTATCAACTTCAGCAATGCTCATGCCTTCTTTGTCCATAATGAATTTTACGATTGCAGGGTCAATATCTCCACAACGTGTACCCATTACAAGACCTTCAAGTGGCGTGAAGCCCATTGAAGTTGCAACTGACTTACCACCATCGATTGCAGTAACAGAAGCACCGTTACCAAGGTGACAAGAAATAAGTTTAAGTTCTTCTAGTGGCTTTTCAAGCATAGCAGCAGCTCTTTGAGCTACATACTTGTGGCTTGTACCGTGGAATCCGTATCTTCTGATACCGTATTTTTCGTATAGCTCATACGGTAGTGGGTAGATATAAGACTCTGCAGGCATTGTTTGGTGGAAAGCAGTATCAAATACGCCAACCATTGGAGCTTCTGGAAGAAGCTCTTGCATTGCTTCGATACCCATAATGTTTGCTGGGTTATGAAGAGGTGCAAGATCGATACATTCTTTCATTGCAGCCATAACGTCATCAGTGATTACCACTGAACCAGAGAACTTCTCTCCGCCGTGAACAACACGGTGACCAACAGCATCAATTTCATTAATTTCTTTGATAGCGCCGTACTCAGCACTTGTAAGAGCCTTAAGAACTTCGTTTAGGGCTTCTTTATGATCATTCATAGGAGTTTCAATAACTTCCTTTGCACGACCTGGAATTTCATGCTTAACTCTAGCGCCTTCAATTCCGATTCTCTCTACGAGACCGATAGCCATCACTGACTCATCTGCCATATTTAGCAGCTGGTACTTTAGAGATGACGAACCACAGTTTATAACTAATACCTTCATGAAAATGGACCTCCTTGGCTTGTATATATTATTATGTATACAATAATATAATTACACAGAAAAACAGTATACAATTACATGTGCCAGGGTAGACAACATGTAAATTTTTAGCATCCGTTTTTCCCACACATCAATAATTATAATTCATCTATATTTTTTTTCAATACCCTTTATCAAATTGAACACATTGAAGTTAACGTTTTCCTTCATTGACAGTCTCACCATTCAGCTGATATATTTGACGTAACTAGGCTTGGGTCAATATTCGACCCATCTCAAGTGTTAAAAGTTTATTTATTCGGAACATTCATTTTTTATACATTTTTGTCAAAAAAACATTGACTCCATTATACAATTGCTGACAAAAGTGTACTTTTGATAATATATTCGTATGCAAACCGAAAGATATGAGGATACCCATATGGTCATCACTGGACTAATTACAGAGTATAATCCATTTCACAATGGTCATTTATACCACTTAATGAATGCAAAAAAAATAACAGGCGCCGACATGATCGTTGTCGTTATGAGTGGAAATTTTGTTCAGCGTGGCACGCCTGCTCTTCTAGATAAATGGACACGTACAGAAATGGCTCTACGTTGTGGGGCTGATCTTGTTTTAGAACTTCCATCTGTATACGCCACTGGAAGTGCTGAATTATTCGCTCTAGGAGCCGTGAGAGTCTTACATGGACTTAAAAAAGTCGGTCACGTCGTCTTCGGTTCTGAGTCAGGAGATATTTCCCCGCTTCATCAGGTTGCAAACTTCATTCAGACGGAGTCTGATGATTTTAAAGAAGCACTCAAGCTGGAATTAGAAAAAGGGTTGTCCTTTCCTGTCGCACGAGAACGGGCTCTATCAAAACTATTACAGGGCAATAATATCCCAAACCTACCAAATGACATTTTGGGTATTGAGTATTTAAAAGCAGGTCTTCAACTTAATACTTCTATAGAATTCCATACAATGAAAAGACTATCCAGCGATTATCACGATCTTGACACCGACAAAGCTCTTAGCAGCGCCACAGCCATTAGAAAATCATTTTCCCAGGGCAATGTAGACTCAATATCACACACCATGCCTAAGGCATCTTATGAGCTTATGCAAGCATGTTCAAATAATGCGGTTTGGCCAACTGATTTAAGTCAGTTATTGCTTTATAAAATAAGATCGATGTCTAGAGAAGATATTAAAGAAATTCATGGCATTTCAGAAGGACTTGAGAATCGTATTAAGGATGCTTCGTTAAAAGCAACTGATTATGAGTCGCTTGTCGAGATGATAAAAACAAAAAGATACGTTAGAACTAGAATTCAACGTACTTTATTAAACATACTTCTTGGTGTAAAATCCGAATTTGTTTCTAAAGTATATTCAACGAGTAACGCCGCGTATGGCCGCGTCCTTGGTTTTAACGACAACGGAAGAAGCTTGATTGGGCATATTAGAAAAGACTGTGAGATTCCTCTTGTAACCAATGTTAATAAATACGTGGCAGATGATCAGCTTATTGAAGCTATGCTCAATATGGATTTAATGTGTACGGATATATATACCCTTCTTAGGGGTGATGGAAAAGGGGCACTTGACCGATTGAAACAACCAATTTACTTGAAATCAAATGATAATAAGTAATGTCCGATTATAAAAAGAAAGAAGCTGAGAAAATCTCAAATGAGATTTTCTCAGCTTCTTTTAATTGCTTTAATAATTGCTTTAAATTTTATTAATAATCCTCAGACTTATATCCACTCATCTCATTGATATTTTTATCAACAGTGTGAAGCAGATCATGAAGATTGCCTTTTATTTTTAAAAGCATATCTTCTGTGTAGTCATAAGCATTTTGTTTCAGATCCGCTGCATGACGTTCTGCCTCTGCAATAATTTCTTCTGCATGCTCTTTTGCTTGACGAACAATCTCGTGGTCCTCTACACGATGACGCAAGTGTTCTTCCACTTCGTTCATCATTCTAGATTCTTCACTTTTCGCACTTTCAATAATCTTAAGCTCTTCTGTTTGAGCGTTAACAAGTAAATTGTCTGCAGTTTTTTGAGCATCTTCAATGATTTGATTCTTTTGAGACTTGATCCACTTTACATGCTGATACTCTTCTGGGAGTAAAATATTAATTTCTCTAATAATCTCTTGAATTTCTTCACGATCAAGCATCACTTTACCTGTTAGAGGTATGGTTGATAAATTATCGATCTTGTCCTCAAATTCTTCAAGCAAATCCAGTACCTTAAGCTCTAAATCAAATTGACTTATGCTCATTTACTGCCACCTCCACTTTTTTTCTTATCCATGGCATCCTCAACAACCGCTGGAACCAACTCGTGAATTGGACCGCCTAACTTGAATATTTCTTTAACGATGCTTGAACTCAAGTAAGAATAATCCGTTGCAGTCATCAAAAATACAGTCTCTGCATTTGGATTGAGTTTTCTATTTAGACCTGCCATTTGAAATTCCACTTCGAAATCTGAAATCGCTCTTAGTCCTTTTACAATAACGCTGATATTGTTCTTTTCGACATAGTCCACCAGAAGTCCTTGAAAACTATCCACTTCTACATTGTCTAAATGTGAAACAACTTTATTAAGTAATTCAACTTTTTCCTCAGTAGAAAACATAGGTGTTTTACTGGTGTTATTTGAAGCAACAACAATAACTTTGTCAAATAACCTGGAACTTCTCTCGATGATATCTAAATGACCCTTCGTAACAGGGTCAAAGCTTCCTGGGTAAACAGCTGTTTTCATTATGACTTCCTCCTGAAAATACTGATAGCGGTGTTACCGTATTTTTTCGTGCGACTGAGTTCAAAATCTTTTATATCATTTGGAATTACTTCATCCGAGCGATGCTCAAGAACAATCATACCCGTTTCATCCAGCAAATTAGAATCTGATATACTTTCAATCGTCGGGATTACAAATCCTTTATCATAAGGTGGATCCATAAAAATAATATGAAAAGGCTCTTGGTCTTTATATGACGTCAACACCTGTTCAACAGGTTTCATAAACAATCTAATTTTATCATTCATTCTCGTTTTATCAATATTGCTTTGGATAATTTTTGCACACTTCACACTCGATTCAACAAGAATAACTTCACTCGCGCCTCGACTGGCTGCTTCTATACCAAGTGCACCTGAACCAGCGAAAAGATCAAGAACTCTCTCTCCCGTAATTTCGAACTGAATCATATTAAATATATTCTCTTTTACTCGATCTGTTGTTGGACGTGTGTTTAGTCCCTCTATCGTATCGAGTTTAGTTCCTCGCGCAGTGCCGGCTATAATTCTCACGGCTCCCACCCCTTTCACATTTTAGTTTAGCAGAAAAAAACGATTGATCAAACATAATATTGCCAATCGTTTATTGTTCTATCATTCTATTGTTATATTGCTATATTGAAAAGTCCTCAAATAATTTATCTGTCACTCTTTTTACAATTTTATCAACATGAGGATCATCACCCTTGGCATAGGTTCTCATAATATTAATGGCAGTCGATTGAGCCACCTCTAATATATCTCCATGCTTAGATAGATTTGCCAGTTTCAATTCCGGTATACCATGTTGTCTAATACCCAAAAGTTCACCCGGCCCTCTTAATTCTAAATCTTTATC
>Ga0070724_10001874_pt1 | contig 12112 bp, 8 predicted proteins | sample tdDd001_FD_67278 | JGI IMG/M metagenome (GOLD analysis project Ga0070724, IMG submission 67278) | Marine sediment microbial communities from the Atlantic coast under amendment with organic carbon and nitrate - tdDd00.1 | ecosystem: Environmental > Aquatic > Marine > Coastal > Sediment | place...
AATATGTTACATTGGTTGCTTTGTCTCAAAGAAATTGGAAGCCTAAAAATAGAAAACAAAAACTAGCATTAAAATTGCTAAAAATATTGCCAAATAAAATATTGAGTGAAATATTTTACAAACTTATATACAAGTATGATAATTTAGAATCTGATTTTTCTTATTGCTATTTTATTACTAAAGCGAAGTTTAGACAAGGAATCTTCGAATCAAATATGTTTAATAAACCTATAGATATTCAGTTTGAAGATACAATATTGATGGGACCGACAGAAATAGTTAAGTATCTGGAATATCGATATGGCGACTACATGAAATTACCTTCGTTAGAAGAACAAAAGGCAGCGGTACATGCTGAAATTTATGATACTGAAGTTGGGTTTGAAGAGTATTTATTATAGGTGGTGAATTATGTCGAAGGTACAAGTTTTATGTACAACAATGAATCAAAAAGATTTGACAAAGTATTATGAGATGAATATTCAAAGTGACGTTATCTTTGCTAACCAAACATCAGAGTATAGTTGCATCGAAACTATGATTGAGGAAAATACTGTACGTATGATTTCCACCAGCCACCGGGGGGTCGGAAAAAATCGTAATACAGCATTACTAAATGCGGAAGAAGGTATATGTCTTTTTGCTGATGACGATGTTACATACGTAGACACTTACCCAGCTATAGTAAAGCAAGCGTTTAATGAAATATCTGACGCAGATATTATTATTTTTAACTTAACAACTAAATCTGATAGAAAACCTAAAAATTGTACAAAAGTGAGAAGATGTAGAATTTGGAATATTTTAAGCTATGGGACTTATAGAATTGGTTTTAGGTTACAGGAGATTAATAAGGCGAATGTTTGGTTTACACAGCTCTTTGGAGGTGGAGCCAAGTATCCAAGCGGTGAAGATACAATTTGGTTGATAGATGCTTTAAGAAAAGGACTAAAAATATATACTTATCCTGTTGTAATCGGTTCTGTAAAGCAAGAAGATTCAACATGGTTTAAGGGATATGATAGTGAATATTTTTTTGGAAGAGGCGCATTAGTTCAAGCTGCCTTGCCTAGACAAAAGTACTTGTTGTTTTGTTATTATTTGATGAGATTTAAAACGCTGTCAACTTTAAGTACTAAGAAGATGTTTAAGATGCTTTTGCTAGGTGCTAAAGCATATAATAATAATCTGAGTTTTGAAGACATTAGTATTAGTGATGTGAAAGGATAGGCGTTATGATTACATTGGAAATATTTGACGATAAACATAAAGTAAAAGATCTTAAAATTTATGAAATTTAACTTTAGATTTAGTCATTTAGACCAGTTCAATCACTAATTGGATCAGGGATATTATCCTTTGAGAATGATTATACAATACTAATGGAGTCATACCAGAAGAATCCTTAGATTTAAACAATATGATTAATGTAATTGAGACCACTTTAGTGAAGAATTTTTACTACAGTATCATGAGTTATCTGATGTTAATGATGGTTAATAGACAGATTCATTATCATGTGATACCTAGATATGAGTCAAATATTTCATTTGTGATCCAAAATAGAGTTATGGATCATGGCGAAGCATTCCAAGCGAATGGGTGGAGTGTTAAGATCTTACCACACTCAAAGTTTGCGAGCTGAGATTGCAAAATAACATCGATAGATAGCATGTGACCAATACGCTACATTGACCTCATAATTTAAGAGCAAGATGTTTTCGTTGGTTGCCATCCTCTTATTTCTTGTTGTTCTATTAGACTTTACAAGTTCTTTGAGTTAAATATCGTAAATTTTGATTTTTCTCAAGGATGTTGATGGCAGGAGTGTAACATTAATACGTTGGTGATTGTTAGCTTACCAATAATTTGTCGTTTAGAGTTTTGAGTATAATAATGCTTATAACAATTTGTTTTGTGTATTCAGCGTAATGAAAGGAATAATATTTATGAAAAAATATAGAATTGGTTATACAACTGGTGTATACGATATGTTCCATATAGGACATCTTAATATATTGAAAAGAGCTAAAGAACAATGTGAGTTTTTAATCGTTGGCGTCACTTCAGATGAATTAGTTTCATATAAAAATAAGAAAGCTGTTATACCTCATGAAGAGCGTATGGCAATACTTGAAAGTATTAAATACGTTGATAAAGTTGTACCTCAATTGAATATGAATAAAATGGCAGCTTGGGAAGAACTCAATTTCGACGTTATGTTTGTAGGCAGTGATTGGCAAGGTACGGACAAGTGGAATGAATTTGAAAAACAGTTTTCTGTAGTAGGTGTGGACATTGTCTATTTCCCATATACGAAAAAAACGTCATCAACGATTTTAAGAGAAACATTATCTAAAATTAATAGTAACTAAACGATAATGAAATTCTGATATTAGTAGCTCAGAGTATCAGATAAGAAAGAATTTTAGTAAAACTATAATGAAATGAAAAGCACTGATGGTTGCGTGAACAAGATAGATATCAAGTCCTTTACTTGTGAGTTTATATGATTGACATGTGAGGATTTAAGAAGCTTTTTCTAAGCGACATGATATTTATCCCTTAAATTAAGAAGAGTTAGTACACGAGGATGATAAGAACTGGATTTGATTATTTTTGAAACATTAGCTCAAATTAAAATTGATATACAGTGATAAATATATTGTCGTATTTCAAGAATTGTTTCACAAGGGAGGTGGATTATGAGATTGGTAATTAGCAGAAACGAAATTAATAAGTCTCCGATGAGCTTATTCTTTTTGACCGCACCTTTCGTCGTTTCATCAATATTTCAAGGGTTTATACCAAACTTACCAACATCAGTTGTCATGCAAACTTTGATTGCTTCATATCTGGCACTGTATTTATTGAAAAGAAAGACTATGGTGTTAACAAAATTTGAACTTACTACGATTTTTCTTTTCATAGCACCAGTAATGATATCAATTTTAGGTGTGTTTGTCGCTTCAATATTAGAACAGAACATTGTTTATCAGAGATATGTATCATCCAATTTGCTTAATAGAGTATTTATTGTGACACTCAATATCACGATTCTTGTTGGACTATTAACAATGACAAGTAATTGGACAATTGAAAAAGTGCTTTGCATGATAAAAAAATATTATTATGGATTAGTAATTTTTACTCTTGTTGGAGTATGGCAATTCTTACATTTTACGTTTGGTATCCCTTTTATAGATATTGGGTCTCGTAGTTACATTCACAGTGTCCAGGGGACATCATTGTTTATAAGCCAGAGGCTAACTTCATTAGCTGCGGAACCAAGTTTTTTAGCGCCATTAGTTATTGACTTAATGATTCTTACTTGGTTGTTGAGTAAAAAGCCTATAAGAGCATTTATACTTGGATTGTTCGTTTTAATTTTTTCTTATTCTGGAGGCGGATACTTAAATTTATCAATATTAGTAATTGCTTATATATTTGGTCATCTTAAATTCAAAGGCTATAAGGTTAGTAAAAAGCAATGTTTATACTTTTTTCTAGTATCGTTACTAGTTTTAGTATTTATTGCTCAATATAGTAATAATATTTATGAAATTTTATATCCAGTTCTAAATCGAACAAACTCGATTTTTGATATTCAAAAAAGTGGTAGAATGTATATGTTTATTATGCCTTTTATTTGGGTTTTAAGGAATAATATTATAAATGCTCTATTTGGGTATGGGCCGAATTCTTTTAATTATTTAAACCAAACTGAGACTCTAACTAATGGAAGTCCGGTTCATGTTACTTCAAATAACCTATATTCAGACACAGTTTTTGAACTGGGATATATTGGTCTTGCTAGTTACATTACTATCCCTATGCTAATGATCAAGAAGACATGGGGGGGGATGTATAGAAATAGGTATTACATGATTGCGTACATGTTAACTGTACATATTTTTTTATCTTCAATCTATAGAGCTGATTTCATGCAGCCTAGATTTTGGGTAATCATTTTCATTATTCTAAAGCTTATCAAACAAGGAGGGGGAGACAGTGGAAGAAGAGAATAAACTGAGAATACTTTTTATTACATTGTGTTCTGTTGAAATGAATACTTCTGCAATGTTAAGAAATAAAGCTCTAATTAAGGGCTTAGTATCAAATAATGCAGAAATTGATTTACTTACAATACCTAGTATGGCTGAGAATAATTATTTTGACAATAATGAGCACAACATAGAAGGTGTAAATGTTATAAGGCTCGTTGAAAATAGAATTTATACATCACTAGTTAAATCGGATTTTAGTTTGATGGGAAAGATAAAGAGGATGATGTTACCACTTGCGAGGAAAATATATCACTCTCTTAATCTTTTTGATAACACAATTTTGACGGCACAAAGAGTAGAGAGAGAATCATTACCTACAAATTATTATGATATTATTATATCTTCATCTGATCCTAAGAGTTCCCATATAGCAGCTAGAAAACTAATTATGTCTGGGTTAGAGTATGGAAAATGGATACAGTACTGGGGGGATCCTTTTGCTCTCGATATTACAAGAGAATCGCTACATCCTAAATTCTATGTTAAAAATAAAGAGAGAAATATATTGGAGTTAGCTGATAGTATCGTTTACGTTTCGCCATTTACTCTAGTAGAACAACAAAAACTTTACTCGGATTTTGAGTCTAAAATGTGTTTTATTCCTATTCCATATCTTGAGAAGAAGATTTACAACGAAGGTAAAAATAATGAAAATAGCGCTACGCTGGGATATTTTGGAGACTACAAGTCAACAGTTAGAGATATTACTCCGCTTTATGAGTCTATAAAAGCAAATGGGCAGAACTTGATAGTTGCAGGAAACTCAGACCTGAACTTACTAAGTACTAAAAGAATATCTGTGTATCCTCGAGTATCACAGGAAAAAATACTAAAATTTGAAATAGAGTCGGACATTCTGGTATGTGTACTTAACAAATCAGGAACGCAAATACCTGGTAAAATTTATCACTATGCAGCTACCAACAAACCGATATTAGTAATACTTGATGGAGAAAAAAAGGACCAAATTAGAGATTATCTTTCAGATTTCGAAAGGTTTGTTTTATGTGAGAACGACGAGCATTCAATAATGAAAGCTATAGATGATATTTTGAAGGTGAGAAAAGGGTATGAACCATCACCTTATTTCGATTCGAAGGTTATTGCAAAGCAACTATTAAGTAGTTAGAAACGTATGTGTATCACATAAATTGAAAAAAAGTAGTAATTGCATATGAAAGTTAATGAAATTGACTTGGCTACATTAGTTTACCAAAGTCTATAATGATTGTAAGCAGTGGAGTACAAGTTGAAAGTATTTGTAATTTAGCTATGCCTATAAACTTAAAGTTTTAGCAAGAGCATCATATAGCTTGCATGATTTGCTAGTAGAAAGAGTTCCATGATCCCCAAAAGGTGGTAGAGGGATTAAAATTAAGTTTACTTTAGGGAGGTTTTAGTATGATGACAAAGCTTAACCGAATAAAATCAATGCCTCCTAAGATAATACTAGGGAAGATTTACAGAAGATTATACAATAAGATTTACTATCTTTATAGAAAAACAGTAATTATGAAAATTGGTGTAAGCATTGATGATTACGTTTTCGAAAACTGGAAATCTGAACTAAGGCTAATTTCTGCTGTTAATGCAAAAAAATACGCGAAGCATGTAGAAAATATGGGTCATTTAGATTCTATTGTATTGAAGGCTGAAAAAATTTGTAATCGAGTGTTTAATTTATTAGGTTCTGGTGACTATGAATTTGAACGTGAAATAAAATGGAATGTAGATTTTAAAAGTGGTTTTGCTTGGGAAAACGAATTTTATAAAGATATTAAAACAATAGATTTAACTAATAATGCCGATGTAAAAGTACCTTGGGAGCTATCTAGGTTTCAGCATTTAACAGTATTAGGTCAAGCTTATTGGATTACAGGAAAAGAAAAATACAGTGAGGAATTTGAACATCAGATAACCCATTGGATTCAAAACAATCCTGTAGAGTGTTCTGTTAATTGGACTTGCGCAATGGATGTGGCGATTAGAGCCTGCAATTGGATTGTTGGTTATATGTATTTCAACGATAGTTTGATTCCAAATGAGTTTTGGATGATGTTTAATAAAAGTCTCTTTTTTCATGGGGATTTTATTTATAATAACTTGGAAAAAGGCTATCCGAGCAACAATCATTATATGTCTAATTTAGTTGGACTGGTATGGATTGGATTATATTTCAAAAATCTTAATTATAAATCTAAGAAGATTAACAAATGGCTGTGTTTTGCTTTGAATGAACTAGAGATAGAAATCGAAAATCAGGTGTATGATGATGGTTTCAACTTTGAAGCTTCAACTGCATATCATTGTCTAACTACTGAATTGCTTTTATATACGTCTATTCTTTGTAGCAAGAATAACGTTAGTTTTTCTGAACATTTTGAAGCAAAGTTAGAACAAATGTGCGAAGTAATAATGAATATAACCAAACCGAATGGTTTAATTCCTCTAATTGGAGATATGGATAGTGGTAGATTTATTATGTTTAGTAGTTATGGAGATGAAGAAAAAAGAGATTTTCGTTATCTAATTGAAGTAGCAGGTGAACATTTTGATAGGGACGACTTTAAATGTCATGTTTTGAGTCGTTCGACTGCAGTATGTTTGTTTTCTGAGTTTGACTCCCTAAAGGCCAGTTATAAACCATTGAGCTCTGTGGCTTATTATGAAGGTGGAGTACACATACTTAGAAACAGCGAGGTGTATCTTGCAATCAGGTGTGGACAAAATGGAACTGCTGGAAAAGGTGGTCACACACACAATGATCAGTTGAGCTTTGAACTGAATGTTAACGGTGAAGATTTTATCATAGATCCCGGCACATATGTGTACACTTCTGATTTTAGAATGCGAAATTTGTTCAGATCTACTGTATATCACAATACTTTAGCAATTGTTGATTTAGAGCAAAATGATTATTTTGCTAATAATCTGTTTCATATGCAGGATCAAACAAATGCTCGTGTTATAAGTTTTGATAAAGGATCGTTTTGTGGAGAGCATTATGGTTACATCCGACATACAGGATTGATTCATCAAAGAAGTGTCAAGCTTGAAAAAGAAAGTATTATAATATGCGATAGACTAGTTCCAGGAGCTGAGAAATTCGAGAAGAATGTGAACTCAAAGATAAATTTTATTTTTGACGTAGACGTAGACTTAATAGAAGAACGAGGCAGAATTATTGCGGACAAAAATAATGTTAGAGTAGAGATTGCTATTAATTCAGGATATGTAATGAGCAAAGTATTCGTTGCAAATCAATATGGTGTTCTAAAGGAGTCAAATCGACTTGAAGTTACAGTACAAGATGAAATAAGTGAAATTTGGATTAATTATTAACAGAAATATGTTTGCCTGATGGGACTTGCCATGGGAGTGATTATAACATAATAAATTGAGATGGGGGGAATAGTAGTTGATTCGAAAAAAAATTATAAATCGTATTTTAAAAATATTAAGGGTTATTTACTCATACATACCGAACTGGTATAAGTATGGAAAAGATTACAGAAAGCAATACATGTTGTTAGTAGACTTTGAAAGCTGGAATGATGAAAAAAAACGTGAATATCAATTTGAAATGTTAAAAAAAATTGTGAAGCATTCTTATGAAAATATCAATTACTACAAAAAACTGTTTGATGAGAATAAAATTGATCCAAATATCAAAAGTTTAGAAGAATTTTACAAAATTCCAGTTATTACAAAAGAGATTATTAGGAAAGAAAATGAGAATCTAATCTCTCGAAACTACAATAGAAGAGATATCATTAGAAAAACAACTGGTGGAACTACAGGAGTACCACTGAACTTGTATTCAAGCAAGAGTGTTAATAGAAGCGATAGAGCATTTGTTGATTATTATTGGTCCAAGATTGGGTTTAATGTAAAAGGAATAAATAAAATTGCGATAATAAGAGGAGAAAAACCAGAAAATGGTTTGAGTCAACGTGTGGGGAGCAAGTTAATTTTATCCTCATATATGCTTAATGAAGAAAATATACCTGAATATGTAAATGCTCTTGAAAGGTTTAATCCAGATTTTATTCATTGTTTTCCATCAGCGCTATTCTTTATCGCCAAATATATAGGTGAGCGTGATATTACAGTAGAGCTGAGTAATCTAAAAGGAATTTTGACGAGTTCAGAGACGCTATATAATTACCAAAAATCATATTTGAAAGAAATATTTGATGTTACCATATTCGATTTTTATGGTCAATCTGAAACTTCGTCAATAGCAATATCAATAGGAGATGATGAAAAGTATTATTTCGACAAGTTGTATGCTTTTAACGAACAAGAGAACGGCTCAATAATTAGTACAGGTTTAATAAACGAGGTGATGCCATTATTAAGATATTCAACAGAAGATATTTGCTCTAATATCAACTCCTCTCGTGAATTAGTAATATCAAGCCGTATAGAAGGTAGATCACAAGATTATATAATCGGAAAAAATGACGAGAAGATTTCTTTGAGTGCTACAAACTTTCATGATGATACCTTTAATGGTATTAGTGAATTTCAATATGAGCAGAATGAACAGGGGAAGGTGAGGCTTAAAATAGTTCTTAGGAACAAGAATATAGACTTAGAAAGGTTAAGGATAGAAGTTACGGAGCTTCTTGACAATGTAGTTGAAGTTACAGTTGATGTTGTAACTGAGATTCATAATACAAGGAGAGGCAAGAAAAGATTATTAATTCAAAATTTAGATTTTGAGCATTAGCTTCATTGGCTGAGCTCGGATTGATGTTCAAAATTATAATGAAAAACATTTAATGTCAATAGTGTGGAAAATGGGCGATTATGTAAATGGAGTGAAGAGATGTTTGCACAAAAATTATACAGATTTTCGAATAAACTATATACGAGTGGAAATGTTCGTGCAGCTAAGTTAGCTCAGAATATTAATAATCAGCTTAACAATTCATATATTCCGTGTAGTGCTAAAATTGGTAAAAACTCAAAATTTGCTTACGGGGCTATAGGAATTGTAATACACGATAGAGCTGTAATTGGGGATAATGTAACTATAGGTCAAAATACAACCATTGGTGGCAATAATAAAAGCAAAGGCGTCCCAATAATTAAAAATAATGTTTATATTTCTTGTGGGGCTAGAATCATAGGTGATATTACTGTTGGTAATAATGTAATTATTGGTGCTAATTCTGTTGTAATTAGGGATGTTCCTGATAATTCAATTGTGGCAGGTGTTCCTGCGAAGGTTATATCAAGTAATATTAAAAGATTTAAGGATCTAGGATGGATATAGAAGTTTGCTGAATTAGTGAAGCTAGCTAAGAAGAGTAAATGCTTGTAGCAATTTGTTAAGTCATTTCAATTAAATGTTTAAATGGTTATAACCTTCTGAGTCTCAGCTATACAAACGCATAAAAACTATTTTACAAAAGATACTTCTTATTTATCAGTTTATATGTTAAATACTGAAACGATAAGTTGATAATTTTGTGAATACAGGTAGAAAGGATAATATGGTGTTCGTTCTTACGACATCATGGAATGTATGACTATGAAGAAGCAAATATTGCATTTAGGCGTATTAAGTAGAATAACGGAAGAGTATTATGATTTTATAAATCGAAGCTTTGATATTGAACAACATGACTTTGTGATGTTTGAAATGGACAATCCTCACAACGTTGCTTTTGAGGGTGAAAAGGTCATGGTTATTAAGAATAGGATAAATGATTTTATTAAGATAATACCCTTGATTTATAAGGCTGATAAAATATATTTTCACGGTTTATTTCTTGGTAGATTAATACTGCTCTTTTTTTTCGACACTAGATTGCTAGAAAAATGTAGTTGGATAATATGGGGTGGTGGATTAACACATTACGCTAAAAGGAAAAAAACAGTTAAGTCTAGGATTCATGAGATTATTCGTAGAAGAGTGATTAAGAACATGGGATCCATAATCACACATATCGCTAAGGATTATAAAAAAGCTCAAGAATGGTACAAAGTTGAGTGCACTTTCAAGCAATTTATATCTCATCCATATCAAGCAGTCGATTTGAATACTTTGGAGTTTAATCATGAAGGAAATGAAAAGCTTAAAATTGTTATAGCAAATTCGGCAGATATTGCTCATAAGCATGAAGATATTATGAGTAAACTAAGTGAGATGGAATTTAAAGAGATTGAAGTGATTTGTCCACTGTCTTATGCGGGCAATGAACGGTATATAAAACAGATTATAAATATTGGTAATCGATATTTTGGTACTAATTTTACCCCAATAAGAAATTTTATGGATATTGATAAGTATAAAGCGATGATGAAAAAAGTGGATGTGGGGATATATGCAATTAAGCAACAAGGAGCTCTAGGCAATATAATGATGTTACTAGGCTATGGGAAAAAAGTATATATTGAACCCAATACACCGCATTGGGATTTTCTCAGTGATAATGGATTCATTGTATTTGATTATAACGATCTTAATAAAAATACAGAAATACGCAGAATATCATATAGTGATGCTCAACGCAACATAGAGTTATGCCATAAGTTGTTTTCATATGAAGCAATTGTTGAAAACTGGAGACAAGAATTTGAATCTGATACATAATAGCGTTATTGCACAACTATAGAATAAAATGAAGATTATAGGAAGAGTTAGCTAATCAATAAGACTGACTATATGAAATTGAGTTAAAATAAAAGATGTTTTAGATGATAATACGATTTATTTGTACAAGAAAAACAACGAGATATAAGCATGAAACTTAAGCTAATATGGAACCAAAGTAAATTATCGGATTATATACTACGCAAATAAGCTTTTTAACAACAAAGTGGTTCTTGCCCTCGGAGTTCTTTCTTTTATAAATAAGTATTAAAGTAACATCTCTCTTGACTATTAATCTAACAGCTTCAAGTAAAGTCTATCTCGAATGTCTTTGGTAAAATAAATTAAGCAAAACTGAAGCGTAAATTTAGCAAAAATAATTATCAGCACAATTTAAACAATTTGATTCTTTCGTAGACCAACACTTAAAGAAAGTGAAAAGACGTGCTGACAATTACTCAAATAGATAATATATAAGAAATGAATTGCACTAACTTGACTACAAGTTAATTATACAAAGGAGTAGTTATGTTTATCTCTATGAAACAGATAGTTAATTATAAAGTTGTTTTTTATTTAATGAATATGAAAGGATATATAACCCTAAAAGACTATATAGATGAATTTGGATCAAGTCATATTGAATACATCGTACTCTCAAATGATAAAAACATAGTTAAGGATTATTATTATGAGTTGTTAGAACTTATTAAAGACAATGGTATAATGCAATATGGTAGAAACGACAATATTCCTGAGTTTGAAGGCTATAAGATCGCCATTGGATGGCGCTGGATTATTGAAGATACTAATAAATTGATAGTGCTGCATGATTCCATTTTACCAAAATATCGAGGATTTGCTCCATTAGTGAATATGTTGATAAATGAAGAAAAGGAGATTGGGGTAACCGCTTTATTTGCCTCAGATGAGTATGATAAAGGAGATATAATCAAGATAGAATCTATTGTAATCCAATATCCAATAAAGATAAAAGATGCTATATCAAGAATATCATCAATATATTCAAGTATTGTAATACAAATTGCTAACCAAATTCATCACGGTAATTGTATTATTGGAACACCTCAAAATGATGCGTTGGCGTCATATAGTGTTTGGAGAGATGAAAAAGATTATTTCATTAATTGGGAGAATGATAGCAAATATATTAGACGATGTGTGGACTCTTTAGGGTTTCCATATAATGGTGCAAGGACTTATTTGGATGGAGAATTAATTATCATTGATGAAGTTGAAGAGTATGGTGAATTAAACATTGAAAACAGAACCGTTGGCAAAGTGCTTCTAATCGAGGAAAATAAACCAATAGTTATTTGTGGGAAAGGGCTAATAAAAATAATTAGTGCAAAAGATATTGAAGGAAAACCTGTATTACCACTAAGTAAGTTTAGATGTCGATTTGGAGGGAAACAAT
>Ga0070724_10001877_pt1 | contig 12096 bp, 10 predicted proteins | sample tdDd001_FD_67278 | JGI IMG/M metagenome (GOLD analysis project Ga0070724, IMG submission 67278) | Marine sediment microbial communities from the Atlantic coast under amendment with organic carbon and nitrate - tdDd00.1 | ecosystem: Environmental > Aquatic > Marine > Coastal > Sediment | place...
CAGGTAGAAGACGAGGGCATTCGGATTCTCAACAAACTGTCAGGCAAACTGGCGATTGATGTCGGTGTGCGGCCGGGGTCTGTTTTGGGGTATGTCACTTCGGCTCAGGGCAAGGTCGCGCTGGCGGCAATGGCGCCAACGGCCGCAAAGACCATCCTGCAAAAACCGCTTGAGCAGGTCACGGAATACACCATCACGGACAGGAAGGCGCTGATCTCTCATATCGACGACATTCGCAAACGCGGCTGGGCCACAGCCCCGAATGAGGGGATGCTGGGGCTGAACGCGCTGGCCTGTCCTATCTTCTCGGCGGGCGGAGAACTGGCGGGCACGATTGCGATCGTTGGCCTGACCCAATACATCAAAACACCCCCCGACCCGAAACAGATCGACGCCGTGATACGCGCAGCCGAGGCAATCTCGGACGCTCTTGGGTATGATCCAGAGTCGAGAAGCAGAAACGCCCACAGCTAACGTGCCCAACAAGGTCAGCGGGTTTTCCATCCTTTTGCCAGCCTGGATTTACACAGCGGCGCGAACCGGCTAGCAAAAGAACAAACACGCAACAGGGAGAGTCGCATGGCCAAGGAACCCCGCGCCTGGCAGAGGATGCTATCAGGCCGCAGACTGGACCTGCTGGACCCGACCCCCGTGGACATCGAAATCGAGGATATCGCCCACGGGCTGGCGTTCGTCGCGCGTTGGAATGGCCAAACTTTTGGCGACTACCCCTATTCTGTGGCCGAACACTCGTTGCTGGTCGAACAGCTATATAGCCGGATGTACCCTGCTGCGCCGGTGAAATGGCAACTGGCGGCATTGCTGCACGACGCCCCAGAATATGTGATCGGCGACATGATTTCCCCCGTCAAAGCAGCCGTTGGATCTGGATATGGCGAACTGGACCAGCGCCTGACCGCCGCGATCCACATCCGTTTTGGCCTGCCTGCCCTGATTCCCGCCAGCATCAAGAAACAGATTAAACGCGCAGATCGCGTCAGCGCCTGGATGGAGGCCGTGCAGATCGCAGGTTTCTCGGTTTCCGAGGCAAATAAATTCTTCGGCAAACCGGACCCCGCGCTGATTACCGGGCTGGATATTCACCTACGCCCCCCGGTTCAGGTGCGCGAAGATTTCCGAAACCGACACGACACCTTGCTGGAGCACCTCTCATGATCATCACCCGATCAGCCGGGGCTCTGGACGCCCGTGCTATGGCCGAACTTCTGAATGAAATCATTGCCGCAGGGGGAACCACCGCGCTGACTTCGGCGGTTACGCGCACGGACATACAGGACCGGATGGCGGCAAACCCGGATCGCTCTGCTTGGCATGTGACCGAGGACGAAACAGGGGAGTTACTGGGGTTCCAATGGATCGCGCCGCATCCCGAATTGCCGCCTGATGCCGCAGATATTGCCACCTTCGTCCGAATGGGAAAGACCGGGCTTGGTACCGGGTCGCGCCTGTTTCAGGCAAGCTCTGCCGCCGCCAGAAAAATGGGATATGCCTGGATCAACGCGACAATCCGCGCCGACAACGAGGGTGGCTTGGCTTACTATCAAAGCCAAGGGTTCGAGGATTACAAAATTCTGCGAGACATCGCGCTAGGCAACGGCCTGGTCGTAGACAAGCTATGCAAGCGCTTTGATTTGCTAATTTAGCGCGGGCTGCGCTTGGCCAGGATACGCTGCAACGTACGGCGGTGCATGTTCAGGCGGCGTGCGGTCTCAGAGACATTGCGGTCACACAGCTCATACACCCGCTGGATATGTTCCCACCGCACGCGATCGGCGCTCATGGGGTTTTCTGGCGGCGGAGGCAGTTCGTCACCTTTGGCTAGCAGCGCGTTGGTGATGTCCGTCGCATCCGCAGGCTTGGACAGATAATCCGTGGCTCCGATTTTTACGGCTGCAACAGCGGTCGCAATCGCGCCATAGCCGGTCAAGACCACGATCCGGCAATCCGGGCGCTTCTCTCGCAGGATTTCGACAACGTCCAGACCATTCCCATCCTCAAGCCGCAAATCACATACGGCATAGGCTGGTGGGCGCGCTGTTGCGATGGCCTTGCCTGCCGCAACCGAGCCTGCTGTTTCAACGGCAAAGCCCCGCTTTTCCATGGCTTTTGCAAGCCGCTTCAGGAACGGCTCATCGTCGTCCAGAAGAAGCAGGGTTTTATCTTCGCCGATTTCCTGCAGGGGTTCCGCCATGCCTGTCTCCTCCAGCCTCAGAAAGATGCTTTAAAAATCCTTCTATAGCGGCACGTTGCCTGCGTCAAACATTCGCAACTCTTTATCTGGCGTCCATGAAGCACTGAACCTTGTCGGCCATGGCCTCGGGGGGCAGGTCCCGGCGGAAGAACTCGATGAAACCGTCCTCGGGGAAAACCAGATAGGTAAAGGTCGAGTGATCGATCAGATAATAGTCTTCGTCACCCTCTTCGGGCTCTTGTTTCTGATAGAATGTACGATAGGCCATGCTTGCGGCTTTGACCTGCTCGGGTGACCCCGTCAGCCCCAGCATTCTGGGATGCAGATTGTAGGTAAAGTCGTCCAGCGTTTCCGGCGTGTCCCGATCCGGGTCAACCGAGATAAAGACCGGCTGCACGATGGTGCCGCGATCCTCCAGAATTTCGACGGCTTCGGCGTTACGGGCGTTGTCCAGCGGGCAAACATCAGGGCAGAACGTATACCCGAAATACAGCAGCGTCGGCTGGTTGATCACATCCTTGTCGGTGACAGTCTTGCCCTTTTCGTCGATCAGCGTGAACGGCCCGCCAATCTGCGAGGATCCGCCAGCCACAGCAGCAGTTCGGCATTCGGCATACTTGTCCGTCTGATTGGGGCCAGAGGTCACATAGTATGTTGCCCCAACCAAAGCGGCGACGGTAACGGCAGAGGTGACGGCGATCAAAGCGCGGGACATTGGTCTTCCTTCCTGGGGAACGTTATTGATCTGTTGCCTATGCATATTTAACACTGGACGCCAGAGTTCAACGGGACGAAGCGGCGCAGATGAACCAGAACAATCTTGGAGTGATGAAGGGCAAGGACCGTGGCAACTGGATCAAGTTGCGCACGATCACCTGGCTGCGTTGGGTCGCAATTGGCGGGCAGCTGATTGCTCTTTTCGTGGCGCAGCACTTGCTGAACCTGTCACTGGAATTCGCCTTGTGTTTCCTTGTGGTCAGCGTTTCAGTCGTCGGCAACCTGATCGCGATGTTCATTTTCCCCGAAAGCAAACGCCTGACGGAAAATGAAAACCTGCTGATGGTGCTGTTCGACCTGCTGCAGCTGAGCGCCTTGCTGTATCTGACTGGCGGGCTGCACAATCCATTTTCGATCCTGATCCTTGGGCCGGTAACGGTTTCGGCCTCGGCGCTGTCGCTGCGTTCGACGATATTCCTGGGCATAACGGCCATTTTGACAGCTACATTGCTGGCCGAGTTCCACCTGCCTCTTCGGACTGAGCAAGGGTTCATTTTGCGCGTCCCGGAATTATTTGTTTTCGGTAATTGGGTCGCAATTGTGATCGCGGTTCTGTTTCTGGGGATCTATTCCCGCCGTGTCACTGTCGAGATGCACTCAATGTCGGACGCCTTGCAGGCCACATATATGGCGCTGTCGCGTGAACAGAAATTGACGGATATTGGCGGAATCGTCGCGGCCGCCGCACACGAGCTGGGAACACCCCTGGCAACGATCAAGCTGACCAGCGCCGAGCTGATTGAGGAACTGGACGACCGCCCCGAGCTGCAAGAGGACGCGCGCCTAATCAAGGAACAGGCCGACAGATGCCGCGACATCATGCGTTCGATGGGTCGCGCCGGCAAAGACGATCTGCATATGCGTCAGGCGCCGCTCTCGGCTGTGATCAATGAAGCGGCCGAGCCCCACCTGGATCGTGGCACAGAAATACATCTGAACGAATACGCTGCAGGGCTGGACCCAACCGACCAACCCAGCATCCTGCGCCGCCCCGAAATCATCCACGGATTGCGCAACCTGATTCAGAACGGCGTCGATTTCGCGCGGGAAAACGTTTGGGTCGAAACCGAGTGGAGCGATGAGTTCATTCAAATTCGGATCATGGATGACGGCAAAGGCTATCCTGCACATCTGATCGGCAAAATCGGCGACCCATTCATGCGCCGCCGTCGTAGCTCCAGCGACCGCGCCCAGCGCCCCGAGTACGAAGGCATGGGGTTGGGCTTGTTCATTGCCAAGACCTTGTTGGAACGGTCGGGTGCCGAGCTGAGCTTCGCCAATGGTAGCGATCCGGGTGTTTCGCAAAGGGACAAGGCCCAGCATATCGGCGCTATCGTCGAGGTTGTCTGGCCACGAGCTAAGATTGATGCTCAAGTTGATGAAAATGCTATACCTATCGGTGAAAACCAACCTCTAAGCGTTTGATTTTTCGCAGTGTTAACTATTTGTTAACCTTTTATCGCGCAACCTGACCGGGAATTTTCACCCAGGAGTATGGGATGATCGGTCTGTCTGCGATCTTTGTTTCATCAGTTTTTTCAGCTCTCGCAGCCGGCGCTGCCGCATATCATCTTCTTCGGCACTCTCGCCCGCTCCCCGTGCGAGGTGAGATCATGCCGGACCACGACGCGCGATTCTTATTTCAAGGCCAGGAATTGTTGAACGTTTCTGGCGGCGGAGAATGGTTATTCGAAACAGGGCACGGAACGGGTGACAGCGACTGGGCACAGTTGCGGAACGTGCTTGCCCCGCGCTTTCCGGGGCTTCCGACTGAACCCGATAAAATGGATGCGGATATCATCACCTGTCCCACCAACCTGGACAATGACGAAGCCGAGTTGCTGTTAGAGCGGATCAATGATCTGACACGTGTGACCTTGCTCCAACCCGGCGATAACCTGATCCAACCCGCAGACATCCACCAGCGCATTTTGACAACTCGCAAGCTGGAAATCCTAGATCTGGCAGTCGAAGGCAGCCCCTACCCCATCTGGTCCACCGATCCCGACGGGCGCATCACCTGGGCGAACGACGCATACTATCAATTGGCTCAGAGCGCGGGCACCCATCAGGACGAAGACATTCCCGTCTTATTCGACCTGCCCCAGAACCTGCCGCCCGCATCGCCCCGCATTCGCCTGTCGTTGACCCTGAAAGAAAGCGACAGCAACATCTGGTTTGACGTCACCTCGTCCGAGACCGGTTCTGGTCAGATGCACTATGGCATCGACATCAACGCCGTGGTTCAGGCCGAGATCGCTCAGCGCAACTTTGTTCAGACACTGACGAAAACCTTTGCTCAGCTTTCCATCGGGCTGGTGATTTTCGACCGCAAGCGCCAACTGGCCCTGTTCAACCCCGCCCTGATTGATCTGTTGGGCCTTTCGCCTGAATTTCTCAGTGCGCGTCCGACGTTGCTAAGCTTCTTTGATCGTCTCCGCGACATGCAGATCATGCCCGAACCGAAAAATTATCGAAACTGGCGCGAGGATATGTCTGATTTGGTCTGCGCCGCGACAGATGGGAACTATTTGGACACGTGGAACCTCCCGACGGGCCTGACGTTCCGCGTTAGCGGGCGGCCTCATCCCGATGGGGCAATCGCCTTTCTGTTCGAAGACATCAGCTCAGAGGTTTCGCTAACGCGACGCTTTCGGTCTCAGCTGGAGGTGTTGCAGGCGCTGGTAGACGAAATGCCACAGGCAGTTGCGGTGTTCTCTCCGGCTTGCGTTTTGACGTTCGCCAACGCGGCCTACCGGGATCTATGGCGCTGCGATCCAGACAGCAGCTTCAGCGACCTCACTCTCGAGGATGCACGGCGCCATTGGCGACATCAATGTGCCCCCGAAACCGATCTGACCCACATCCAGCCCAGCCTCCAAACGCCTTTGGTCCTGCAACTCCAGAATGGCGATACCATTTCCTGCCGCGTTCTGCCGTTAATGGGCGGCAGCTTTGCCGTTGCTTTTGCCCAGGACGAAACCCTTGCGCCCCCCAGGTTGATGCCGCAGACCACCTGATCCGGCTTGCGGGTGGCGCGTGGTCGGGTAATCTCGCGCCATGCCAGATGCGCGATTTGAAACCCATTTTTCCACCCCGGACGATACAAGCCGGTTTGCCGTCGCTTTGGGAAAGCGGCTGCGGCCCGGAGACGTGATCCTGTTGGAAGGCGGCATTGGTGCGGGCAAGACACATTTTGCCCGAAGCCTGATCCAATCCCTGATGACTTCTCCCGAAGATGTGCCCTCTCCGACGTTTACTCTGGTTCAGATGTACGAAACGCCGGATTTCGAAATTTGGCACGCTGATTTATACCGCCTGACCGACCCGAACGAAGCCATCGAGCTGGGGTTGGAAGAAGCATTTGAAACAGCGGTATGTCTGGTCGAATGGCCCGACAGGTTGGCCGATCTTGCACCCAAAGGCGCACTGACTCTGAGCTTTGCCGCACAGCCCGATGACAGCAGGGTGATAATCGCCAGCGGGCACGGCTGGGCCAACCGATTGGAGGGGTTGCTATGAATGACAGATCTATGCTGGCCGCGCAGTTTTTGGCGCGCACGGATTGGGCAACCGCAGAACGGGGGAATCTGGCCGGGGATGCATCGAACCGACGATACGAACGCCTAACGAAAGGCGATCAATCTGCGGTGCTTATGGATGCGCCCCCGGAAAAGGGCGAAGACGTCCGCCCCTTTGTGCGAATTGCACGGTTCCTGAATTCATGCGGCCTAAGCGCCCCTCACATTCTGGCAGAAGATTCCGAAAACGGGTTCTTGCTGTTGGAGGATCTGGGCGACGATTTGTTCGCCCGTGTGGTCGCACGGGATCCTGCGCTGGAGATGCCGCTCTATGCCGCTGCGACAGATGCGCTGGCCCATCTTCACCGGACTCCGCCGCCAGATCTGGATGCCTATTCGCCTGAATATATGACAGAAATGGCTGGTCTGGCCTGGGTCTGGTACCAGCGTGGCATTTCGGGGAATATCGACGGGCAGGTCGAATTCGAAACGCATTTCCTTCTGACATTGCAACAGTTCGCCCCGGATCAGACCGTGCTAATCCAGCGGGATTATCACGCGGAAAACCTGTTGTGGCTACCTGGCAGGGACGGTGTTCAGCGCGTCGGGCTTCTGGATTTCCAGGATGCGCGCACGGGGCATCCAGCCTATGATCTGGTATCCTTGCTAAAAGACGCGCGCCGGGACGTTTCGCCCCAAGTCGAGCGCGCTATGATTGCGCGGTATGTCAGTGAAACACAGGCCAATTCGGACGATTTCGAAGCCGCCTATCAAATGTTGGGCCTTCAAAGAAACCTGCGCATCTTGGGCGTCTTTGCGCGCCTGTCCCTGCACTTTAACAAACCGCACTATGTCGATCTGATCCCGCGCGTTTGGGCGCATCTGAGCGCGGGGCTAGATCATCCCGCTGCCGCGCCCGTAGCGGATGCAATTCGCGCATTGCCGCATCCCACAGCGGAAAATCTGCAAAAACTGAAGGATCAAGCTGGATGCGTCCCGACTCTGTAATGCTATTCGCTGCCGGGTTTGGGACTCGGATGGGGGATTTGACCGCGACGCGCCCCAAGCCACTGATCGAGGTGGCAGGCAAACCGTTGATAGACCACGCTCTTGAGCTGGTTGAAGGAATCAACCCACGCCAGACAGTTGTGAATGCGCATTACCTGCCTGATCAGATCCGCGCACATCTGGCTGACAGGGATGTCGCCGTATCACACGAACCCAAGATTCTTGAGACCGGAGGGGGATTGCGTGCTGCGCTTCCGTTGCTGGGTGCGGGTCCTGTTTTCACAATGAACACAGATGCTGTCTGGCATGGACCAAACCCCCTGAAAATTCTTGGCCAAGTCTGGGCACCTGACAGAATGGATGCGCTCCTCTTGTGTATTCCACGCGCAAATGCTGTCGGCCATTCAGGCCAAGGAGATTTCCTGATGGCCGCCGACGGGCGTCTGACCCGTGGCCCTGGACAGGTTTATTCGGGCATCCAGATCGTGAAAACCGCCCTGCTAGACGAGATCGAGGAAGACGCTTTCTCGCTAAATCTGTTGTGGAATCGCATGTTGGATATGCAGCGTCTGTTTGGCGTGTCCTACCCAGGACATTGGTGCGATGTCGGCCGCCCCGAAGGAATTCATCTGGCCGAAAAAATGATTGGGTTTGGTGATGTTTGAACCGTTGGACAAGGCTCGGGTTTTTGGTGTTCCGCTAGGTGTCGATTTTCCGCGCGCGCTGACGCGGGGCCTCCGGGGCCGCTTTGACAATCGCCCACCCGAGACCATGGCGCGCGCGCAGCTGATCCTCAACACCCAGCGAATGAAACGAAGGGTTCGCGACCTGTTTGACTCGGGTCCCGCCACGTTGCTGCCGCGTCTGCAATTGGTGACGGACCTGTCCATGGGCGCGGATTTACCCAACATTCCCCCCGCGGTTCCCCCCCTACGACGACGGCTGGAAATCACGCAGCTGGTCTCGATCCTGCTAGAGCGCGAGCCCGATTTGGCACCCCGCTCGTCCCTGTACGATCTGGCCGACAGCCTGGCCGCCTTGCTCGACGAAATGCATGGCGAAGGCGTGCCGCCCGAAGCAATTCAAAACCTGGATGTCAGTGACGAATCTGGCCATTGGAAGCGCTCTTTGCAGTTTTTAGAAATTGTTCAGCACTATTTCGACGCGGCGCACGCTTCCCCAGACAAAGAAACCCGCCAACGTATGGTCATCGAGGCCATGGTCGCCCGTTGGCAAGTGACCCCGCCCCAAAACCCAGTGATTATCGCCGGTTCGACCGGGTCACGTGGCACCACGATGCAGCTGATGCAGGCCGTCGCGCAATTACCGCAAGGCGCGATTATCCTGCCCGGGTTTGACTTTGATATGCCGCCTGACGCCTGGGAGGATCTGAAAGACCCGCTTTCGTCCGAGGATCACCCGCAATATCGGTTCCGTAAACTGATGGATGTGCTTGGGATCGCGCCAACGGATGTCCAGCCATGGAGCGTTGACGCACCAGCCTGCCCCGCGCGCAACGCCATCGTCTCGTTGGCATTGCGGCCGGCGCCGGTGACAGACCGTTGGTTGACCGAAGGGCCAAACTTGCCAGAACTGCCTGGCGCCATGGAAACCGTCACGATCGTCGAGGCCCCCTCGCAACGTGACGAAGCATTGGCAATCGCGATGCGCCTTCGGCAAGCGGCCGAAGAGGGCACAACCGCCGCGCTGATAACACCAGACAGGATGCTGACGCGTCAGGTCACGGCTGCTTTGTCGCGCTGGAACATCTTGCCGGATGACAGTGCGGGCACGCCCTTGCAGCTGTCTCCTCCGGGCCGGTTATTGCGGCATATTTCGGCTCTGTTCCACCAGAAATTGACCGCCGAGTCGCTTCTTACTCTGCTGTTTCACCCGCTGACGCACTCCGGCGGAGGGCGCGGTCCACATTTGCGCTTAACCCGTGAGTTGGAGCTGCATATCCGAAAAAAAGGCATCCCGTTTCCCGATGCGGATGCGCTACGGGCCTTCGCCGCGACCCGCGACGATGCAAGCATCTGGACCGAATGGGTGATCGCCAGTTTCCTTGACCAAGATACAGACACCAGGCCGCTGGCCGACTGGCTGGACCAACACCTGACCCAGGCCGAGCTTCTGGCAGATGGGTCGGCACCGGAAAAACTCTCGGAGCTCTGGCAAGAAGATGCCGGGCGCAAAGCCCGAACCACCATCGACGAACTGGCGCGCGAAGCCGAATTTGGCGGCGCAATGTCCGCCCATGATTACGCGGATCTGTTCGGCGCGATCCTGTCTCAGCAAGAGGTTCGCAACCCTGATACACCGCACCCGAACATCTTGATCTGGGGTACGCTCGAGGCGCGCGTGCAAGGCGCTGATCTGCTGATCCTAGCAGGTCTGAACGAAGGGGGCTGGCCGGAATCTCCGTCACCTGACCCGTGGCTCAATCGACAAATGCGGCTGAAATCGGGTCTGTTATTGCCCGAAAGGCGCATCGGCCTGTCGGCGCATGACTTCCAACAGGCGATCGCCGCACCCGAGGTCTGGCTGACACGCTCGATCAGGTCGGACGACGCGGAAACCGTTGCTTCACGCTGGGTGAATCGCCTCACGAACCTACTGAGCGGGTTACCTGCGCAACACGGACCCGAGGCGCTGGATGCCGCAAAACAAAAAGGGCAGCGCTGGCTAAGCCTGGTCAAGCTATTAGAGGAGCCGGGCTTCACCGCCCCCGCAGTGCGCCCTTCGCCTTGCCCCCCCACAGAGGCCCGCCCGCGAGAGCTGTCCGTCACAGATGTCGCGAAACTGATCCGGGATCCGTACCACATTTACGCCAAACGCGTGTTGCGCCTGAAGCCTCTGGACCCTCTGATGAAAGTGCCCGATGCATTGCTGCGGGGAACCGTGGTGCATTCGGTGTTTGAAGGCTTCATCCAGGAAACGCAGGACAATCTATCCGCGCTCACCTCGGACCGGCTGAATCAAATAGCCGCAGATGTGCTGGCTGAACAGGTTCCCTGGCCAGATATTCGCACGCTTTGGGCCGCGCGCGTCGCCCGAGTCGCGGATTGGTTTGTGCGGGCGGAAACGGCGCGCCGCAAAAATACCCGTCCCGCCCAGCTTGAGATTTCTGGCAAAGCAGTCATCCCGCACCTAGGTTTCACCCTAAAAGCCACGGCCGACCGGATTGATCTGGATGAAGCCGGTCAGGTCTATTTGTACGATTACAAGACATCCACTCCTCCTTCAAAGAAGCAACAGAAAGAGTTCGACAAACAGCTCTTGCTCGAGGCCGCGATGATCCAGCAAGGTGGGTTCCCACCAATGGGGCCTTTGCATGTCAGCGCGGCCACCTATATCGGGCTGGGCGCGAAACCGACGGAAGAACCCGCTCCGCTAAGCGAAGAACCTGCAACAGTCGTCTGGGCGAAATTCGAAAAGCTAATTTCAGCATATTTAGAGCCTGAAACCGGCTTCACCGCACGTCGGGCCATGTTTCGGGAACAGGACATTTCCGACTATGATCCACTATCCCGGTTTGGGGAATGGGATCTGACGGTCGCCCCCACCAAAGAGGACCTAAGCGATGAGGGATGACGCCACAGAACGCCAAGTCATGGCCGCCCGCCCGGATTGGTCTACTTGGCTATCGGCTAATGCCGGGTCCGGGAAAACTCGGGTGCTCACAGATCGTGTTGCGCGGCTTCTTTTGCAAAACGTCCAGCCCCAGCACATCCTGTGCCTAACATACACCAAGGCCGCCGCGAGCGAGATGCAAAACCGCCTGTTCAAGCGGCTGGGCCAATGGGCAATGCTTGCGGATGCAGATCTGCGCCATCAACTGTTCGAACTGGGCATCGAGGGGCAGATTGAAGACAAAGAGCTGAGGAACGCACGCACTCTGTTCGCCCGGGCGATCGAAGCGCCAGGCGGGTTGAAAATTCAGACCATCCACTCTTTTTGTTCATCGCTTTTGCGGCGGTTCCCACTTGAAGCCAAGATTAGCCCCCAATTCAAGGAAATGGAGGAGCGTTCAGCCGCGTTGCTGCGCGAAGAAGTGCTGCGCAAGATGTCCGACGGGCCAGATCAGAGCAAGGTGGCGGACATCGCGAGCTACGTCACCGCGAATGATTTTGACAACCTCACACGCGATATCATTGGGCGCAGGACTGGTTTCACACGCATCCTAAGCCCGGATGAAACATCAAAGATGTTTGGCCTGCCCGACGGATATGACGAGTCCACCCTCCTCTCCGAAGCCTTTCTTGGAGGGGAAAAAGAGCTCTTGGAAAGTCTGATCGTTGCCTTGCGCCGCGGCAAAGCGACGGACCAGAAAGCTGCCGACAAATTGACGGCGCTAGACGCTCTGTCCCTCGCCGCGCTACCGATTCTTGAGGGTGTTTTTCTAACCGGTGGTGGCGCGAAAAGCCCATTTTCTGCCAAGATAGGCTCTTTTCCAACCAAAGACCTGCGCGCAAACATCGTTGAAATGATGCCCCAGATCGAAGCCCTTATGCAGCGCGTTGAGGACACCCGCCAGCGGCGCCTATTGCTGGCGGCGGCACGGAAATCTGCGGCACT
>Ga0070724_10001878_pt1 | contig 12095 bp, 11 predicted proteins | sample tdDd001_FD_67278 | JGI IMG/M metagenome (GOLD analysis project Ga0070724, IMG submission 67278) | Marine sediment microbial communities from the Atlantic coast under amendment with organic carbon and nitrate - tdDd00.1 | ecosystem: Environmental > Aquatic > Marine > Coastal > Sediment | place...
TTTATTAAATTTCAATAAAAAATTTTTTTTAATTTCTATTTAAACCTAAAATAATATACTAATTTCACGCAAAATAACATAATAAAGGTAGTATATGAAGAAAATACTTTTCATTCTATGTTCAATGGTGTTACTTTTAGAAGCAGCTAACCCAACTGCAGTTTTTGAAACAACACAAGGAACGTTTGAAGTTGAATTAAAAAAAGATTTAGCTCCTAAAGCAGTTGAAAACTTTACAACACACGCAAAAAATGGTTACTACGATGGTTTAATTTTCCACAGAGTTATTAGAAACTTTATGATTCAAGGTGGAGATCCAACTGGAACTGGTAGAGGTGGAGAATCAATTTGGGGAAAACCTTTTGAAGATGAGTTCTCACCAAAAGCATTATTTGACAAACCGGGTATTTTAGCTATGGCAAATGCTGGTAGAAATACAAATGGAAGCCAGTTTTTTGTTACAACAGCACCAACATACTGGTTAAATGGAAGACATACAATTTTTGGAGAAGTAACAAAAGGTTATGAGATAGTTAAAAAAATTGAAGCTGTTCCAACAAGTGGAAGAAGTGGTGGTGATAGACCATTAGTAGATCAAAAGATCATTAAAATTACTATTAAATAAGAAGCTTTTTGCTTCTTATCCAAATATCTTACTCATAAAATCCTTATCTCCATGAGCAATAATTTGTTTTTCTAAACTTTCAATTCTTGCAGACTCAGCTTTAGCTTTCTCTTTCCAATATTCAAGCTTTTGAACTAAAACATCATCTGTTTCTATTGATTCATATTTTTCAGTTAAGTCTCTTAATTTCTCTTCTGTATCATCCATAGCAATTTGATGGTTTACATTAATTTGTTTAATCTGTTTTTCACACTTTTCTTTCTCTTCTTTTAGAGTATTTTTAGACTTTTTCAACTGATATTTCAAATCAGCATTCTCTTTAGAAAGTTTAATTGAAAGATTATGTGTTTCAGCATTTCTTTTATAAGTTGCAAGTTCTGAACGTAAGTTTCTGTTTTCAACTGTATATTTTTCAATTGTATAGATGTATCTACTATTATCTTTATCTGCTTTTAGAATTTGTGACTTCAATGTATCCAATTGAGTTCTTAAGTCTTTTATAGTTGCAGCTTGTTCTGCAGATCCTTCTTTACTTCTAATAAAAATATCACTTTTATCTTTCATAAGTGCAAGTTGAATATCTCTTTTTTTATTAAGCTCTGCTGTTATATCTTTTTGAATAGAAATAGCTCCAGTTATCTCACCAGAATCATCTAAAGTTGTAATCATATCACACTCTGTTGTAAAGTGTCCGTGATCTTTTGTAGAATTTTTTAGTTGTCCATGCCAAGGGTTGTTGTTTAAAACACTTGCATACATTTTTGAGTAAACATCATTTGACATATCTGGATGCTTTAGAACTTTAAACTCTTGTCCTATTAACTCACTTTTATCATAACCTGTAATTTGACAGAATAGTTCATTTACATATGTAATATTCATATTAATATCTGTTTTAACAACAATATTATTTGAGTTTATAATCTCTTTGTATTTTTCTAACTCTTTTGTTTGTTGCTCAATTAAAAAATCTTGATATAAAACATTTGCCAACTCATTTAATACATTTAAAAGATGTCTTACATCAATTGGTTTTATTAAGTACTCTTGAACTTTTAATTTAATCGCTTCAGCTAAAAACTCTATATCAGAGTGAGCAGTTACTAAAAAAACAGGGATTTTTGGAGAGTTTTCTCTAATTTGTTTAACCATATCTATACCAGATAGCTTTGGCATATTAATATCAGTTAAAATTACATCTATATCATTTTTATTTTCTAAATAAGTATTTAGACCTTCTTGGCCATCTTTAGCAACATATACTTTGTCGAAGAAGTCCACTAGAAGAGTTTCTAGTTCACCTCTTACAACATCATCATCTTCAACATAAAGTATTTTTAATCTATTTAATAACTTTTTATCTATTGACATTCCTACTTAATTTCCATATTAGTAATTAACTCAATAAATTTGATGAAATCAAATGGTTTTAAAAGATATTCATCTACTCCAAACTCTTTTGCTTTTGAAATATACTCTGTTTCAGTATGTGCCGACATGATAATAATAGGCATATCCATACCTTTTTCTTTCATATTTTTTATCATATCTAAACCATTCATATATGGCATATTGATATCTGTAATAACAGCATCAATATCTGATTCTCTCTCTAGAATTTCTAAAGCTTCTACTCCATTTGTTGCTGTTAAGAAGTTTGCTCCTAGTTTTACTAGAGCATCACTAATGATTTTTAGTAAATCTTCTTCATCTTCAACAAATAAAAGCTTTAATTCTCTTAATTTTTCAATCTTTTCTTGCATTATTGTTTTCCAGTAATTAGTCGTTTAATTCGTCTTTAGCAACAACTTTTTCAATGTCCATAATAACTAACATTTCGTTGTTGTCTAATCTTACATACCCTTTTAAATATTTTGAAGGAATAGCAGAACCCATCTCTGAAACAGGAGCTAGTGTACTTGTATCTAATCTTTGAACATCATCAACTAAATCAACTACGATACCAACCATTCTTCTATCTTCTGTAATTACAGCGATAACTGAAGTATTTTCATCATATGTTGTTTCACTTGTATTAAACTTGATTCTGATATCTAAAATAGGAACAACTTCACCTCTAAGATTGATAAGACCTTTTACCCAATCTGTAGTATTTGGAAGAGTAGTAATATTGTCGGGATACGTTAATATCTCTCTAATTTTTGGTAACTCAATAGCATACTTCATTGCACCTAATTCAAACGTCATAAATTCGCTTGTGTTAGCATAGTCTATTACTTTTTCTTCATTATTCTCCATACGGTTTCCTTTTGTACAGCAATTACTAGAATTAATGTAATGTTGGTATTTAATTATAAACTATATTATAAATAAAATACAGTTCCATTACATATTAACTCGATTTTTACTTATTTTATCTTTTCTAAACTTAAAAAGTTATTGTTTTTTTACATCAACAACAGTACAAGTAGCAATATATTTTGGAGTTTGCAAAGAGATTTCATCACCGTTACATAAACTCTCAAGAGAAGTTATTTTATTTTCTTTAGAGATTTGAACAAAACCATTTTTATCTTTTTTATCAGGGTGATTCAATTCAAAACTGTTTTTCAACATACTTATTTCATTCTGTTTTTTAGTTATATTTTGAGAATATGCATTTGAAAAAGTTCGATTTAATAGTTCTAGTTCATTTTGACTTTTAATTACTTTTTGAGATAAATCAGTTTGAAATGCTGATTTTAAAAGTTTTATTTCTGATTGTATAAATGAAAACTTTGTTTCTAATGAATTTTGTTCAAAAAGTTTTCTAAGAGTTAATACTTGTTGTTCTTTATTAAACAAAATAGTTTTTATTCTATTTTCATACTCATTTGATAATGAATCTAAATAAATTCTATGTTCATTTATATCTGGAAGTGCTATCTCAACAGCATTTGATGGCGTTGCTGCTCTTACATCAGCTACAAAATCAGATATCATATAATCAACTTCATGCCCTACAGCAGAGATTATTGGAGTTTTTGCTTCATAAATAGCATTTGCAACTTCCTCTTCATTAAAGGCCCACAAGTCTTCAATACTTCCTCCCCCACGACCAACAATCATTAAATCACAGTTTAAAGAATCAGCATATTTAATAGAGTTAGAAATATCAAAAGTAGCACCTTCACCTTGAACAAGTGTTGGGATTAGTTTAAATTCAACAAGTGGCCATCTATGACTTGCTACTTTTTTCATATCTTCAATAGCTGCACCTGTTGGTGAAGTAACTAAAGCAATTGTTTTAGGATATTTTGGAAGTTGTTTTTTTATCTCTCTTTCAAAATACCCTTTTTTTTCTAGCTTGTTTTTTAATTGTTCAAAAGCTAATGCTAAGGCACCCTGCCCTGATGGTTCAATTTTATTACATAAAAGTTGGTAGTTACCTCTTGGAGCATATACAGTAAGGTTACCTGTAATTACTATCTTTTGCCCTACTTCAAGTTGAAACTTTAAATACTTTGCATTTCCTCTAAATATTACACAAGAGATAGTTGAGCTTTGATCTTTTACAGAGAAGTAAATATGTCCTGAATTGTGATAAGTTAGATTTGAAACCTCTCCTTCTACATAAACTTGTAAAAATGTTGTTTCTAAAAGAGATTTAATTTGTGCATTTAAAGTAGATACTGAAATAGGTGAATTCATAAAAGTTCCAAAACTGCAAGAAAAATTAGATTTTTCTTGCGATGATTAATGTTGAGATATTCATTGAGAAAGATTTTACGTGAACTGGTTCAAGTCCTGCTTGTTTTAGTTCTTTACATAAATTATCTTTTGTTAAAAACTCATCAATTGAGTTTGGTAAATAAGTATATGCCTCTTTATTTTTAGAGATGATTCCACCTAATGTTGGAAGAATTTTGTTCATATAAAAATCAGTTAAATAATCTAATGGATTTGTTTTTTCATTTTTAGTAAACTCTGAGATTACAACTAGTCCATCTTTTTTAAGAACTCTTGCAAACTCATTAAAAGCTTCTTGTCTTTCAACAACATTTCTAATTCCATAAGAAATAGAGATAATATCAGCTGATGAATCCTCAAGTGGCATTTCAGTAGCAAATGCTTCGATAAATTCTACATCTGGTAATTTTTTCTTACCAACTTCCATCATACCAACACTTGGATCAACTCCAACAATGTTATTTAACTTGATGTTATTCTCTTGTGCAATTTGTTGCCAGAACATAATCATATCACCTGTACCACATGCAACATCTACAATTTTATCAATCTCTTTTTGATTATAAAGCTCAAATGTTTTATTACAAGCTTTATTTCTCCATGATTTATCAATACCCATTGATAAAACTCTATTTGCTACATCATATGTTCCAGCAATATCATTGAACATAGATACGATTTTTTCTTGTTTACCCATTATTCTCTTTCTTATCCTAAATTATTGTTTTTATAAAAAGTTTTTACCTATTAAAAGCCCTAAGATGAATCCAACATTTACAGCAACTGCTAAAAGTAAATATGAGAATTTCCTATTTGTATCAGGAATCTTCCTCATAATTTCATCTTGTTTTAATAGTGTTTTTTCAAAGTTTTTAGATGAATTATTAAAAGTTTTTGAGCTCTTTTCCATCTGATTAACAGCTTTTTTCAAAGCTATTTCAGAAAACTCCATTCGCTCCACAAGCTCTTTAGCTTGTTTAAAACTCATATCACTCATTTTTTAATATCAATCCATTTATCTAAATCACAGAAAACTCTGTTTAATACATTGATTACATAATCTTTTGCTTCTGTTTGAATTCTTCTAAAGAAAAGATATTTTCTAGCTGCTTCAATATCACCAAGCTCTTTTGCCTGAATTGCTTTTGCAGCAAAATCAGTATTATTGTATGCCATTTCCCAAACTGTTGAACCTAAGTATCTACTCATAGTAATTACTTTATCATTTTGAACAGGGAAATATTTTGGATCTTTTACAAAATCACAAATTACAGAATTTGAATCTAAGTACTTGTGACCAAAGAAATTAATAAACTGCTCTTGAAAATAATCCTCTTCCATAGAGATTGCTCTATTTAAAGCAAATATCATATTCTCTTCTGGATTTTGTTCAATCTTTTTGATTTTTTTCATAGTTGCAATTGCATTTTTACCATCAAGTTCGCCATCACCTAATGGAATAATCCATTTTACATTTCCAAATGAACCAACTTTTTTAATCTCATCTAAAACTAAAGAAGATGTTTTATTTCCACCAACATCAACAATAACCTCATGGTTATCATCCATTAAAATCATCTCATCTAATTCATCTATTCTATTAGTACCTAGCATTCTTTTGTTTACAATTTCTGTTCTTGTAAAAGATTTGCTATCATTGTTTTCATCATCTATCTCAATGTATGTTACTTTTTTACCATGCTTTTTATATAAATATGGTGCAATAACTTGCATTGCAACAGTAGACTTACCTACTCCACCTTTTGTTTGAGGAATAATAATCATCAATCAGCCCTTTGGATTACGTTTCATGTATTCAACGATTTTGCCATGTAATCGTGCATATATCTTATTTAAAGAGATTTCATAGCCATAAAGTTTGGCTATTTTATCGTAATTTTCATTAATTCCATATACTATCCATGTCTGTACATCATCATATGATTCAAACTCATATCCAAATCGTTTTAGTAATCTATTTGTATAAGAATCTACAACCATATACTCTTGTCTACATGAGTAACATAAGATTGCGTCTGCAGTTTCAGGTCCAATACCTTTTTGTGAGAGTAGCCATTCTCTGTCAACACTTTTAGAAAATGCTTCAAAATCACCAAACTCTTCTAAAATATTTTGTGCTAATTTTATAAGTCTTACAGATTTTTGATTTTTAAAACCACTTGGAGTTATGGCTTCAATAAGTAGAGGTAAATCAGCAGTAGATAAAGCCTCTAAACTTAACATATCTAGTTTTCGTAAGTTTTCTAAAGACTTCTCTACATTTACCCATTTTGTATTTTGAGTAAGAATAGCACCAATTAAAATTTCAAATTCACTATTACTTGGCCACCAATACTCTAGATGTTCTTCTATTAAATCCTGCTCTTTTAAAAAAAGCAATAAATCATAAGAGTTTTCTATGCTATACAAACATCGCCTTAGTTATAATATGCTCTTTTTGATCACAGATTTTTTTGATTTTAAAACAATCTCTTGCTTTCCCATCTTCAATATCAACTATCATCATCTGTAGTATTGCTTTACATGAATTTGGAACTTCAAAATGTCCACCAATTCCAGTTGTAGCTTTTTGAACAGGAACATAAGCATCCATACCAATTACATTATCCATACAACCAGTTAATCCCATATCAGTTAAATATGCTGTATTATCAAAAATTTGTAAATCATCAGTTCCTACGTGAGTGTGTGTTCCACAAATAGCACTTACTTGATTTTTGAACATCATTAGCATAACTCTTTTTTCACTTGTTGCTTCACCATGAAAATCAATAAAGATATTTTTTACACCATCTTCATGAAGTTGTGCCACTAATTTTTTTGCCCAGTTAAATGGGTTTTCAACTGTTGGCATAGCAAACTGTCCCATTAGGTTAATAACAGCTAACTTTTCAATTCCCTCTTGTGTTTGTACATCACAAACTTTTATACCAGTTCCAATTAATCCCTCTGGATAATTATCTGGTCTTAACACAGGTTGTGTTTCAAGTAAAACCATCATATCTTTTTTCTTATCAAAAGAGTGATTTCCACCTGTAATAATATCTATTCCAGCTTTTAATAATTCATCACAATTTTTTACAGTTAATCCAAAACCATGACTTGCATTTTCTGCATTTGCAATCACAAAATCAATATTATACTCTTCTTTGATTTTGGATAAATTTTCTTTAATTATCTTTCTTCCAGGACGACCTACAATATCCCCAATAAATGCTACTCTCAAAATATTCCTTAGGAGTTGTTTTTTGGCAATTGTATCAAGTGTATTATTAGGTATAACTTTTAAGCTATGTTTTTAATAAATTTTATTAACAACTTGCATGTTTTTTTAATCGCACTTCAAATTGAGCACCATTATCTATATTTTTTGCAACTAACTTTCCATTATGTTCATCTATAATTTTCTTTGCAATATTTAATCCAATACCTACACCACTGTGGTCTTTTGAAGAAATAAATGGTTCAAAAATATTATCAATAATATCTTCATTTATACCACCTGCATTATCACTAAATACTACAACTACATCGTCATTGTCTTGTGAAATATTAATTTTTAACTCTCTTTGTTCATAGTTATCTATTTTTATTAACTCATCAAGGGCATTATTTATAATTACAATCCATACTTGCTCAATTCTTTGTTTTTGAACATTACATAAAAACTCAAACTCATTTTTATTTATATTATCTATTGTAAAAATAGTATCATTTAAATAGATTCTAGTAACTTGCTTTGATCTATTATATGCCATTGTAAGTGCTGTTACTAAAGTTGAATAGATATTAACCTCATCTACTCCTTCTGTTGAACTTTGAGACATTTCTCTCATTGATTCAACTATACTTGCAATTCTATTTAATCCATCATTTATTTTTACACTATCTTCTAACATTCTTGTTCTTATTTCACTATTTGGTAAATCTTCAATATCATATCCCATCATCTCGAAGTTACCTTTGATATATGTAAGTGGGGTATTAATCTCATGGGTAATACCTGCTGCAAGTGATCCAATAGAAGTTAACTTGGCATTTCTAATTTGCTCTTCTTGGTGAAGTTTATCTTTTTGTAAGTTCTTTTCAACTTCTGTTTTTACTTTTTCATGAAGATTTGAATTTAGCTCTTGTAGTTTACGTTTATCTTCTAATGAGTTTACAATAAATACAAAATGATTTTTATCAGGTAAAAGACTTAAATATAATTCTAAATGAACTTGTTTTCCTTCTTTATGGATAAATATCTTTTCCATATTTGAAATAAAGTTTATTTCATAAGCTTCATCTACAATTTTTCTTAAAATATTAATAGAGTTTTCTGGAACCATTTCATAACAATTTTTATTTAAAAGTTCTTCATTTGTATATCCAAGTAGATTACAGAATGTTGCATTAACTTTTCTGAAATTACCCTCTAAATCAATTAAGCCTATTCCACTATTAGCATTTTCAAAAATTGCATTATATTGTTCAATTTGATAATTTATATCTTTATATAAAGTCTCAACCCTTTTCTTATCTGTTATATCATTTCTAATAGTATTAAAAGCTTTGACATTATTATCTTCATCAAATACAGGCTCGATAAAAGACTCAACCCAATAAATCGTTCCATCTTTTTTCATCGATTTTAATTCTGGAAAATGAATTACTCCATTAGAGATATTTTCCCATATTTTACTATATTCTTCATCTTCAATATCACTACTTATTAAAACTCTATGATGTTGTCCAATAAGTTCTTCTTTTAAATAACCAGTTTTTTCACACAATGCATTACTTACATTTGTAATAATACCCATACTATCTAATTGGAAAGCCATTACATATTTATCAATAATATCTAAACTTGCACTTAGTTTTCTAGTACTTTTTTTGAAACTAATATCTAAATCTTTATTTCTTTTAATAATTTTTTCATTTAATTTTGCGATTGGAGAAGAGAAGAACATCGAAAGTAATACAGATATTGTTAGACCAATCATGATTATTGAAAAGAAGTATTCTTCTAATTCTTCTAAATTTTTTACAAATCCTTCTTCATCATAATTTACTAATATCACAATAAACTTATCTTCAGTTAAATAAACTTTTTTTGATATGAAGTTATCTGATCTAAATACATCTGTATTTAAAATACCTCTTGCAAGTGAAGGATAAAGAGTATAAATTGTAATATTTGGAGCAAAGTATTTTGACCAATTATATTTATAGTTTTTATGTATTAAAAAATAACCATCTTTATCAACAATATATGATTTACTATCAAAAGAATGTTCTATCTTTGAGAATACCTTTTTAGCATCTAATACAAAAGTTAAAAAGCCTTTTTGAGTTCTTATAATAAATCTTAAACAATAATCAATTGGCAGTTTTATTTCACCCTCTTTTTTTAATACTGTAAAATCTGAAACCCATATCTCACCAATTGCAAGTGATCTTATTTGTTTAAAATAGTTTTCAGTCTTTTGACTTTCCAAATCAATTTTTTTTGTAAAGTATGGTTCTGTAATTGACCTATTAATTTTTAATTGTTCTTTACCATCTAATGAAATAAAACTTATTTGAATAAATTCACTATGTGAAGAGATAATAGTTTTTAGCAAATCTCTAAAGGTTTTTTCATCTTTTGAATCACTATAATCATTAAATATAGAACTACTTTTAACATCATGAAGTTTTCTTTTTACATTAGAAAAAATATTGTGTAACATATGTTCTTGATGTAACAATGTTTTAAGTATCTGTTTTTCTTCAACCTTTTTACTACTTGATTTATAAAAACTGTTAAAAGAGAAAGATGCGAACCCTAAAATGATTATTGATAAAAAAACAAAAGCAATAAAAAGTCTTAAATAAAAAGTCATCTTCATAATTATTGCCTTTTATTCTTTCTTCTATCTCTACTTACTAGTTTTAAGTAAAAAATAGTTTTATCAACTTTTTTCTCAAAAGATATTTTTGCACCAATTTTTTCAATTAACAATTTACTGATATGTAAGTTTATTCCAATATCTTTATCTTCACTATTTGAGTTTATTTCACCTGTAAATATATGTTCAAGTATATCTCTTGATGAACTTGTATTATTATCTTGAATACGAATTAATATATCTTCATTATCTTCAATTATTGAGATATCAATAGAACCATTTGGAATGGCATTTGTTATTAACTCTTCAACACTATATTTCAATAAATTTAAAATAATGTATTTTAATTCATTAAATACCCCATAGCAATAAATCTTTTTACTTGAGTCTAAAGAGATAGAAATATCATGAATCTTACACTCATCTTTTACTAAACCTAATGTTTCTTTTACAACAGAATAAACATTGTATTTATCACTTTTTGTTCTATCGCTAAATAGTGCATTAAAGTCATTTAAAGTTACTGATAAGCTTTTTAGATGGAATTCTATTTCTGCATGAATCATCTTCAGACTTTTTCTATCTAAATCTTTATTTTCTATTCTTGCTTTTAAATTTGCTAACTCTATGAATATATGAGACATAGGGTTTTTCCATTGATGAGCCAATGAATCTAAAACTTTAGCCATTAATTCAACTTTTGTATTATCCATAAGAGTTTTATCTTTCATTTTTATCTCATTTAGTTTATTTGAAAGATCTTCTTTTAATAAGTGATTAATTTTCTTTAACTGCTTTGCATCTGTAACATTTACTCTAATAGAGGTATAACCTATAATCTCATTGTATTGATTAAATTTAGGGAAAATTGTTCCTTTTACCCAATAAGAGTTTCCATACTTATCTAGGTTAATTATCTCACCTTCCCAGGTCTCACCATTTTTTAACATATCCCATAAATCTTTAAAAAACTTATCTGGCATATTAGGATGTCTGATGATATTTATATTAGTATTTATCAACTCTTCTTTTGTATAACCACAAATATCACAAAATGCTGTTGTTACATAATTAATAATACCTTTTTTATCTGTTTCTACTAAAACTACATATTTATCAATAGCATTAACTAAATCCCTATATTTCTTTTCATATATAGATTTATTATGATTATTCTCACTAATCTTATAAAATAGATAAAGAAAAGAAGATAATAAAACTAAACAGATTAATAGTAGCAAATTAAAATAGTTTATAATAAAAGCTTGACTATTTTCATTGTTTCCATCATAAGCAAAGATATATGAAACATTAGTTTTTGTTAAATTATTAAATAAAGGGATAGCAATTGCTGGGAAAAAAGAGTATTTATCTTTATAAATAAATGCAAACTCTTTTGAACTTGCCATACCACTATTTATCAACTCTTTATTGTCTTTTAACATAGAGTCAAAAATAGATATATCTTCATGTAAAATAGAATTTAAATTATTCTCTAAAAGATACTCTTTATTTAAATAAAATTCTTTAAAATCAGAAAGATTTTTTTCTAAAAGATTCTCATTTATTAATTTTTTATTATAAGTAGTAAATACATTTAAACCTAGATCTTTTTGCATTAAATTAGTAAGTGTATCAATTGAGAAAGATAGCTCAATTACACCTAAATGATTTAAATTGCTATCTAGCAATGGCTTTAGAAATGTTAATACAGCAGAGTTTTCATTTATCTCGATTAAATCAATCTCTTTAAGAGTTTTATTTACAAACTTTAGACTCTTTTTATCTTCAATATAACTTTCTTCATAGTTACTCATACTTAAAAAAAGTTCATTTTTAGGAAGATAGAAGTTTATCTCTTTTACACCATAAGATTTAAAATA
>Ga0070724_10001882_pt1 | contig 12085 bp, 10 predicted proteins | sample tdDd001_FD_67278 | JGI IMG/M metagenome (GOLD analysis project Ga0070724, IMG submission 67278) | Marine sediment microbial communities from the Atlantic coast under amendment with organic carbon and nitrate - tdDd00.1 | ecosystem: Environmental > Aquatic > Marine > Coastal > Sediment | place...
AAGGGTAAAGTGCGAGTTAGAGAGTTCGGTGACGGTACTTATAATATCTATTATTATGTTCAACCCAAACAGTAAAGGGATAAAAAATGAAATTAAATAAAGGTGCCATGTTCGGGCTTGATGCCCGTATCGCTTTGGCAATTTTTGGGGCATTATCAGTGATCTCCGGTGCAGCATTATATTCAGCAATTCAAGATTCTAGAGCAGCAGCGCTACTTGTTGAGATGCAAGAGGTTGGCAAGGCTTGGGAAAGTCACTTGTTAGATACAGGTTCTGATTTAAGAAAAACAGGGACTTCTGGTATGTCATTACATATGAGAATTACTATTGATTTAATAGAGGATTCTTCTAGTCTTAGAGGGTGGTCTGGCCCATATTTGCCTTATGGAAAAGCATCTGTAAATATATTAAAGCATCCTGTTTATAGTGAAGTTCATGTGTTAGATATTAATGGTGAGACCTGGGGTTTAGGAGAGTCTTGGTATACTGAAGGAGCTTGTTCATCTGGTAAACAGTGTTTTGCTTGGGCTGTAATAAATGGCTTTGATTTTGCTAAAAGTACTGTGCTGATGGAAGCAATTGATAGAAAAGTTGATAATTCAGATGGTGATGATGCAGGTAACTTTAGATGGTCTGGAACAGGAACTATCTTTTTAAAAATAGCACCTGTTAAAAATCCAAATGATTAAAAAAGAGCCGTGGTGGCTCTTTTTATTTAATTTTATGAATGTTGTAGGATATAAGCATAAAGCTCCATGCCTAGTTTTAAGTAATTGTGACGAATCCAGTTTGTACTTTTATCAATTTCTAAAAGGTCTTTTTCTACTAGATTGTAGTTTTTTAGGTGTTCTTTATCGATTTTTACCACGTCCACTCCATCATTATGATACTGTTGTAAAATCTCAGAAGGGATATTCATGTTGTTATTTGCAAAAACAGTATTAACTTTTCCTTCAAGGTGTTTTTCAATAGCTTTTACGTGATCGGCTACAGAATAACCGTCAGTTTCACCTGGTTGTTGCATGGCATTACATACATAAATTTTTTCAGCTTTTGAATAAGAAAGCTCTTTTTTAATGCCTTCAATGATTAAGTTAGGGGCAATACTTGTATATAAGCTACCGATTCCAAAAATTATAAAGTCAGCATTTTTAATTGCCTTCATAGCTCTTCTTGTTGCGCTGGCATCTTCTTCATAAAACACATAATTAATTTTTGCACCATTTTTAGTTACGGCCTTGCCAATTGTTGATTCGCCTTTTACAATATCACCATTCGATAGTTTTGCACAAAGATCTAAAGCTTGGTTTGATACAGGAATAACTTCACCATACAAATCTAGCATGTCGCTAAGTGCTTTTGTTGCTTGAGTCATTGAGCCTGTTAAATTCATCATGCCTGTTAGCATAATGTTGCCTAAGCAGTGTCCTTCAAGTTCACCTTCAGTAAAGCGATATTGGAACATTTCTTCAATTAGGCTTTCTTGTTTACTTAATGAGACCATAACGTTTCTTAGGTCACCAGGTGCCGGCATATGATAATCTTTTCTTAATTTGCCGGTTGAGCCGCCGTCATCAGCTACACTAACGATTGCACTTAAATTGACTGGAAAATGCTTTAACCCCCTTAAAAGGTTGGATAATCCTGTACCCCCACCGATAACAACAACATTTGGTTTTTTGAACATGATTAAATTCCTTTGCTTTTTTTCTTGCATATTATTCTAATTTATACTAAAAATATAAGTATGGCAAATAGAATCAAATTTTCAAAACATGATTTGGACATGATTGTTCAAAGATTATCACTAGTGGACTTCGTAGGAAAGAGTGTCCAGCTTAAACGCCGTGGTAATGACTTTTGGGGCTGTTGCCCTTTTCATGGTGAAAAAACACCATCGTTTCATGTAAGAGAAGATAAAAAATATTATCACTGCTTTGGTTGCGGTGCTCATGGCAATATTTTTGAATTTGCCAAATTTGTTAGAGGCGGTACATTCCCTGAGGTAGTAGAATATTTGGCAGATATGGCAGGTATTAAATTAGAAACAGTAAATGTATCTCCGGCTCAGCAAAAAGAATATAGCGATTCTCTTAAGGCTTTAGATTTATCATCTAAACTTTATCAAAAACGACTTTCTGAAACAGAACTAGCTAAAAACTATTTGCTAGAGCGTGGTTTATCTGAAGAAACTATTGCTCAATTTAAGCTAGGATTTGCTTTAAATAGTTGGAATGATCTTAAAGATAGCCTAACTCAGCAAGGTATTTCGCAAAAAATTCTAATAGATAATGGTCTTGTAGTACCATCTGATAAAGGTGGTTATGATAGATTCCGTAACAGGATTATGTTTCCTATTGAAAACTATAAGAATCAAGTGATTGCTTTTGGTGGCAGGGTTATTGAAAAAGAAGATCCTAAATACTTAAACTCTCCTGAAACTAAGCTATTTAGCAAAAGTTATAACCTGTTTGGTTTAAATAAAAACCAAGAGGAGATTAGAAAATCTAATCAAGCTTTTATTGTTGAAGGCTATATGGATGTTATCGGGCTTTATAATAGCGGTTTGAAAACAGCTGTTGCACCATTAGGTACAGCGATTACTGAAGGCCAGTTATTATTATTATGGAAATATCAATCATCTCCTATTATTTGCCTAGATGGTGATGTTGCCGGACAAACTGCAGCCTTTAGAGCTGCTAAAAGAGCATTAAGTATTTTGCAACCAGGTAGATCTTTACGCTTTATGGTAATGCCAGATGGTGAAGATCCTGATTCATTTATAAAAAAATATGGTAAAGAAGAATTCTTAAAATTAGCTGAAGGTACTTTTGCAATTACAGAATGCTTATGGCAAAACATTGTAAAGGGTAAAAATCTTAAAACAGCAGATGATAGAGCTGTTGTTGAGCAAGAGATTAATGAGCTTACTTCTACTATCCAAAATGAGACTATTGCTCGTCAATATAAGACTGCATTAAGAGAGAATTTGTGGAACTATGGTAGAGGTATTGATAAGAACCAGCAAATTGCTTTGAAAAATCGTTCACGCTTAGGTACAAAAACAGCAAGATTGGAAGCTGCAGAGAAGAAGAATCATGAAGAAACCCTAATCTTGGCACTAACCTTGCAATATCCAAAACAAACACTATGCTTTGAAGAAAAGTTTGCAGAAATTGTTTTTAATGACAATGAATACAAAATTTTACAAAAAGCAATCTTAGAATTTTTAGACTCATCAGACCTTGACAATCAAGATTTTGATGATTATCTAAGAAATGTAAGCTTAATAGAACTGAAAACAAGAGTTTTAAAATCTTGTGAGGGTATCTTGCAGGGGGAGCAAGAGAATATCCAAGAACAAGGTGTAGCAAACTACTGGAATGACTTATATAACCAGTTGCAAAATAATAAGCAAAGTTTAAATAAGAAGTCAGATAAAGTCATGGCCCAGTTTTTACAAGTAGCAAATATAAACTCAGATAATTAGTCTATAATTATTAAATTAAAATTAAGCCCAAAATTAAAATCAACAAAGGAATATTGAATAATATGTCTGCAATCACAACAGAACAGAACAAAAAGCCTGAAAAAGAATTAGAATCTATTGGAGCAACTGAAATAGATTTTGAAGAAATCGATGAATCTGACGCATCTGATATGGATGATGTATCATCAATTATTGAAAGTTCATCTGATTATTCTCTAGAAAAAAACATGTCTGATGAAGAAGAGTTTAAGGTGGATCTTTCAAAATCAGAGAAAAAAGTTACAAGAAATGTAGCAAAAGCTGAACCTAGTGTTAGCAGAACTGATGACCCTGTAAGACTTTACTTACGAGAAATGGGTACAGTAAAGCTTTTAGATAGAGACGGCGAAATTGAAATTGCTGAAAGAATTGAAGAAGGTAAGACTCAAATGTCTACGGCTTTATTCTCAATTCCATCTGTTTATCAGGCAGTAGTAGAAGATATGCAAAAAATCATGTCGGAAGAAAAGTTTTTAAGAGAATTAGTTGATATCTCTACTTTACATGATATGCACTCAGAAGATAAGGTTTTTTCAGAAGCAGCAGAAGCAGCTCCTGTAGAAGCATCTTCAGAATCTGAAGAAGGTGAATCTGGAGAGTCAGAAATATCATCAATTGATATTGATGATGACTTTGCATCAATTGCTCAGCTTGAAGAAAAATACACTCCTATGATGTTTGAAGAGTTTGAACAAATTATTTCTTCAAACCAGGTTTTACAACAATTAAATGCAACAAGGCTTGAGCCAACATTAGATGTTGTTGAAAAAAGAAAATCAAACAAAGAATTTAAAAGCTTACTAAAAGTTTTACAAGAAGTTATTAAAGACATTCCGTTGGTAAACTCAAAACTTTCAAATTTAGTTGGTGTTGTTTATGAAACATCAAGAAAAGTTACAAGATTTGAAGGTGAAATGTTAAGAGTCGCTACTTCAACAGGTATGTCTAGAGATAAGTTCTTAAAAGCTTATATCGGTACAGAAGATGATGCTCAATGGTTAGAGAAAAAGGCTGAAAAAGCTAAAATCTGGCAAGAAGTAATGGCTTCTGTTGGTGAAGATTTAAAATCATTACATTCAAATATCTTAGTTGAAGTTTCAAAACTAGGTTTAACAGTGACTGAATTTAAAGAACTAGCAACGAAAGTTAGAAAAGGTGAGAGAATCACTAACCAGGCTAAAAAAGACATGGTTGAAGCTAACTTAAGACTAGTAATTTCAATTGCTAAAAAATATGTAAACAGAGGTCTACAATTCTTAGATTTAATTCAAGAAGGTAACATCGGTTTAATGAAGGCAGTTGATAAGTTTGAATACAGACGTGGTTACAAGTTCTCAACATATGCTACATGGTGGATTCGTCAAGCTATTACTCGTTCAATTGCTGACCAAGCAAGAACAATTAGAATTCCAGTGCACATGATTGAAACAATCAACAAGCTAAATAGAACTCAAAGACAAATGACTATTGATAAAGGTCGTGAGCCAACTCAAGAAGAGCTAGCTAAAGAGCTAAACATGCCAATTGATAAAGTTAGAAAAGTTCAAAAAATTGCTAAAGAGCCAATTTCATTAGAAACTCCAGTAGGTGATGAAGATGATTCAAACTTAGGTGATTTCATTGAAGATACAAATGCAATTTTACCAATTGATGCGGCTGTTCGTTCAAACCTAAGAGATACTTTAACAGAAGTTCTATCCTCGCTAACTCCAAGAGAAGAAAGAGTTTTAAGAATGAGATTTGGTATCGGTATGTCTCAAGATCATACACTTGAAGAAGTAGGTCAGAAATTCAACGTTACACGTGAGCGTATTAGACAGATCGAAGCTAAAGCACTGAAAAAACTGCAACACCCAAGCAGAGCTAAAATGATTAAAACATTCTTAGAAGATTAATAAGTATTGTAATTTAAATAAAAAATTCCAGGCAGGTGTCTGGAATTTTTTTATATCAATATATATAATAAAAGTACTACCACCTTTTATAGGGAAAACCTGTTATGGAAACTATTAACTATTATGGTGAAGAGTGTAAACGACTTCATGCTTTGTTAGCTGAAAAGGGAATGTCTTCTGTGTCTGCATTAAGTCTAAAGGCAACAGCGGTTGCTCAAGTGTTTCTTGAGACAAAGTCTAAGGATGATGATCTTTATATACTGGCTTTAAAGTATGATGAGGTTAAGACTTTATCAGAAGTATTAGCCAGAACTATGAATAAAAGCATATTGGCAATGCATAATAATTGCCTAACTTTAGAATTGGCAAAGTCTGCTTACTATGCTTATTCAGGATTTGTCGATATTTTTAATGACTTATCATTTACTACACGAGATTTAGCTTTGCGAGTGCCTTCTTTTGCAGATCCAAGTGGGCAGGCTGTAATGTCTGATTTTGTTAAGCCGAGGGCGGTATCACGGCTACTCCACTAATATGCGATGTAAAAATTAAAATCCAGTTAAGAAATTAACTGGATTTTTTTGTTTTTTATTCATTAGCTCTTGAATTGTACCTAAAAATTGTTATATTTAAAATTGCAACAAAGAACTTTTATATTTCACAAACCTTGCGAGGAATCCACAATGAATGATTTCAACTGCTTTGAGTTGGCTCTCAAAGAATACTTTATTCCATGCTTTAAAGAGCAAGGGCCTTACGGTGATGTAGATTAATTTCTACACTAGTATTAAACGAAAGACCACCTAATATTTTAGGTGGTCTTTTTTTATATTGATTTATAAATATTTAGCTTATATAATAATTCTACCATAATAACGTTTACCTTCAAGATAAGGAGGCTATCATGGTTGATTTGGATACTGCTTTTGAGATTGCTGAAAATAACGTTGTAAGCTCTGAAATTGCTTATGAAATGTTAGAACAGGCTAGAAAAGATACGAAGAAAATTACAGAGTTTGAAAAATCTGACCTTAGAAAATTGATGAATATTGTCATGCCAACAGCATTGGCTTTTGCTAATTTGAGCGGAGAAAAACAAGAGTTATCAGTTATATTTTTAGAAAATTTAAAAGAGATGGAGGCTCTCGAACAGTCTGATTTAACCTATATCGACCTTCAAGGGTTGGAAATAGCTGCTTTAGATCAGCATTGTGAGGATTGTTTTGATTATTTGAATTGGTATGCAGAAAATAAAGATATAGCATGCTTTTTGTGGTCTTATACTCAAGTTGATATTTTAAGTCAGAGAAAAATGTTTTATTTAAATTCTGAAATAAAAAAGGATAATGGAGTTTTCTATGAGGTTCATGATGAAGAAGTAACCCCTAATTATCTCGATGTCACTTATCATGATGGACCCAGGACTCAAGCCTTAGATAGGATGTATGAGCAAGAGATGACCATTTTAGATATTAACGGTTTGCTTTTTACTGACTGTGAGGAAGAGTATAGTCTTGACGATAATGTTCAGCAGCCTAAAATCATTCACTAATTACGAACAGCATTAGCCCTTAGATTAATTTCTAAGGGCTTTTGTGTTTTTATTATTTTAAAATATCAGTATAAATAACGAAAAAAGACATAAAAACGCTTAAAAACGTGTTTTTAAGGCCTTTAAAAGTGGTTTTGCTGTTTTTTTTATGCTATAATAAGCAGGTTATTTCAGTAAAAATGATTTAAAATGCCTTTTTAAAGGCTTTATATGTAAAAAACTTTACTCGTCATGCTGAATTTATTTCAGCATCTCGTGAAATAGAGTAGATGTTTTTAAGCAGAGATCCTGAATCAAGTTCAGGATGACGAATTTTTAATTAACTCCTGACTAAAGGACAAAAAATATGACAGATAATATTGACAATCCAATTGTAGAAGATTCATCAGTAGAAAACATTGCTATTGAACAATCTATGAAAGACTCGTATTTAAAATATGCGATGTCTGTTATTGTATCTCGTGCACTTCCCGATGTTCGTGACGGTCTAAAGCCGGTTCACAGACGTGTACTATTTGCAATGAAAATGCTAGGTAATGAATGGAATAGACCTTACAAAAAATCAGCGCGTATCGTTGGTGATGTAATCGGTAAATATCACCCACATGGTGATACAGCAGTATATGATACAATGGTTCGTATGGCTCAAGACTTTTCAATGAGAGTTCCATTGGTAGATGGTCAAGGTAACTTTGGTTCAATGGATGGTGATAGCCCAGCTGCTATGCGTTATACTGAATCAAGAATGCAAAAAGTTGCAACAGCTTTATTAACAGATTTAGATAAAGATACTGTAGATTTTAGACCTAACTATGATGAATCAGAATTAGAACCTATTGTTCTACCAGCTCGTTATCCTAACTTGCTAGTTAATGGTTCAGCAGGTATTGCTGTTGGTATGGCAACAAATATTCCTCCCCATAACCTAGGTGAAACAGTTGATGCTGCATTACACTTAGTAGATAATCCTGAAGCGACAACTCGTGATTTAATGTATTATGTTAAAGCTCCAGATTTTCCAACAGGTGCTCTATTACTAGGCGCAGATAGATTAGAAACTATCTATGAAACAGGTCGTGGCTCTGTATTAATGAGAGCAGCAACTCACTTTGAAGAAACTCCAGAAGGTCGTAACGCAATTGTTATTGATGAAATGCCTTATCAAGTTAACAAGGCTAGATTCTTTGAAAGAGTGGCTGAATTAGTAAAAGATGGTCATATTGAAGGTATTTCAGAACTACGTGATGAATCAGATAGACACGGTGTACGTGGTGTTATCGAACTAAAACGTGATGCACTTCCAGAAGTTGTTCTAAACACATTATTCAAGCATACTTCACTACAAACTTCATTTGCATTTAATATGTTAGCAATTGATGATGGTCGTCCTAAGAGAATGGGCCTAAAAGACATTTTAGTAGCATTCTTACGCCATAGAGAAGAAGTTATTACAAGAAGAACTAAGTTCGACCTAAGAAAAGCAAGAGCAAGAGCTCATATTTTAGCAGGTCTTGCAACAGCAGTTGATAATATTGATGAAATTATTAAAATTGTTCGTAATTCTCCAGATTCAGCAACAGCTAAAGCATCTCTACTTGCTAGAACTTGGCACGTTGGTCAAGTAAAAACTCTAATTGAATTATTAGGTGAAAGACTTGATGCTGAAGGTAATTACAAAATGTCTGAAATTCAAGCGCAAGCTATTTTGGAAATGAAATTACACCGTCTAACAGGTTTAGAGCGTGATAAAATTCAAAATGAAGCAAATGAAATTTCTGACTATATTAGAACTCTTGTTAATATTTTAGCAAACAGAGACGTTTTACTAAATATCTTAAAAGAAGAGCTAGTAGCAGTTAAAGAACAATTTGCAGATCCAAGAAAAACTGTAATTACAGAATTTGGTGGAGATCTATCAATTGAAGACCTAATTAAGCCAGAAGAAATGGTAATTACAATTTCAACAGATGGTTATGTTAAACGTCAACCACTTGACTCATACAGAGCTCAAAGACGTGGCGGTAAAGGTAAGTCAATGGCAAACATGAAAGATAAAGAGCAACTAGAAACTCTATTTGTTGCTAATACTCATGATCCATTACTATTCTTTACAACAGAAGGTAAAGTTTACCAGCGTAAAGTTTATGAACTACCAATTGGTTCATCAAATGCACGTGGTAAGGCTTTAATTAACTTCTTAAATATTGAAAAAACTGAGAGAGTTATGCGTGTTCTACCAGTTCCTAAAGATAAAGAGTCTTGGACTGATTATGTAGCACTATTTGCAACAAAATTCGGTATTATCCGTAAAACTCCACTAACAGCGTTTAATAATGTTCATGTTAACGGTATTAAAGGTTGCTCATTAAATGAAGGCGATGAATTACTTGATGTTTGTGTATCACTAGAAGATCAAGGTGATATTATTATGACAACTCGTGACGGTTCTATTAATAGATTTGCTCTTGATTCATTACGTCCAATTGCAAGTAGAACAGCACTTGGTGTTAGAGGTATTACACTTCGTGACGGCGATGAACTAGTTTCAATGCGTGTAATTCAAGATAGCCACCCATACATCTTAACAATTACTGAAAACGGTTTTGGTAAGCGTACAAGTCAAGATGAGTTTACAGCTAAGTCTCGTGGTACTAAAGGAGTAATGGCAATTAAGGTTTCAGAAAGAAACGGTAAAGTTATTGCTTCACTACCGGTTGAAGAAGATGACCAAATCATGGTTGTTACTTCAGATGGTCAAGTAATTAGAACAAACGTTTCAGATATTTCTGTAATTGGTCGTTCAACTCAAGGCGTTACAATCTTTAAAACAGAGAAAAAATCTAAAGCTCTTAACTGTATCGCTATTCCAGCAAGCCTATTTGCTGAAGATGATGAAGTTGAGTATGATGAAGACGGTAACCCAATTGAGCCAACAGATGTAACAGAAACAGCAGAAATTGTTGAGTCTGAAGAAGTTGTTGAGCAGGAAGTAGCAGCAGAAGCTGAAACTGAAGAGGTTTAATATTGTAAAAAGGGTGTCTAGGAACACTCTTTTTATCTAAATATTAAGGATAAGTGTGTATTTAAGTTGAAAATGTTGATTGCAGTATTTTGTCTGTTAATTACAAGTTTTGAAGCATCTGCTGAAAAACTGCCAGCTCCGTCATGTCAAGCGGTAGTAAAATTAACAAGAGAAAATAATACAAGCTTTTTAGAAATTGTTGATGCTTTTTCTTGTAAACATCTAGCTAGAAAAGATGTTTATAAAGTATTCGTTCACGATTTTTATAATAAATATTTTAAATATAACCGTGTTATTAAGGTTGGTTATTCTCATGGTGAGGCTATGGGTTCATCAGGTATGTTCGGTTGGATTATGTGGTCAACACAATCCGGGAATTCAATCGGTCAATCATCTGATGCACCACTTTCATACAAATAAAAAAAGCTCCATAAGGAGCTTTTTTTTATTTAACTTTATATTGATATCTTAAATTTTTGTTGATATAATAATCCGGTACTTAAAAAGCATTATTATGCTTTTTGTTGTGTCCCGTTTACGGAAAATTAACATGGAGATCACAGGATGATTAAGCAAAACCATGGTGAAAGTAAAATTCGTTTATTTATAAACAACTTTAAGGCTACTTCTCAGCAGCCCACGTTTGTTCGTAAAGTTGCTGGAGCGTACTTTGACAACTTAATGTTCGACCCTAAGAATTCGACAACCGAAAGCATTTTGAACAACGATCGTTTTTATGTTAGGCTTGGCGGTAAAGAGTTTCCTCTTAAAGAGTTTGATCTGGCAATTCGTACAGAAGGATTGGCTTGTCATTTTAATGAGACAAAAGAAGAGGTCAAGATGTCTGACTTTAAAGTGGTTAGGCTAGAAGATTTAGCAAACCCTTTGGAAAATATTCCAGAATCTTTACAGCATCGTCCGGCTCATATGGATGCTTTCTAGCGTAGAAATAAATACAGCCCCTTAATCAGGGGCTATTTTTTTGTGGTATAAAAAGCATAGTTGATAAAATAATTGAATAGTAATGTCTTGAATATCTATATATTTAGTAATATAATAGTTATTAAGATTATTCGTTTTTATTCTTTAAAATTGAATCCTTTAAGGAGGATATATGTCTACTCAAACAGTTAATTTAACTGCTCCTAACCTGCAGACTCTAGACTCGGAAGAGCCTGAACCCTATGAAACTTTAAATCAAAACAAAGATGTTAAGGTTTTAGCTGAATTTTTACAGCAAAAAGCAGAAAATAGCTATTCAAATGGCTATTTTATGAAAACAGCTAGTGAAAATCTGATGATGGTATTTAAAGGCTCTAAGCTACCGTCGAATGCCTGGATGAACTTGTTGATTATTTTACGCGATTTAGCAGATTATTGCAGAATCAATAAATTAATCAAACAAATTACGAGAAATATTAATGCCTATGTTTTTATTCACAAGCCATTCTAATAAGCTTGTTATTATAGGAATTTAAAAGCCCACATGTTATTTATAGTGGGCTTTTATTTTTTTAAATATATATTTATCTATATAGTCTTGACTTATAGATGTTTAGTTATTAATATTAATACAACTTATAATTATTTCTTTTAAGAGGTGTTGATATGTGTTAGAATATGTTGATATTGAAAAACTAAATGTGTCTATGAAAAATAAGGACTAAAAAATCATGAAAAAATTATTGTTTATACCCCTAAGTTTAAGCTTTTTAGTAGCTTGTGGAGGTGGAGATGGTAGCAATGCAGAGGCAACTAATAATAATCTGCCTAGTGAGGTAGATTTAACTCAGCAGTGTAAAGATCCATCAAACTGTACAAAAGAGGATATAATAAGAATTTTAAAACTACCTGAAATGCCAGATGAGACTATAGCTCATGAAAAGGTTTTAGGGATTGATACTGATAAAGATGAGGTTAGGGATGACCTAAAGGTTAAAGTAGGCCTGGCGACATTTCCTGATGTTGAAGCACAAAAGGTGTTTGATAGAAAGTCGTGGCTTTGGACAAGACTTGTTAAGGAGTATAACAAAACTCCAAGGGATATGGATGCGCTAAATAGCTTAATGGGTGAATACACCAAAATT
>Ga0070724_10001885_pt1 | contig 12075 bp, 8 predicted proteins | sample tdDd001_FD_67278 | JGI IMG/M metagenome (GOLD analysis project Ga0070724, IMG submission 67278) | Marine sediment microbial communities from the Atlantic coast under amendment with organic carbon and nitrate - tdDd00.1 | ecosystem: Environmental > Aquatic > Marine > Coastal > Sediment | place...
ATTTGGGAGTGGATGGGTGCTGGTGTGTCCTGCGGTCTTCAACACCGTTTTGAGGCGTTAGGAGCGTCTTAGGTGAGTTCGATTCTCACACATTCCCGCCAATTAGAAAGAGTTCTGACGTTGTCAGAACTCTTTTTTTCATGTGCCGATAAAACTAATAACCCCTGAATCAATGTAATCTCAGGGGTTTTCATGTTATTCATCAAAATTATGTTTGATCTTTGAGTTGAATGTACCTACATAATTTCCTTATTAAAGTGACCCCTCGTATCTGTTGATTGATTAAAGACAGACTTGTCAAGTTCGCCATTTAACTTAGCTTTAGCTTTTTGGATCGTATTTATAACTTCCTCTTTAGATTCAATCGTAAAATTCAGTCTGAAAGCTTCTACACCCTTTATTTTATGCATTTCATCTAATAGATTTAAAGTCTTTCCGTTTAGAATTGTTGCGGAGCAATCATCATGAGATATTATTGGAAAACTACCGTGTTCATCTTTTATGACATAACTCTTAGTCTTACAATCACCGCACTCATTCATGGTACCCATTGGACAATACTTTGTGTACATTAATGGTGCTTTACCATACACAATCATTTCTAATGAAGGATAACCATCATTTTTGCTGTAATAAGCAGTTTTTAAATCCTCAATTTGGCTCTTATTTAACTCATATGAAAGAGTCACACGTTTGGCCCCTAATTTGTATAACTCGTAACAACTGTCAGAGTTTACTACATTTAAGGAATAGTCCGTAACAAAAGGATTGGTGTCTTTGTACTTATAAAGTCCACCATATCCTCCTATGAGTACTTGGCCTTCTATGTCTTTATAATCATTTTGATTTCTTCTAATAGTGTTGTCAAAGTAAACTTCTTCAATGCCACTATCAATACATATGTCATACTGCTCTTGACTTGTAACAGATGCAGTTAAATAAGATTTTTTAGATTCGAAGGTAATTTTTTCCCTATCTTTCAAATCTCTTGTTCTTTTCCTCTGGCTATTTAATTTGGCATTGTATAAGCCTTCTACGATTTCTCTTCTTGCAGCATTCATAAGTTTAGCAGGTACAAAAGCGTAGCACTCTTCGTACTCAACATGATTTAACTCAAAAACAGAGTCATTCAGTCTTGAAAATTGTTTTACTATTTGATCTTTACTTGTAGGATTATTTATTGCTTCACTTAAAAGGTCTTCACTTTCATACATGTATTTCGATCCGAGTCCTTCAGCATCTATAACAAGCTTAGCATTCGGATATGCATATACAGTCAGGTTTAGTGGGAAACGTCTAAACTCTTTCTCAAACGATGCTTCTAGTTCTTTGTAATAACCAAAGTCCTTTGTGATGTATACACGATCACCAGCACTCAGTTTTTCTTTTATTTTGATATATCCTACACGTTCTGCTCTATTTATTAAATTACCTTCTTTGTCATAGAGTTTTGCAACCGTTAAAACGACATCTTCATTGTTATGGCTAATTCTAATAATGTCATTCTGATTTAAAGGTCGAGTTAATGTAATTTCAACCATATTTTTTACGGTTCTACTGACTTGACCAATCTCAACCCCATAGTTATTAGGTCTTAATATATTTACAAAATCCTTTTTGTCCTCGCTGAACAGGTATCCTTTTGTAAATGTTCTATTAAAGGTTTTACTCAGGTTATCTTTATCAACATCTGTGACTTTATTGTCTAAGGCTTTACGGTACTGAGAAACTGTGTTAGCAACATATGCCGGTTCTTTCATACGGCCTTCTATTTTTAACGAGTCTACGCCTCTCAAATCATCTATATAATCAATTGTTTTTAAGTCTTTAGGAGATAAGATATAGTTTTTGCCAAGAATATTGTCATTTGTTGTGTCTATTATTTCATATGGCTTGCGACACGAACCAACACATCTCCCACGATTTCCACTTCGGTATCCAATAAGCCCTGACATTAGACAGTTTCCTGAATAAGATACACATAATGCACCATGTACAAATATTTCTAGTGGAATCTTAGCAGCTTTTCTAATTTCTTTGACTTTTTTAATGGTTAATTCACGCGACAAAACAACACGTTTAGCACCCATTTCTTTTAAAAGTAATGTACCTTCTAAATCATCTATACCCATTTGGGTAGAACAGTGTGTTTCCATATCTTTAAAGCTGTTTACTGAATAATTAAGAGCAGCCAAATCTTGAACAATAATACCATCTACACCAATTTCATTGAGTGCCTGCATTTGAGTCTTCATCTCATCAATTTCACTTTCAAAGATGATGGTATTCATAGTCACATATATTTTCACATTTCTAAGGTGTGCGTAAATAACTGCTTCTCTTAATGATTCTAAATCAAAATTTGACGAGTAGGCTCTTGCACCAAATTTTTGCATTCCTAAATATATCGCATCACAACCGTTAGAAATTGCGGCTTTTAAAGCTTCCATACTTCCTGCTGGAGCTAATAGTTCAGTCATCATTACTATCCTCTATTCTCAAAAAAACATCTCTAAAATTGACACAAGTAGAATTATATCAATTCATTATCAACAACACAAGGCAGTTAACCATACATTTAGGTAACAACTATTATCAGGCTAAGGTGATTTAAATACCTTTTGGGCGTAAAAAAAGTGCATCCCATACTGGATACACTTTTGAATATGATTAGCTTAGTTTTTCAAATACAAGTGTAGCTTGGATTCGGTCACCACCGATTAGTTCTACCCCTTCAAACCCATCAAGATCTTAGTCTCAAGTTCTTCATCTGCCACCTGACCAGGTGCATTTAAGTACAACTCATACCCAATACCTGAAGCATCTAGGCCTTGTTCACCAATCCACTTCATCATTTCATTATATGTTTGTACAAGCGTTTCATAAGGACCAGTGTGTACCGTTACAACAAATTTCCCTTCAGAAATTTCGCTCATATGCATAGGGTCTTTGTTAGGTAGTGTCTTGGTTGATATCATCCCTATTTCTATGTCTAGATCGTCCATATCCATATTAAAATAACCAATAAACGGCAACCCCGTAGGGGCTTCATTAATGGATGACATATAGGTCATTATTTCGTTATAAGTCTTTCCAATCACATTGCCTAAATCTTTTTGAGGCGACCTAGTGCGAACTGTAAAAGCCAACTGTTTATCCATCTGTTCAATTGTAAATGGTGTAAACATAATTCCCTCCATAAATCATATTCCTTTAATCTGACTTCCACTTATACTCTACCCTTACAACATAAGACTACGCAGAACTTAAGTTCATGGTATAATTTTTTCAAAGAGAATACGCGCCCCATTTGGGTATAGTTATAATACAGTCTGTAAGGAGGGGAAAATATGCGTCAACAAGCTAAATTTATTGCACTTTTAATTTTCATTTTAATGTTTACAGCATGTGGACAGAATCAAAACATTCGTATCGGATTTGTTGGAACTCTTTCTGGTCCTAATTCGATTGTTGGAATCTCAATGCGAGATGGTATATTACTCAAGGTGGATGAAGTCAATGCAGCAGGTGGTATAAATGGTCAGCAAATTGAACTGCTCATACAGGATGACCTTAACGATGCTGACAAAATAAAGTCCATCAATGAGACATTTATACAAGATGGTATTGACATCATATTTGGTCATGAGCTTTCTTCAAAAGCAAAACCACTGTTTGAAGTAATTAAAGATAGAGAACTTACTGTAATGAGCCCTACCCTTTCCACATATGAACTCTCAGGCATAGATGATAACTTTTTTAGAACAATACCCTCAAATTATGACCAAGGTACAGAGCTGGGGAATCTAGCCAATCTTGAAAGTAAAAAAACATTGTTCATATATACCAATGCAAACAAAAAATTTGCGGACGGCGTGAATGAAGGTTATGCAGATAGTTTTAGTGGATCTACTGAAGAATATCCAGTAAAAACAAACATAGTTGATGAAGCTGAGGCCATTGTTGATATATATAAATCAGGCAACTTTGATAGCGTTATGTATGTCATGAATCCAGATGATGTTATGTATATGAGCCAGATGTTTTTCAAACATCAAATTGATACTGAAATTTACTCATCAAATTGGGGGATGGCTGTTAACATGTTAGATAAAGGTGGTCGTGCCATTGAAGGTGCAACTTTTGTATCATTTATGGGTAACTTAGATGGACCTCGTTATTTATCTTTCCGTGATGCATATTATGAGAAGTATCAGAAAGAACCTGAGTTCGCAGCCGTTTACGCATATGAGGCAGCTTCTTTCTTATTTGAAGCATTAAAAGAAAGTGACTCTCTAGGGTATTTAGACATAAAAAGTTCACTCCTAAATTTAGGCGAACAAGAAGGACTTGTTTCCCCGCTCAAGTTAGATGAATTTGGAGATATAAAAAGAAAACTCTTTTTGGCAGTTGTAGAAGATGGAAAACTCGTCATCCTTGAATAGTTGGTGAATGAATGAAGAAAGTCAGCATTGGACGCACATTAAACTTGTTTTTGACAACCATTATTGTGCCATTACTCATAATTAGTATATTTGCGATGTATTATGCCACATCGTTTTTAAGTGAGCTTTCCAAAAATAACAACTTACAAATAGCCGAAAACTTAAAGGTTAGTGTTGAGAATTTCTTCTCTGAACCTGAAAATGATTTGCGTATTTTAAGAGACCTCTTATTATTAGATGAACTAAACGCTTCAAATATGGACGAATATACACAAGTATTTGAGATTTATCATAAAAATCAAAGTAAGTTTCACCATTACAACATTGTAGATGTTAACGGTATTTCTATTTACAATTACCCACTTGAACAAAATAACGTTGGGTTTGACTACTCCAACTCAGAGTACTATAATGCCATTCAGTCTGGATCAGAAAAGTTTTGGTCTAAAACCCATATGGACACAAGATTTAGTCAGATTTCTATTGATTTTGCTTTACCACTTCAAGATCACATCCTAACAGGCACAATTCAGTTAGAATCCTTAAGTAATGTGCTCAACTCAATTCTGGAAGAAGATGGTGTAATTGTTGGTATTACTGATAATACGGGTGTTTATATACTCCACTCAAATTACACGAATGTTGAACAGCGTATTACTGATCCCTATGTAAATCGAAGAGTATTGAACTATGAAGAGGTTCAAATAAACAATGATAATTACTTCGGTACCAATATTCGTTCTAACTATCAAGGTTGGAACATCGTATTATATGAACATGTTTCTAAACAACGCGACAAGGTCCTTCAGTTTAGTATCATTTTATCGGTGATTATTGTAGCATCAACCTTGGTAGTTATTTTACTTGGAAATCGCTTAAACAGCATACTCGTTGAAAATCTCTCCTCATTTGTTAATAGAACCAAGTCAATAGCTGACGGAGACTACAGCGAATCTGTGGATGAAAGCCGGTATATTGAGTTTAATGAGATTGGTAGCAACTTTTCCTTAATGGCTGAAAAAATACAAAAACGCGAAAGTAAAATCGTTGCTCAAAATAGAGAAATTGAAACCATGAACCGAAATCTTGAACTACGTGTACAAGAACGTACAAAAGAGTTGCAAGAAAGCAATGAGATGTTAGAACAGACCCTTTCGAACTTAAATGAAACACGAGAACAATTAATTGAGTCAGAAAAACTCGCTTCATTAGGTAACTTAGTTGCTGGGCTGGCACACGAAATTAACACCCCTTTAGGTATCATTTTAACTGTGGTTACTTACATGCAAGAACTAACGGAAAAGATAAAGGGAAACTTAAGTAATAATGCATTAAGGAAAAACGACCTGCTTAAATACACGCAGTCAATGGAAGAAAGTGAAATTTTAATTTTTGATAATGTAACACGAACAACAGATCTAATTGGCAGTTTTAAACTTATCTCATCTGATCAGATGAGTGATGAGAATCGTATGATTGACTTGGTTGATTATATCGAAAATATTGTACGTGGCTTGGAACCTAGCTTAAAGAAGAAAGACATTCATATTGAACTCATGCATAGTGGATCTTTTGAGATTAAAACCATTCCTGGCTCTGTTTATCAAGTTATGGTGAACCTGATAATGAACGCCGCACTTCACGCTTATGAACATATGGGTGGTACAATAGAAATAGAGTTGTTCGAAGATGAAGACACAGTAGATGTGGTGGTTCGTGACTATGGTAAAGGAATTACTGAGGAAAATTTAAAACGTATATACGAACCCTTCTTTACAACAAAACGCGGATCTGGTGGTACAGGACTGGGGTTAAACATTACCTATAATGCCATCAAACAAAGTCTCAAAGGCAACATTACTGCACAAAGTGAAATCGGCAAAGGGACAGCCATGCGGGTAACCTTACCTAAAAATATTGAAGAAAAAAAAGAACTCTAAAGTAGAGTTCTTTTTTTAACTTAATCATAAGGCCTGTTGTACTTTACTCATAATTTTGGACGTACCACGTTCGGACTTTAACTTAAACTCACCAATCATACTTTCTAGAGTATCAGCTTGTGCAGACATTTCTTCACTTGCCGCCGCACTTTCCTCAGCTGCTGCTGCGTTGCCTTGGGTAATACCTGTAACCATGTTTATACCCTCATTGATCTCTGTAATCGCCAATGACTGCTTCGTAGACGCTTCTGCTATTTCTTCCACAATATCTGTAGTTTCACTAATGCCTGATACAATTTCATCTAGTGCTTCAGAAGTTTTGTTAGCTATTTTCGTCCCATGTTCTACTTTCTGAACAGAACTTTCAATTAAGTCGGTTGTTTCTCGAGCAGCGTCTGCACTTCTAGCTGCTAAGTTTCTTACCTCTTCAGCAACAACAGCAAATCCTTTTCCATGTTCTCCTGCCCGAGCAGCTTCAACAGCTGCATTTAATGCCAGAATATTCGTCTGGAATGCAATTTCATCAATAACTTTAATAATATTTGAAATGTTAGACGATGATTCATTAATATCTGTCATAGCAGTTAACATATCTTTCATGTAATTATTGCCGACAATTGCGTTTTCGTGAGCAGAGTTTGATAAAGACCGAGCTTTAACAGCGTTTTCTGCATTATCGGTAGTTTGGTCAGATATTTCTTGAATAGAGTCTTTTATCTGTTCCAGTGTATTGGACTGCTGTGTAGCGCCATGAGACAACTGTTGCGCTGAGTCAGAAACATGTTCTGATCCTGTTGCTACCTGCGCAGATGCATTTCGAATATCTGTTAATACTTCATTTAAAGATTCAATTATTAAGTTAAGCGATTTTTTTATGGATGAAAAATCACCTTTATATTCGGTATCTATTTCATGTGTCATAATCCCCTTAGCCATGGCATCAAGGACACTCGATATTTCATCAATGTAGATCAATTGGGCATCAATGGTTTCATTCAGGGCATCTTTTATTGTTGAGTGGTCGCCTTTGTAATCCCCTGTTACCCTCTTTCGTAAATCACCTTTGCTCATTGCTTCCAGAACTGTTGCCGCTTCTTCAATGGGTTCAACGATTGCATCTATCGAGCTATTAAGACCTTCAATGATCTGTTTCCAGAATCCATTTAAGTTTTGAGCGCTCGCCCGATAACTTAAGTGACCTACACTTGCATGTTCTACAAGCCCCATCACATTTTCATGCATTAGGTAAATTGATGTTCTTACGTCTTCTAGATTATTAATCATTAGACCAAAATCGCCCTCAAATGTGTTTTCTAATGCTTCGTTATTTACTCCTGCAATGCTATCATAATAAACACGCTCTTTTTCATCTTTGTGAACGAACTTATGAAGCGTTTGTCCACTAGATAGACGTTCAATATAATCAGATACCTGACCAATGGGTTCCTCAACGGAAGCTACCAGTGCATTGGTCTGATCAATTATATCGCACCAACCACCTTCAAATGCTGAACTATCTCCTCTATACTGCAAATTACCTTTCTTTGCTTGACCAACCAACCGCGTGAGTTCATCGGTTAAGTTCCTTAAATTATCAATCATTGTTTGATAATTTTGATTCAGCACATCTTGATCAGACAGCAAAACCGGTCTTACACTCATATCTCCTTGTGCAATTCTCCTAGCTAAATCTGATTGTTTGTGCATATTGTCTATCATTTCATTTAATGACCCAGCCATGAGGCCGATTTCGTCATTTGATGTGAAGTCTATATGCTGATCTAAATCCCCTACTGCAAGTCTTTGTGATATATGAGCCATTTTCTTTAATGGTCCAACAATTATTTTGTCAACTACAAAAGCAATTGCAATTAAAGCTATAGTAGCACTCGCAAGTATAATGATCTGAAAGAGTTCAATAAAATGCAGTTTACTCTCAGCATGCGCCTGTATATCTATTACAATATTATTTGAACTGACAAGTAAATCATTATTCATAAGTGCAACATAATGGGCTGCATTTTCATCTAGATCATTGTACACTTTAAGAGCATTCTCCTTAAATGGTTGCCACAATTCATATGTATCTTGAACGTGATTTGAAACACCTATAAGTGGGTCAATGTTTGGTTTTGTTCCATCTGTAGATGTAATTACGCCACCCCTTATAAATCCATTAATCGTTTCATCATATAAGTTAATGGCTTGAAACAACTCTTCTTTTGCTGTAGATATGACTTCTTGATCTTCATCATCAGATAGTGCAATAAACGCATTTTTACTGATTCGTTGAGTTAACATCCTCTGTCGTCCTGCAACATTAACTAATAGTGCATCGTCTGATTGAATTTCAAGATTAACGAAGATCACTATACTATTAATCAAAAATAATGACAAACCAAGCAAGAAGGAACCTACAATTTTGGTCTTAACGCTCATATTAACCTCCAGTTCACAGATCTGTAAATCGGGTTTATGACACATCTTTTAGATCAATTAAACAGCAAAGAATAATAACAGTCCCGTCTTTGTAATCATTCCCGCTTCGAGTCAACTTTAATTGCACTTACACATATTTTTATAATTCTTAAACTTATGTACATCTAATATACATTTGGATATTTGATTAACCTATTAGAGCAATCGATAAATATATCTCATATTATAGATATGACTCTCGATTGTGGATATAATTGTACATAAAGGACCAGACTCATACAAAGCTTATGAGCACATGCATAATTAAAAGATTAACACCTCAAGGGAGACACATATGAATGAGATACAAATATTAAAAGGAAACATTATCTTCACTGATGAAATGCATTCTTTTTCTGTTCATAAAAACAGTTATTTGCTTTCAGTCGATGGCGTTATAAAGAATATTTATGAAAACTTGCCGGACCAATACCAAGACAACATAGTCCAGGACTTTGGTGATTCATTAATCATCCCAGGCTTTTATGACTTACATAACCATGCTGGTCAGTACTTACAATGTGGTACGGGTATGACAAAACAACTTTTAGAATGGTTAAATGACTATACATACAAACTTGAAGCTGATTTAGATAATGTAGAATTTGCACGTGAAGTGTACGGTCTTTTTGCTAAAGACTTATTGGCTTATGGAACACTGGGTGCATGTACATTTGCAACATCCTCTACACAAGGCACAGCATGTTTATTCGAAGCTTTTAAAGAGGTTGGTATTCGTGGTTTTGTTGGAAAAGTTAACATGGTGACCAACGCTCCAGACTATATTATAGAGGACTTAGATGTATCTTTAGAAGGTAACTTGAACCTGATTGAAAAATACTCAAACCATAAAAAAGTAAAACCCATCATAACACCAAGATTTGCACCCACAAGTACTGAAGCTTCTATGGATGCCTTAGGAAAAATTGCTAAAAAACATGGTGTGCCAGTACAAACGCATATTAGTGAAAATCCTGATGAAATAAAGTGGGTTAAGACCCTGTATCCATGGTCAGATAATTATGCATCTGTTTATGCTAAGTATGGATTATTTGGAACGGTCCCAACACTTATGGCACACGCTGTGCACCTTACCCCTGAAGAGATTGAAATGAGTAAAACTGAAAACATATACCTAGTACACTGTCCTGATTCAAACATAAATGTCAGAAGCGGAATTGCTCCAATAAAAAAATACCTTGAAGAAGGCATTAAAGTTGGTCTTGGAAGTGATATTGCTGGTGGACACAAAATTCAAATGAATGAGGCCATTGTACGGGCAATTCAATCGTCTAAACACTTAAGTCTCACTGACCCGCACGCTCAACTCTCCTTAAGCGAAGTTTTCTACATGGCGACTGCTCAAGGGGGTGCTTTCTTTGGTAAAATGGGAAAATTAAAATCCGGTTATGTTTTAGATGCATTGGTTATTGATGACCATCCTCTATATAAAAATAGATATACCCTACTTGATCGTCTTGAAAAATTCATATATACAGGGGATGACCGATGGATCAAAGCTAGATTCATTGGAGGCCAAAGACTATAGAATGGTTTAAAAAAGGTTTGTTCTGCTCATTATGAGACTTACAAACAAACCTTTTTATAATACAATTCCCTAATTTTCAAATGGGTATATCCAGAATCGTTCTTTTTTAATTCGTTTCATGAATACTTCTTCCTCTTCGTTCCAACTTTTTAACAAGTCTGGAATCCTAAACTGAGAACTATGTGACTTAAGTGCACCCATTTTTTGGTCAATAAAGTCACTAATATCATTAACAACCTGAGGTTTTCCAAGATCATTGTCTGTTGGAAACGCTGTACAAAGTACCTGTGGACGGGTATTATGTGACATAGCCTGAACGGTACGGATCACAGCTGCTCCACATGCATTATGGTCTGGATGTACTCCATACCCAGGATAAAATGTATATATAACATCTGGAACTACTTCGTCGATTATTTCTCGAATTACACCATCAATATACGTGTATGGCTCGAATTCTATGGTCTTGTCGTGGAATCCTAGTAACCTCAAATCCTGAATACCAATTACGTCACAAGACTTTCTTAATTCAATTTCTCTTGCTGCTGGAAGAGATACCCTATTAGCAAATGGCGGATTTCCTAAATTCCGTCCCATTTCCCCTAAAGTAAGGCATGCATATGTTACATGACTCCCTTCACTTATATGTTTTGCCAACGTACCAGACATAGGAAAAACTTCATCATCTGGATGTGGCAAGACTACGAGAATTTTATCTATTTTCATTTTTTTGCCTCATTTCTGCCCTTCGTAAACACATCATTATTAAGTTAACAACTACTTATTAAAAGGGGTTTTTACTGAGTTGTAATGCTGCAATCAACTTTCCATCTTTAGTATTTCCAGAAAGTATTAATCTATTCTCATCTTTATCATCCCAGTGAGTCATACCTTCGCAGTACACCCACCCTCCATTCATTTTAAGTCCTACCCTATAGGGGCTGGATTCAGAAATCATTCCATGTTCAAAAGATATTTTTGCATTTTTAATGAAGTTTGATGCAGGGTGTACAGATTGGTCTCTATGAGATGTATATGCTCCCATAGTCATTTCCATATGAATATATAACTCAATGCCTTTTAGTGCGTCTATACGTGCCTGAACCTTTTCGCGATCTATAAGCTGCATAAATTGCCTCCTTCCAGCTTTTGATGCGTGATTTTGATTAGTCTATTTAATACTACACTTTTCTAGTGTCTTTATCTATACTGATATCCCAAATTCATGAACTTATCCACGATTCTTGTTAATTGTCAGAATTGCCACACAAATAAAACTGTGGTATTATGCGTAAAAGACTTAGACAAAAACTTGACCCAGAGAGTTAAAAAGGTACAAGTGAAAATGAGTAAATGAGAATGTAAGGAGAACTAAGATGAAGAAAATTCAAAGCTTCCAGGTAGACCACGACAAGTTGTTAGAGGGTCTATACATATCAAGAAAAGATCACGTTAATGATGCTGTGCTTACAACTTACGACATTAGAATGAAAGTTCCCAATGCTGGTGACTATATAAGTCCAAAGTCAGCACACACCCTAGAACATCTGCTTGCCACATTTTTTAGGGACAATGACAATCTCAAAGACAATGTTGTTTACTTTGGACCTATGGGATGTCAAACCGGTATGTACTTGATTCTGGGTACCCCCTTAACACCTAG
>Ga0070724_10001886_pt1 | contig 12073 bp, 12 predicted proteins | sample tdDd001_FD_67278 | JGI IMG/M metagenome (GOLD analysis project Ga0070724, IMG submission 67278) | Marine sediment microbial communities from the Atlantic coast under amendment with organic carbon and nitrate - tdDd00.1 | ecosystem: Environmental > Aquatic > Marine > Coastal > Sediment | place...
CAATAACTCTAGCGCTTAAATTTTCTAAGTCAAACTTTTCTGATTTTGTAAGTTCTGCTAAATAAGCTGGTATTGAGCTTTGAATAAGTTTAAATTTATCAGGAATATAACTAAATTCTAGCGTTATATCAGATTGATTAAGTTTGAAACAAAGCTCAACTTTTATAGATATATTTTTAGTCGTATGATTTAGTTTTTCTACTAAAATATTATCTTTAATTAGCATTACGTACTGTCTTTCTTAAATACGAGGTTTTGGAGTTCCTTGTGGTGCTTTTTTATACGCTAAAGCTTGTAACTTATCTTTGCAGCTTTCAAATAAATGACGTTCTGCATATAGGTTTTCAGAGTGTCCTACAAGTAAGAATGATTCTTCATTCATATTATTATAAATGTTTGTTAGAACTTGCTCTCTTGAGTCTCTATCAAAGTAAATAAGTACGTTTCTGCAAAATACAATATCAAACTTACCTAAAGACCTACAGTTTAGTGAGTCTGAAAGGTTGCAATGTTTAAATCTAGCATGTTTTTTTATATCTTCAGATAGTTTATAGTTATACTCATCCATAATAGTAAAGTGCTTCTTTAGCTGATTTTCTGGGATGTTTCTAATAGCATATTTTTTATATATACCTTCGTTTGCAACTTTTAATGCTTTTTGAGAAATATCTGTTCCTACAAGTTCAATAGTAAATTCTCGTTGTAAGTTTTTTTCTAGCATATCCATTACAAGCGTATACGCTTCATCACCTGTTGAGCTCGCTGCTGACCAGATTCTTAAGCGTTTATCGCCTTTAGCACGTTTTTTAGCTAAAATATCCATTAAAATATCTTTATTATAAGCTTCAAGCTGAGGAATGTTTCTATAGAAGAAAGTCTCATTAATTGTAATTTCATTTAATAGCAGCTCTATTTCTTTTGACATCTTTGGCTGTGCTTTTAAGAAAGTGTAATACTCATCTAGAGATTTAATGTTCAACTCTTTACGTCTCATATCTAGCTTTGATGCTAGAAAGTAGTTTTTGGACTCTTGGAATCTAATACCTGAAATAGTATAGATGAAATCTGCAAAAAGCTTAAACTGAGTTGTTGTTAGTGATGGTCTGTCTAATATCATTAGTACCTCTTCTTGTAAATTTTATTTTTATTATTTTTTATATTTTTATATTAATTCCACTATAAACTATTTTTTCTGAATTTAATAGGGGCAGATCAATAGTTTTTGATTTTTTTATGCTTACTGTACCTAAAAAACCACTGTTTGACATTGCCTCTAGGGCATTTTTTGATAAAAGTTGACTTTCTTTCTCGGGAATATCTATTTGTGTGTAAACATTTAGAGTTAGGTTTTTATTGAAGATTTTGAACTTGAGCATAACCTCTCCAATATTTGAAAAGTTGACTTTAAGAGCCAAGTTTGTAGTTTCATTGCCATTATTATCTTGATTTTTGCTATACATCATTTGCCCGTGGTAAGTCGCTTCATCATCTTCTTGTTTGTAAGGGAATGTAAAATATCTCCAGTTTTCATTAGTATCAGAAGACACTTGTAGCTTTGGCTTGTACTGATCTGGCATAGCATCTAGTAATAAAGAGAAAATATCAGGCTCTTGTTCTGCTTTAGCCGCTATTTTATTGTTAGAGATTGCCGCAGCTAGCATAAAGCTTAATTGTGGAGCAAATTGTTTAGCAATATGTGGAATTGCCTGTTTGCTAATTTCTTGTTTAGCTTGAGTAATAGGATTATCAAATGTTTTTTCAGGGTAGCTTATGCTAATCTTGTTATTAGAATCTAAACTAAATGATAACGCTTTCGGGTCTTGAATATTATTTTTTACATTTAAAATTATTTCAAATAAATTTGATGATTTTAAAGTGATGTTATCGCTAGTTCTATTAACAATTGAGCTGGTCTCTAAAATATTTAATAAGGCCTGGTTTGCTTGTTTATTGTTTGGTTCAATTTCAATATTATTTAGCTTTAGAGTTTGAGCGTCTGTTTTTAAAATTAACTCTGTTGTGTTATCTTTTTGAATAAAATTTAACTCAGCTTTATTTGTTGGTGTTTGTTGTAGCTCTACAGGAATTTTAATTGTTAGATTATCGAGCTGCGGAATGTTGATTTTATTGTCTACTATTTTTGCATTAAAACTTTGGTTTGCGGGGGTAATAGTTGGGTTAGCTTGCTCTGGTTTGGCTAGTTGCTGAATTTGCTGTTTTAATGGTTCGATAAGATGTTTTAAAGTATCAACTGTTACTTTAATGCTTGTTATTTGATTGTTTGTATCTGGCTTTTTAAGAACCATGCTTTGAATATTATTTTCAGCTTTTAAAGTTATAAATTTATCTGAAGTTATTTCAGGTTTGGCTAAGATTAGCTCTAATTTTATATCTTTATTTAAAGATGTTTCAATAACTTTTTGATTTGGCTGATTAATAACTTTAAGATCAAGTTCTGATGACGTCTTAGTGGTTAAAGATTTATTAATGCTTTGTAGTAAAAGCTTTAAAGAAAGATCTTTAAATTCAACTTTTTCAATAGGTAGCTCTTGTTTGTTAGAAATAAGTTTTAAACTTGTTAAATCAATTTGAGCAGTAGGGCTTGCGATTTGTTTTATAGTTTCTTTTGATTCTTTAGATAAAATGATGCTTAAATCCAACTTATTTAAAATTTCAGCTTTAATAGAAAGTTCTGGTTTTAGTAAACTTGCCAAGCTAACAGGTAGTTTATTTTCTGTTAATTGAGTTAGTAGTTTATCTATAGAAATATTTTGAGTTAGAGTTTTTAAGTCTGAAGCATTAAGGTTAATACTTTGAACAAGATCTTTAATTTGAATATTTGTAATTTGAGATTTTTCAATTGTTAGAAAAACCTTATCTAATGTTTTTAAATTAGCAGGGATTTTAACTTCTATTTTTTTACCGTTAGCAAGTTCAAGAGTGTAATTATTATCTTGTTTTTTTATAACTGTTGCTTGAATGGTTTGGTCTTTTGAAATAGCGACATTATCCTTGAATTTTTCATCAATTGGAATGTTTTTTTGCTCTTGAGGTAAGCTTTGTTTAATCACTTTAAGATCAGCCGATGCTTCTGCTGTTTTAATTTTAGGATCTGTAGAGCTTATTGTTGTTATTTTTGTTAAATCCATGGTATCTAGCTTTGTTTATTTTTATTAAGCTAGTTTTGGTTCAGCAAAGCAGCAATTGGCTTAAATGATTTTCTGTGCAGGTGAGTTACACCGTGTTCTTTTAAACCTTCTTGATGTGCTTTTGTTCCATAACCAGCATTTCTTTCCCATGCATAATATGGAAATTCTTCAGCGTATCTTGCCATTAGATTATCTCTATAAACTTTTGCAATAATAGATGCTGCAGAAATTGTTAAGCTAATACTATCACCTTTTACAATACATTCTGAATTTTTAAATGCTTCAAATGGTGGAATTTTATTACCATCAACTAATACAAAATATTCATCAGCTGAAATACAAAGTTGTTCAGCTAAGCCTTCAACTGCTTTTTTCATCGCTACATATGTAGCTTGTAGAATATTTAACTCATCAATTTCAGGAGCTTCAATAGTGCCTAAACAATAAGGTGTTTTTTCTACAAGAACTTTTGATAATACTTGACGTTTTTTATCTGTTAGTTTTTTAGAGTCTGTGATTGTATCAGGTAATTCTGTGCCTTCAGGAATTAAACAAGCACAAGCAACTACCGGTCCGGCCCATGGGCCTCTGCCAACTTCATCTACTCCAATAACATATTTATAATTATTATGTTTTTGTTCGTATGATAAATCAGGCATTTAAGTAGTTCCTTGTGCTTATTATTATATTATTTATTAATTTTACTGCTATAAAATCATTTAAATTTCATTACCTATGTTACTACATAGCTTGCAAAAATTTAAATTTATTTTCTATTTGTAAAATAAATTCTAATCCTGTAATTATTAAATTTTATTTTAGTCTAAATGCTAAAGAGTGTGTGTCTTTAGGCCAATGGTTACCAGCAATTTGACGCAAGGTTGATTTGCTTTGGTCAAATTTATCACGGTATACCCAATAGTTAGACATAACTTTTTTAACGTACTTCTTAGTTTCAGGGAACGGAATTGCTTCAACAAATGCAGCTGGGCCATTATCAGCTAATCCTTTAGAAATCCACTTTCTAACATTACCAGGGCCTGCATTATATGCGGCAATAGAATAAATTAAGTTACCGTTAAATTCTTCAAGTAAATAACCAATATAGTATTGACCTAGCTTAACGTTAACTCCTGGTCTGTATACATATGATTTAGGAAGAACTCTTTTGCCTTGCTTTTGTCTAATATGCTTAGCTGTACCAGGCATGATTTGCATTAGGCCCATCGCACCAGCAGATGATTTAACAGAAGGTGAGAAAGCGCTTTCTTGACGAATGATCGCATTAATTAATGAATAATCAACAGTAGCTCTTTTTGGTTTCCAAACTTTAATATCAGGGTATAAACCAGAAAGGAACTGTTTACGTCTTTCAAGTAGGTTATAGCTTAATGTTAACGCATTCCAAGATAGGTTTAAATCAAGTGACATTTTTAATAATGCTTCATCCATGCCATAAGGGATACTTGCATAAACGGCTCTTAATTCTTTTTGTGCTAAGTCATATTCTCCAATTTCAGCAAGAGCAATAACTCTTTTAATCTTGTTATTTTTAAGTAGAGTATTTACATCTCTTCTGCTTGCTTTTGGTTCTTTCCAGTTCATTTCAGGACGTTTACCAATTTCTTCATTGGCAATCATGCCATAGAAGTTGTAATTATTTTTAGCAGCCTGTTTAAAGAATACTTTACTCATAGACTTTTTGTTAGCTTTTTTATAGCTTAAGCCTGCCCAGTATGAACTTTGAGAGTAGTACTTACTTCCACCAGGAACATTTGATGCTAAACGACGGAATGTATTTGCAGCTGTTTTATACTTGCCCATGTTATAAGCAGATAAGCCTTCATACCATACCGCTTCATGTACCATTGGTCTAATTAGAGTAGAAATCTTTTGCGCCACTCTATATGAATCAGAATACTTTTTAGCATTAAATAGTGCTTTTGTAAGTCTTAAGCCATATTTAGTATAAGTAGAGTCACCCATGATTTTACGGTTTTTATTACTGTCTAAAATTCTTTCAGCTTGAACATACTTTTTCTTCTTAGTATAGTATTTAACTCTGCTAATAAGCTGTTTACGAGTGTTAGTGTTTTTAACATTCTTATTTCTTGGCTTCTCTAAAGCATCATCAGGGTTTGTATATTTAGCAATATTTTTTCTAGGCGCAGGTTTATTGTGCGTCTTTTTAATGCTTTTAGGTTTTCTTTTATTAGCTAATTTATAGATAGTCGATGCTTGATGCTGATCATTATAATTATCTAAAAAGTGTTTTAAATCTTTATAGCTTGCTTTTGTTTTAGGGTGTAAAAGTCTTTCAGCCATTAAGTGACCGTATAGAACTTTATTTTCTAATTTTGGAATAAGCTGAGCTACTTTGTCTCTTCTTAATGCTCTTTGATATTTAAATAATAGCTTATATGTTTTGATGTCTTTAGCAGATAAAACTGTAAAGTCTTTAGTTGCAGAATCGAATTTATCAACAGATTTTTTATCTAGTTTAGCTAGACGTTCTTCTTTTGCATTCAGATTCTGGGCACCCTTAATTGCAGTCGACGTACTTGCATATGAGCTCGTCGAAAAGACTAGGGTAAATAAAAATACATAAATAAAGTGTTTCATTGGTTTCCTTAAAGTTTGTTAATTAATAATAAGTTAGTCCATGTTGTTGATTTGTACTTTGGAGTGTTTAACATAGCAGATAGTGAATAATTTGCAAGTAGTTTTTTGTTTTCAAAAACATCAAAAACTTTTTCTGCTGCACCCCTAATAGTTGATTCGTCAGGTTTAGTAAGGCTTAAACAGTCTTGTCCAAAGCATAAAATAATTTCATCTTTTATAGATTTTATTTCATTTTCAAGTGTTTGTGCAAGTATTTGATTGTATTTTTTATCACCTTGTGTGATGTTTTTATAACTATCATTGATGAAAATAATGCTTGTTTTATCAAAATCAGTTTTAGCAGCTTTTAAGATGTTTTCAAGAAGTTTAAATTCAGCACTTGTTTTAAGCTTTTGAGCATTTTTATATGGTAAAAGAAGTAAGAATTTAGAGTTTTCTTCTAATTTTGTTTCGATAAATAGTTCTGGTTTGAATTCAATTTGCTTTTCAACAACCTTTTTAGCAGGCTGTTTAGAAGGTGAAAATTGTAAATTGTCTAAGCTTGCAGATTTATCTCTTAAACGAGGATCAAGAATAGCAGGTTTTGCTCTTTCAACTCTTTTAGTTTTAGGTGTTTCTTTAGTTTGGATAACCTCTATAGATCCTAAATCAGGAGCTTTACCTGTTCCAAATGCAGCAAATAGCTCATTCATTTCTGCAGCAAGGTTGCCTTCATTAAAGTTTTCATCATTAGCTAGTGCTCCAATTTCAGTAGGAATTTCTCCTTTAAAAATAGCTTTTACTAACTCTTGAGATTCAATTTTTTCTTGATCCATAAAACTATTAGCCGGGATGTCATGAATCCCAGCAAGGTGTAAGTCAGTAATAATAGATTTTAGTAGTTCTAGCTGCATATGCTTATTGTAATGTTTTTTAGTAAACTTTTCAAGGTAAATATTTTTTGTTTTTTTATTACCTAAGTATTAAATTAATGCTAGTATATATAATAAGATAATACAAACGGAATGCTCTTTTGAGCTGGGGTTTAAATTATGTTTATTAATATGTTTATGAAAACTATATACAATGCCTTAATTGCGTTGGGTTTCGTACTTTTTTCTGCATTTTTGTTTATTTTAGCAAAAATGTCAGAGGATGTTCCAATAATCGGTGGCCTTATGAGCTTCTTATGCATTTTATTGGGAGCCTTAGTCGCAATTTGCTGTGCTGTTCTGGTTATTGCTACTTCAATAGCATTAGTTGCTAGCTTTTTTATCAAAGATGCTGCCTGGATAGATAAGATAATGACTGTCGGGGAAGAGATTATAAAAGAAAAGCCTCCAAAACCCTGTTAACGAAAATACTAAAGAGGCGTAATGGCCTCTTTTTTACTGTCAGGAGAAAATTGGAGATGGTATATATAAATTATTACTAAATTGATTAACGCCCGTTTGGGTAAGGAACGTTTATGACACTTTCAAAAGGTGTGTGGAACTGCCTTGTGATCTATATCATTATAGATGTACTGGGTGATGCGGTAAGTACCGCATTTAAATATAAGGGAAACTTTAGTGTTGAAACACTAAAGGCGATGGTTTATTTTGAAGGACTACTTTTAGTTCTTACTGTAGCCGTATTTATAATAGGGCTTACCCTTTATATTAAAAGCGAATATAAAAAAGAGAATGAGGCCTAAGGGCCTCTTTTTTTGTTGAATTTTTTTATTTATTTTATTATATTATAACCACTTAAAGATTAAATCGTTCGGTTTATTTTATTAACAAGAGAGTAATTATGACTGCTATAGAAAGAAAAGCATTGTATTTTGCTTTTATAATGTCGATTGTTTATTGGCTTTTATTTACTGCTAAGAGCTTGTTGACTGTTGGAAATGAAGGTTTAGCCTTTTCTATTATATTTTGTGTTTTTTTATTTTTGGCTTGGTTTTATATTTTCCAATTGAAAGTACTTAAGGGGAAGACTGTCGATGCTGTTGTATTTTCTTTAATTCACTTGATTGGAACAACGATAGTAAGTGATTTTATTTCTTCTGATACTTTATATTTTGAGCCAGCGGTTTTATTTGCTTATAATGCAATCGCAGCACTTGTATTCCACAAGCTTTATATAAAGCTGTTTGATTAACATTATTTTAATATCGAGAAAGAGAGGTTTTTGCCTCTTTTTTTATACTTTGCGTTGTTGACTTTGATAGCTAGAATGCTTATATTGAAGTTAAATTTTAAACCAAATCGTGTCTTTTATTGATTGTTTTAAGAGCAATTTAAGGAGAATTATATGTTCTTGAAAATTTGTATGCGCATGTTTGCTATATTCGGACCTTTAGGTATCTTGACTCTTTCTTGTTTTGAACTAATTTCCCATTATGGTGAAAATAGCAAAGGAACTCTTGCAGTATTGATAGCTTCTATCGTACTATCATGTATTGGCTATGTGTTCTTTCATAGAAAGTACTGCTATGTGAAGTCAGATATTCCAATTGGTGGGATACTTTTTTTAATAGTGTTTTTTGTCATTGTTTTTTGTATTAGTTATTTACCTGAAGAAATTTTGGGATCTAATATATTCTTTAATTATAGTTCTGATTTTTTCCTTGTTAGTGTTGTTACTTCAGGGCCTATGTTTACCTCAATGTTTTTATGTTGGTTTTTATGTATGTTATTTCTTGTTCATGCAAAACTATTGCATGAACAAGAAAACCAGCCTTTGCTTTCAGTTGTATTGGTCAGGCTGCAAAAATTAAATGCATTGTTGTGGATGATTTTAGGAATGGGAGTGATTTTGCTTCTTTTGCCTCTAACTCCATATATTTTTACCTATAAGAGTCTTCCATATCTTTTTGGAAATAAGAATCTTTCATTTATATATTGGATACTGTTTGCTTTTTTTGTTTTACAGTCTATAATTTCGCTTAAAGATAAATCGGTTAAAAAATATGCTGAATATTTTCTTTATTTGTCGATGAGCTCTATAGTGATGGTTTCATTTATGGTTACCACATTGCTTTATATGGTTGATATGACCCATATACCAAATATTGAGTATATCAGGGTGTTATCTATTGTTGTAAGTGGTGTGTTAATGGTATTTACAATTAGGTCATTATTTAATAATAAACGGCTTTATGAAAATATTATCCCACTTGATTTTGATAGTGTGGAAGAAGCTGAATAGTTTATTTACGTTGTTATGAAAAAGAGAGGCCTTTGCATCCCTTTTTTTGTATGAGGTGTTGAAGTGTTCGGTTTATTGTAAGAATTGTGAGTTTTATTCTTTATTTTAATATGAGGGGGTCGTTATGACTACTGTTAAAAAGAAATCTCTATACTATGCTTTTGTTGTATCTGTTATTTGTTTGTTGATAATTGTATCTACGAAATTATACTCTGAAGGTAGTGATAGTTTAGCGCTGATTTGTCTTTCAGGCTCTTTGTTAATTACTAGTTGGCTTATTGTTTTTAAGTTTAAAGTGTTGACTTTAAAAAGCCCTGAACAATTGTTCAATTTTGTACTAATTCACTTTGGTGGTTCAGTTCTTGTTGGAGGTGTGGCGTTGATCTACTCTGATTCGCTATATCTTGAATCTGCGATTGTATTTGCGTACAATATTATAGCAGCGCTGTTGTTTCAAAAACATTATGTATCGATTTTTGACTAACATTATTTTAATGTATAATGTATATAAAGAGAGGTTTTTGCCTCTCTTTTTTTGTATATAAGGTTTTTATTTTTTTGAAGTGGTTGATTTATGGTTGTGCGGTTATTATATTATTGATATTAATCTTTTTTAATTCGGTTTTCTAAAATCCTAGTGGGGGTTGTTATGAAAGAACAAATTAAGGCTGTTTTGCTTTTGGTTGTTGTTTATTTTATGTTTGTAGCTCTATTGGTTATGAGTGGTTTAGCTTGGGAACATGGGCTTAAATTGGAAACTTTTTGTTTCGGTTTTATGGCGCTTTATGTGCTTGGAGTAAGTTGTATTGCCCCATGCTATATGCTAGACAATAACTTTACAAGTTGGGAGCGCCTTTTGGTTACGTTTTGCTTAAGCTCTGGCTGTTTAGGTGTTGTTACTATTTTACTGGAGATGTTTGGTAAAGAAAGTATATTGAAGTGGGTATTTTCTGTGGTTGTCTCATTAATTTTGATACTAGGGATATATGCTGCTAAAAACGGTCTCTATTTGCCTAAGGTTGAGCAAAATAAGTATCAAGAAACGCCCTATTCTTTGGTGTTTGTAAGAGGTATTGTGAATGCTGTAGTTGGTGCGGTTGCTATATTATCTCTACTGCAGTCGAGTGTTGCTCCTGAATTTATGGGAGAGTTCACTCCAGCTATTCTGTTGGCTTCAGGATTGTTTTTTTCTATCTCTTTGCTTCTAGTAGGTGAGGCTCCGTATGAAAGAACATTGTTGCTTGTTTCAGTAGTTGCTTCAATTTGCGGCTGGACTATAATGTCTTTTGAGAATGTTATGTCGCTTGCGTTTGGTGATAAGAGAGGATTTCTTCTTATTATTGCTGTGATTTGGATCCTAGGTATGTGGGCTTATTCACGCAGCAATCAGAAACATTCAAGTTGTCGATAATTTACAGATTAAGTAATTCTGTAAAAAAGAAAAGAGAGGTAAATGCCTCTCTTTTTTTGTTTGCCTAAATTTTATTTTCTTTTTAATAATGCAATGAAGAAACCGTCGCACTTGTGTTTTGCAGGAGATAGCTGTAAAACTTTTTCTGAAGTTAAATCTGGATAGATTTCAGAAATATCTGCTAGTTCAAAGTTTTCATTTTCTTCTAAGAATTTTTCAACTTGATCGTGGTTTTCTTTTCTTAAAACTGAACAAGTAGCATAAGCAATTGTACCACCCGATTTAACTAAATTACTTGCTGATTTTAAAATCGATGCTTGAGTTTTTGTTAGTTGCTCAACAAAATCAGCTTCTAGGTTCCATTTACTATCTGGATTTCTTCTCCAAGTACCAGTGCCTGAACATGGTGCATCTACAAAAATAGTGTCAAAACGATCAGCTTGGCGTTTAAGGTATTTATCATTTTCTGATGAAATAACTTTTAACATTGCATTGCTAATACCAGCTCTTTTTAAACGCTTTTTAGTTTCAAAAAGTCTTTTTTCATTTACATCTGTACCAATTAAAGAACCTTTGTGTTCCATTGTTGCAGCCATTGCTAACAATTTACCACCAGCGCCACAGCACATGTCTAAAACTTTTTGCTTAGGCTTTGTATTTGCAAGAATTGATAAGATTTGCGAACCTTCGTCTTGTACTTCAAAATAACCTTTTTTAAAGCTTTGAGATGCGAATAAGTTATTTTTACCTTCTACAGTTAAGCCAAAAGGAGAAATTTTAGTTTTCTTTGTTCTAATATCTTCATCTTTTAAATCTGCTTTTAACTTAGTACGATTAGTTTTTAGCATGTTTACTCTAATTGTTGTAGTAGCCTGTTGGTTCAACGCCATCATTTCTGTAGCTAAGTCATCGCCAAATGCTTCTTCTAGATCTGCAGTTAGCCATTCAGGGAAGTTTAGCTTTTCTGCTTTGCTCATTTCTAATGGATCAATATTTTTATGATCTCTAATAATATCAAGCTCTGTTCCTTTTAGGTTTCTTGCTGAATACATATCACCGTCAAAAATTTTAGTCATTTCAGGTAGTTTTTTATGCTCATGAATTGCTAAGTATGCAATAGCTAATTTACGAGCTGTTAGGCCCATATTGAATTTTTTTAGATAGAATTCTAAAGTTGCTCTGTTTCTTAACACTGCATATACTAAAGAGCTGATAATAGCTTTATCTTTTGAGCCAATGAATCTGTTTTGTTTAAAATGGAAGCTAATAATACGATCTGCCGGTTTCTTTACTTCTAAAATATTACCTAGAATTTTGATTGCTTCATTTACTTGTGCTTTGTATTGCATAATGTTATATTACCTTTTAAATAATTTATTTGATTAATACTTGCAAGATAGCATAAAAATGAAGGAATTACAAAGTGAAATTAATAAGTGGCTTTTGGAAATGTAAACATTCTTGGGAAAAGGCTGCAAAAAATACATCATGGTGTTTACTAGGCTGTAGTATTGGAGATTTCTCAGCACTTTATTATTTTGATCGCTTTATTGTGGATCCTAATCCTTATATGGTTATGATTATTGCAATTTGTTGTGGGTTAACTACAAGTATCGCTTTAGAGACATTTATTATGCATCGTCAGTTAAAAAATTTAAAAGAATCATTTAAAATTGCTATTTCCATGAGCTTTATTTCAATGATTGCAATGGAATTG
>Ga0070724_10001889_pt1 | contig 12062 bp, 8 predicted proteins | sample tdDd001_FD_67278 | JGI IMG/M metagenome (GOLD analysis project Ga0070724, IMG submission 67278) | Marine sediment microbial communities from the Atlantic coast under amendment with organic carbon and nitrate - tdDd00.1 | ecosystem: Environmental > Aquatic > Marine > Coastal > Sediment | place...
CGGCCAGTTAAAAACTCCATTGAGAAGTAGTATACTTGTTTACGACCTTCTTTTGAATAACGTTCTGTGGTATCAATCCAATTTTGAGCTAGATAGTCTTTACACAAGCTACCTAAAGCATTATACCTGTCCCATTCCGATGTCTCCTCAAGAGGTTTAGCGCTTTTCGCAGCCAATCGTCTAAGATAATCTGTCTTAAATTGCTCTTTAGTGATCTTGTTCATGGGAATTACTCCTATCGATTCATCACATTCTCATAAATATCAATATATTTCTTTGCTGAGTTTTTCCAGCTGGTATCTGATTTCATCGCCCTTTGTACAAGCTTATTCCATGCGCGTCGATCCCTATACAGATCCACAGCTCTTTCAATCGAATGAAGCATTTCATGAGCGTTGTAATTGGCAAAACTAAACCCATTGCCTTCATCTTCAAAAGCGTTATATGGTGTAACGGTATCTTTTAGTCCCCCGGTTTCTCTTACGATCGGGAGTGTACCGTATCGTAGTGCTATTTGCTGTCCTAAGCCACAGGGTTCAAACAAGGATGGCATAAGAAAAATATCAGCTGCGGCATATATTTGATGTGCCAAAGGTGCATTGAACTGAATTTCTGCTTTTAATTTATCAGGATACTTACTCTGATAGTACTGCATCATTTTTTCATAGTGGGGTTCACCTGTTCCTAAGACTACAAACTGCATATCAAGTCCCATTATTTCATCCATAACATGTTCAATAAGGTCCAGGCCTTTCATATTGGCAAGTCGTGTTACCATAGCCATCATCGGTTTGTTTTCATTCACCTCTAACCCCAACTCTTTTTGTAGATGGAGTTTATTCTCACGTTTTTTCTTAAGTCCTCTCGTATCATACTTCTTGATAATGTGAGGGTCTTTTCTAGGATCATAAATATCATGATCCAGACCATTTGTTATACCATATAAGTCATGGTCCCGATGCCTTAAGAGTCCATCTAATCTTTCTCCAAAGAATGGATACTGAATCTCTTTAGCATATGTTTCAGAAACCGTAGTGATCGCGTCTGCAAAGTTAATACCCGACTTCATAAAACTCACACCACCATGAAACTCCATGCCACCTGAATGGTAATGATCATGACCCATGCTTAACAAATCACTCAGAATATCCGGTCCGAAGACACCTTGATATTTTAAGTTGTGAATTGTATACACTGTTTTTATGTCTTTGTAATCCTCGTCATGTCTGTAGTGTTCATTAAGTAAGACAGGAATCATTCCTGTATGCCAGTCATTAAAATGAATTACGTCTGGTTTAAAATCCATATAACGAATTGATTCCAATACAGACCGACAAAAATATGAAAACTTCTCCCCATCATCATAATGACCATATAAACCATCTCGCTTAAAGTAATACTCATTGTCTATGAAATAGTAGGGTACACCATCATACTCGATCTCACTTAAGCCTACGTACTGTTTTCTCCAGCCTACATCTACATAAAAATGACTTAAGTGGTTTTCACTTTTCTCTAATCTTTCAGGAAGATCAAATGTTTTAGAAATAATCACTCGAGCATCCACATTTTCTTTTCTAAGCGCCTTTGGAAGAGCAAAGGCAACGTCTGCAAGGCCACCTGTTTTTGAAAACGGAACTGCCTCTGACGCTACAAATAATACATTCATGCAAGCCTCCTGCTATAAGACTGTGTTCTTCTTAATGACAAATGGGCTGCCAGAATCTCCGAACAACATTTTTCTTTCTGTTATAACCACGTTTTTATCTAAAATTGTATAGTTTAAGTTTGTTGTTTCACTTATAACTACATTTGGGAAAACTATTGAATTCCTAATTATTGCACCTTTTTTAACATGAACATCTCGACAAATAATGCAGTTTTCAACGGTACCTTCAATAATACAACCATTGGCAATTAATGAGTTAGACACAAAACTGTTGTCTGAGTACTTCGTTGACGGTGAATCGAGTACTTTTGTATAAATACGTCCATGATTGTAGAACAACTCTCTTGAGTTAGCCACATTCAGTAAATCCATATTCGTTTGATAATAATTCTGAATGGTATTAATGCAACTTAAATAGCCATCAAACTCATATGCATTGGTTTTTAAGTCATCAATCCTGTTAAAGATGGCTTCTTTCATGAACCTTGCATCGCCGCGGTGAATTGACTCTTCAATAATCTTAATGAGCAATTCACGTTTTAAGACATACATCTCCATTGAAATGTCATAATGGCGTTTTTTCCCTAGATTCTGGCCAATACTTATAATGTTTTTATTTTCATCAAGGGTTAAACTGTCACACTCTACAAATCGTCTGACGCTATTTTCCATACTTTTATAGGCTATTGTTATATCTGCACCAGATTTTTTATGGAAATCTACCATGGGTTTGAAGTCAATATTACAGATCATATAACTTCTTGAAAGTAACACGTACTCTTGTGTTGAATGTTTAAGATAATCCAAATTCATCTTAAAATTCTCTAGATCACCATTTCTTCTGATGTTGTCATCTTGACGGTACTCAGGATGGAAAATAAACAAACCATCTCGTTTTCAATCGAGTCCCCAATGTTTACCTGACCCCAAATGGTTGGTTAATGATCTAGAATTTCCATGTGTGAAAATACCTACATTTGTTAACCCGCTATTTGTCATATTCGACAATATAAAATCAATTACACGATAACGTCCAAGAATCATCACAGACGCAATTGAACGTGTCAAAGTTAAATCTTTAATTTGCTCACCTGATTCACTCAGATTGATAATGCCCATAACATCATTCATATTTGTGCCCCCCTACGTATTCTCTTCCATTTCTTCCCCAGCATAAATGGTAATCTCATCACTGTCTGGATCACCTATTATAGTACCTTTAGGGATGGTCACATCATTCACCACAACGGCTTTATATATCTTTACATCATCTTCAATAACTACATTTGGCATAATTACGGATTCTTCAACGTGAGATCCGATACCCACATACACATCTGGCGAAATGACCGATTTTTTAACTCGACCTTCAATAATACACCCTTCGTTAATAAGCGAAGATTCAATCATACCGTATGGGCTTATAAATTGGGGTGGGCTGACTGGATTAACCGAATATGCTCTCCACTTTTTATCATGTAAATCAAAATCTGGATTCAGTTTAATCAAATCCATATTGGCTTCCCAAAGACTTTCAACCGTACCAACATCTTTCCAGTAGCCTTTAAATCTATAGGCATTTAGAACATGTTGATCTTCCATAACTTTAGGGATAATGTTTTTACCAAAATCATTTTTTGATTCTTGATCCAACTCATCGTTAATAAGGTATTGTCTTAATATGGACCAGTTAAATATATAAATTCCCATAGATGCTAAGTTGCTCTTTGCCTTCTCAGGCTTCTCTTCAAACTCATAAATCCTGTCATTTTCATCTGTATTCAAAATGCCAAATCTATTGGTTTCATCCCATGGCACTTCAATAACCGCAATGGTAACGTCTGAGTTTTTCTTTTTATGGTCATCTAACATCTTCATATAATCCATTTTATATATATGATCCCCTGATAAAATCAGCACATACTCTGGATTATATGTATCGATGTAATTGATATTTTCGAATATTGCATTGGCTGTGCCTTTGTAAAAACGGCCTCCATCTTTACTCATATAAGGTGGTAAGATCTTCACACCACCATACTGCTTATCTAAATCCCATGAGCTCCCAATACCAACGTGGGCATTGAGTACTAAAGGTTTATATTGTGTTAATATCCCCACTGTATCAATATTAGAATTGGAGCAATTGCTCAGTGCAAAGTCAATAATTCTATACTTTCCCGCAAAGGATACAGCTGGTTTAGCTACTTCTTCAGTGATCTCTCGAAGTCTTGATCCTTGACCCCCTGCTAGAATCATTGCGATGATTTCTTTGTTCATTTCTCGCATTATTTTTCACCTCAATTTTCGTTTCCATGTCTACTTGATGGTCATCTTTTGTTTTTTTGAAATATACAACTGATAAAGGCGGCAGGTTGATGTCAATATGATACTTTCGCATATGCCAACTTTCCTTAACCGCTCTCAACGCATTGTTATTCACAACACCCGATCCCCCATAGACTTCCTTATCACTGTTTAAAATTTCCTTGTAATACCCTGATTCATCCACACCGATTTTATAATTTGTATAAGTTTCCGGCGTGAAGTTTACAACAACTATAACGCGTTGCTCATCCCTCCCTTTTCGCATAAACGTCACCACGCTTTGATCTAAATTGTTTAGGTCAATCCATTCAAAGCCATCGTATGTGTCATCAAGGCTGTAAAAAGCATTTTCTGTGATATAAACTTTATTAAGGTCTTTGATGTAGCTCTTGATTCCTTTGTGATTATCATAATCGAGTAAAAACCAGTCTAATTCTCGTTTATAGTTCCACTCGATAAAGTGTCCAAATTCACCACCCATAAAGAGTAGTTTTTTACCTGGATGTGCCATTAAGTAACCATATAAGACACGAAGATTGGCAAACTTTTGCCAGTAGTCCCCCGGCATTTTGTCTAATAATGATTTTTTTCCGTGTACCACTTCATCATGAGACAAAGGCAGTACATAATTTTCACTAAATGCATATGTTAATGAAAAAGTAATCAAGTTATGATGCCATTTCCTATACAGTGGATCAAGTTCCATGTACTCAAGCATGTCATTCATCCACCCCATATTCCACTTGAAATTAAACCCTAAGCCCCCCTTATCTATTGGAGCAGTTACAAGTGGCCAAGCAGTCGACTCCTCAGCAATCATTAATGCACCCGGATACATCTCAAAAATAGTTTTGTTTAGTATACGGATAAACTCTACTGCGTCAAAATTTTCATTACTTCCATATTCATTTCGCAAGTTTAAATGCTCACGTCCGTAGTCTAAGTAGAGCATAAAGGCAACTGCATCTACACGTAAACCATCAATGTGGTACTTATCAAACCAGAATACTGCGTTTGAAACCAAAAAGCTAACCACTTCTTTTCGGCTAAAATCAAAGTTTACAGTCCCCCATTGTTCATTATTAGCAATATGTTGATAACCTGATTCAAAGACAGGATATCCATCGAATAGTCTTAGTCCATGGCTATCTTTACAGAAGTGACATGGCACCCAATCTAGAATAATTCCAATATTATGTTGATGTAGATAGTCCACAAAATACTTAAAATCATCAGGAGTACCATACCTGCTAGTAACCGAGAAGTACCCCGTTGCTTGGTAGCCCCAAGACCCATCAAATGGATGTTCGTTTAATGGCATAATCTCAACATGGGTAAATCCCATATCCAGCACATACTCAACTAAAATCGGGGCAAGTTCTCTGTACGAGAAAAACTTGTCCTTATCAATCTCTTCGTCTGAACTTAAGGCACTCATTTGACTTTCTAAATCTACTGTTTTATGAATGGATGATTTGTGTTTCCACGAACCTAGATGTAACTCATATATATTAATGGGTTCTTGATATGCTTTAGTTCTTTTTCGTTTTGATAACCACTTATCATCTGTCCACTTATAGGGTGTATCTGGCCAAACAATAGAAGCTGTTTGTGGCCGCACCTCCGAGTAATAAGCATAAGGATCAGATTTTAAGAGAATCTCTCCCTTTGAGGTTTGTATTTCAAACTTATAAACTTCACCTGTCAGGTCGGCATCAATAAAGATATTCCATAATCCGGACTTTTTATATTTTTTCAGCTTAAAGTCTTTACCAAACCAATTATTGAAGTTCCCAACTAAAGAAACTGTATGTGCATTCGGTGCCCATACAACGAAACTAGTACCCGTTCTGCCTTTAAAACTACGTTTATGTGCGCCCATCATGTCATAACTTTTATAATATGTACCATCCTGAAATAAATATGCATCCATATCTAGATCATCTAAGTATGAAACATTCAATATAGTCACCAGCCCCTTGGTTCTTTATTCTTTATTTATTAATCTAATTATCTCTATATAATGTATGTAATTGGTGAACTTTTCTGAAGTTTAACTCTGTTTTTACCTAACGTTAACTTTAATGCACACCATTGAAATACTTATACCCCAAATCCCCTTTTCAAACAAATGGAAAACGTTGTCTAAATTTTTTCAGTCAATTCTTTGTAGGGATTGTTATTTTTTTGTCTAATTGATAAACAATTGTTCTAAATAGCTTGTTCAGAACATAAAAAAATCCAGATTGATCATATTCTGATCAATCTGGATTCATATTTTTTGTCTAAATATTAGTATTTAATCTACCTTTAAAATCATAACCTTAAGATAGTTGCTTGATGGATATCTCGCGTCAACTGCAAAATCCTCTGGTAATTGTAGTGTTTCAAGAACTTTGTAACGTCGTTTAGCCGCAACAAATCCTGCACTAATTTGTTTTCTGAATTTATCAGCGTCCATCTTTGCACTGTTAGTAGATGCAATGATAATGCCTTTTTCATTTACTAACGGCAGTACGTCTTCGAGGAGTTTACCATAATCTTTTTCCGCACTAAATGTAAAGTTTTTAGAACGTGAGAATGATGGTGGGTCAAGAACAACTACATCCCACGTTTTTTCTTGCCTTGCTGCCTTTTTGAAGTACTTAAACACATCATCTACAATAATCTGATTCTCAAACTCTTGAAGTTCATTAACAGCATACATTTCTTTTGTAAGTTCAATCGAACGTTTAGCTAGGTCAACATTCGTTGTCATTGTAGCACCACCTAAGGCTGCTGCAACACCAAATGCACCCGTATAAGAAAATGTATTTAGAACAGTTTTACCTTTTGAATACTTGCTCTTAAGTTGTCTACGTACTTGTCTTTGATCAAGAAAGACCCCTGTCATAGCGCCATCATCAAGATTGACTGCATACTTAATATCATCTTGCATAACAACAAGTGGCCACTCAGGGTATTCACCAAGAATGAAGTCTGATCCTTCAATATACTTACCATCATTTCCGAATCGTTTTTTCTGGAAGATGCCTTTGATTGGCTTACGTTTTTTGAGCGTATTAATAACTTCATCTCTAAACTTATAGATGCCTTTTGAGTACCACTGAACTAGATAGTATCCGTCGTAGTAATCAATTGTTAGACCACCAATACCATCACCTTCACCGTTAAATACACGATATGCAGTTGTACCTTCATCCATTAAAAGATGGTTTCTTCTAGATATTGCTGCATTGATTGTTTTCTTGAAAAAATCCATATCAATCTTTTGTTTCACGTGTCTTGATAGAACCCATCCACAGCCTTTGTTCTGGATACCATAGTACCCTCTTGCTAAGAATCTATCTTTCATCGAAACAATTTTAATTACATCGCCTTCCTTTTGAAGAAAACGTGTGTTATCAAACATTTTCTTTTCGAGCAAAGGATTACCTGATCTTATATGATCAATATATTCATCTTTAATTCTAATTTTTACTTCTCTCATGTTGCCTCCATAATGCTCTACTTAAACTTCACTTCAGTCCACTGCGTTTTATCGATTGTCTCATGAACTTTATCATAACTCATCTCTGGATGAATTGTTTCTTCGTGTTCTATTGTTACAAGTGACATGGCAATAGCAAACCTTACAGTTTCTAATGTGTCCAGTTTATGCATAAAGCCATAGCCTAAGCCAGCGACAAAGGAATCCCCTGCACCCGTAACATTCTTAACAATAGCTTCATTAGCTTTGATTTTACCCATAGTCACACCGTCAGAGTAGAAGATCCCATCAGCATCTAAACTGATAAACACATTTGTTACACCCTCTGCATGGAATTTTTCTGCTGCTCTAACCAAGGTTTCATCATTTTTTATTCCAAATCCAGCAAGCTGTTCAGCTTCATGTCGGTTTGGTTTTATTGTATGGAAGTACTTGATTAAGTGTTTTACATCATCTGCCTTGGCCGCCGATACAGGATCTAAAACAAATCGTGTTTTCTTATAATAGTGCTTTAACAAGTATTCCAGTTTCTCTGGGTTGTCTGTATCTACGATTACATATTCTGCGTTTTCTACTGCTTCTGCTTTTTCGTCGATAAATGAATATGATAGCTCATTAATACTCTTCATATCAACCACTGCCGATACCATTTCACCACATTCATTTAACACTGCCATATAAGTAGGTGTTCCACCATTTTGAGTGATAAGTGAATCTTCCATGTCGTAACCAACCACACGACTGTGCTCCAACATACCACGACCGGTTTCATCGTTTCCTAAAATTGAGATAAACTTTGTGTTAAGTCCAATTCTAGCCATGTTTTCAGCAATATTTCTACAGACGCCACCATACGAAATTTTTACGCGTCCTGGATTAGAATTAAGTGGTATATATGATACATTTGTGAAACCGACAATGTCTACAACAGAGGCTCCAAATACAAGAATATAAGGCTCTTGAGAGTTAAACATCAAATCTCCCTTTCCGAATTTAGTCTACCCTTTATAATACCACAATTGAACTAGACTTAAAAACAAAATTTGCACTTTGTAAAGTTTTTCAAATTACTAAATTTTTTGTAGATATCAACACGATCTTTTTTCTGAATTTTCTATGACTTGGTCACTTGTAATTCACTGTAAACATTGATATAACATTACTGTAAGCTATTTATTCATAATGTGCATAAAACATACATCTATTAAATCTTATTCAACAGTTACACAAAAAGTGGAACTATCAAACAAATTAGAGTATAATTATGAATAGAAACGTTTTCTTCTTGTATAGATTTACATAAGAAGTGCGAAAGAATACTGTGAGGTGTATTAATAATGAGCAAAACAGCAAATATTGATTGGGGTACACTTGGTTTTTCTTACATTAAGACGGACCTACGTTACGTGTCTTACTGGAAAGATGGCAAGTGGGACAATGGTGCACTTGTAGAAGATAATAAGATTTCGATTTCTGAAGCTTCTACATCACTACACTATGGTCAGCAATGTTTTGAAGGCCTAAAGGCTTATAGAACTAAAGATGGTTCTATCCAACTATTTAGACCAGATCAAAACGCAAAAAGAATGAACTCAAGTTGTCGTAGAGTTCTAATGCCTGAGATCTCTGAAGAGCAATTCATTGATGCATGTATTCAGGTTGTAAAGGCAAACGAACACTTTGTACCACCATATGGTACTGGTGCTACACTTTACCTTCGTCCATTTATTATTGGTATTGGTGATAACCTAGGTGTTAAACCAGCTCCAGAGTTCCTGTTCTCAGTTTTCTGTGTTCCAGTTGGTCCTTACTTCAAAGGCGGCATGGCACCAGTTAACTTTACAATTGCTGATATGGACCGTGCAGCACCATTTGGTACTGGTGCAGCAAAAGTTGGTGGTAACTACGCAGGTAGTATGCTTCCTCACGAAGAGGCTGTTAAAGCTGGTTTTGCTGATTGTATCTACCTAGATCCAGCAACACACACTAAAATTGAAGAAGTAGGCGCTGCAAACTTCTTTGGTATTACGAGTGACAACAAGTTCATCACTCCAAGTTCACCTTCTATTCTGCCAAGTATCACAAAGTACTCACTAATGCACATTGCTGAGCACTACATGGGTATGACGGTTGAAGAAAGTGATTGTCATATTGAAAAGCTTGATAAGTTTGTTGAAGCTGGCGCATGTGGTACTGCTGCTGTAATTACACCAATTGGTGGTATTGATTACAAAGGCAAGATGCATGTATTCCACTCTGAAACAGAAGTTGGACCTGTGACTAAGAAACTTTACGATACACTATGTGGCATCCAAATTGGTGATGTTGAAGCACCTGAAGGCTGGATCGTAAAAGTTAAGTAATAAAACAAGTTTTTTTGTTTAATATAAAGATCCGTGAGACTAGTCTCACGGATCTTTTTTTATTGTACAAGTTGAACTTTGTATGTACTATGTCGAGTCGTCATAGACTCTGCTAGTATAAGTTCACAATTAAATAATGTCTTTTGCTTTTTCAAAATCATCAGTCGTATCAATATCAAACTGTATCTTACTTGAGTCTACTTCTACGAATATAACATCTTCCTCATACTTTTCTATAAGTAATCTTGCACCTTTATCACCATTAACGTTTAAGATCTCTTGATAGTATTTCTCGGGAAATATAACCGGATTGCCGCGACCATTATAATTAACTGGCACTATTATTTTGTCACGATTGACTTTATGCTGGGCCACGAGTAAATTTATATCTTTAGTTTCTATAAAGGGCTGGTCTCCTAATAAAAACATGACTGCCTCTGTTCCCAACAAATGTGACAAACCTTTCCTAACTGAGGTTGATAGTCCCTTCTCTGCTTCATCATTTTTAAGTGTACGTATTCCATGTCTTTTTGCTATAGATTCTACGGTTTCCGTATACTTTGAATAAACAAGAACAATTTCATCAACATCGCTAACTTCCACTTTATTGATGACATGTTCTACAATTGGAATTCCGTCTAACATTAGGGATAGCTTTGATTCTCCCATACGGGTAGACATCCCTGCAGCTAAGATAACTGCTCCGATCATAGTCCTTCCCCCTGACTGTTGATATATATGTTCACTTCTATTTTACACCAATCCACTGGCAATAAATCATGAAAGATCAAAAAAGTGAAAACCCTGAATTGCCTATGCAATTCAGGGTTTTTGGTGCGCCGTAAGAGATTCGAACTCCTGACCTTCTGATTCGTAGTCAGACACTCTATCCAGCTGAGCTAACGGCGCAAGTATATTGGAGGCGCCACCCAGATTTGAACTGGGGATAAAGGTTTTGCAGACCTCTGCCTTACCACTTGGCTATGGCGCCATGTTTCTGGAGCGGGTGAAGGGAATCGAACCCTCGTAGCCGGCTTGGAAGGCCGGTGCTTTACCACTAAGCTACACCCGCATGTTTGTCCTACCGAGGTAGGATACAAAATTTTCGCTACTGCGATAAAAGTTAAATGGTGGTGGGAGAAGGATTCGAACCTTCGAAGACTCAGTCAACGGATTTACAGTCCGCCCCCTTTGGCCACTCGGGAACCCCACCATGTATTTTGTTGCTTAACATATTACACCATAAATTTAAAAATAACCCAACACAAGATTAAAAAATGGAGCCGGTGATGGGACTCGAACCCGCGACCTACTGATTACAAGTCAGTTGCTCTACCAATTGAGCTACACCGGCGCATTTTAATGGCGACCCAGAAGAGACTCGAACTCTCGACCTCCAGCGTGACAGGCTGGCGTTCTAACCAACTGAACTACTGGGCCATGATTATGATGATTCTTTCCTTACGGAGAAGAAACGTTCATATAGCGCTTTGAATCGTAGCGCTATATGAACTTCTGTGGTGGGAGTAATAGGACTCGAACCTATGACCCTCTGCTTGTAAGGCAGATGCTCTCCCAGCTGAGCTATACTCCCATGTGTTTTTTAAACCCCAGATTGCTGACGCAATCTAGGGTTAAATGGTGCGCCGTAAGAGATTCGAACTCCTGACCTTCTGATTCGTAGTCAGACACTCTATCCAGCTGAGCTAACGGCGCAAGTAATGGAGGCGCCACCCAGATTTGAACTGGGGATAAAGGTTTTGCAGACCTCTGCCTTACCACTTGGCTATGGCGCCATAAATGGTGACCCATCTGCGACTCGAACGCAGGACACCCTGATTAAAAGTCAGGTGCTCTACCGACTGAGCTAATGGGTCACATTTGGAGCGGGTGAAGGGGATCGAACCCTCGCAACCGGCTTGGAAGGCCGGGGCTCTACCACTGAGCTACACCCGCAAATATTGGAGCGGAAGACGAGATTCGAACTCGCGACCCTCGCCTTGGCAAGGCGATGCTCTACCACTGAGCCACTTCCGCATAATTGTCCTACCGAGGTAGGAAACATATTTTCGCTACTGCGATAAATGTTAAATGGTGGTGGGAGAAGGATTCGAACCTTCGAAGACTCAGTCAACGGATTTACAGTCCGCCCCCTTTGGCCACTCGGGAACCCCACCACGTATATTCAAATCCACTTCGTATCTCTGCGTTG
>Ga0070724_10001890_pt1 | contig 12058 bp, 8 predicted proteins | sample tdDd001_FD_67278 | JGI IMG/M metagenome (GOLD analysis project Ga0070724, IMG submission 67278) | Marine sediment microbial communities from the Atlantic coast under amendment with organic carbon and nitrate - tdDd00.1 | ecosystem: Environmental > Aquatic > Marine > Coastal > Sediment | place...
CCCAATACTCCGCCGCGTTCGGCAATTCTGTCGAATTCCGCAAGGACCGCTTCCTCCACCAGCCGCGTTAGTTCCTCAACAACAAAGCTGCCCTGGCTCACATTCTCATTATTGGCAAGACCCCACTCCCGGTTAATGATGAGCTGGATGGCTAAAGCCCGCCGGACTGACTCATTGCTCGGGGTGGTAATGGCTTCATCAAAGGCGTTTGTGTGAAGGCTGTTGCAGTTGTCATAAATCGCGCAAAGAGCCTGGAGTGTTGTCCTGATATCGTTAAACTGGATATCCTGGCTGTGTAAAGAGCGTCCTGATGTCTGGACATGGTATTTTAGCATTTGGGAGCGGACAGACCCGCCGTATTTATTTTTGATGGCGATGGACCAGATCCGTCTGGCCACCCTGCCGATAACCGTATACTCCGGATCCATGCCGTTGGAAAAGAAGAAGGAGAGACTGGGTGCAAAACTGTCGATAGGCATGCCCCGGGAGAGATAATATTCTACGTAGGTAAAGCCGTTGGCCAGTGTAAGGGCCAGTTGCGTGATCGGGTTGGCGCCGGCCTCGGCAATGTGGTATCCTGAAATTGAAACCGAATAGAAATTACGGACATCGTTTTTTATGAAATATTCCTGGATATCTCCCATCATTTTCAGTGCAAATTCAATGGAGAATATACAGGTATTCTGTCCCTGATCCTCTTTTAGAATGTCCGCCTGAATCGTACCGCGTACATTGGAGAGTGTTTTAGAGCGAAGTTCATTGTACTCTTTTTGTGTTGGCTCTCTTCCCTTTTCGGTACGAAATGCGTTAACTTGCTGGTCTACGGCCGTGTTTAAAAACATGGCAAGCATTATGGGCGCAGGTCCGTTTATTGTCATGGAAACGGACGTATTGGGCGCACACAGGTTGAATCCATCATAGAGTATTTTGACATCGTCCAGGGTGCATATGCTCACGCCGGATGTGCCTACCTTGCCATAAATATCTGGTCGCCGGTCAGGGTCGTATCCGTATAAAGTTACAGAGTCGAAGGCCGTAGAGAGACGTTTGGCCTCATAGTCGGCGGAAAGGAGCTTAAATCTGCTGTTAGTCCTTAAAGGGTCGCCTTCACCGGCGAACATGCGGGTCGGATCTTCGTCAACCCGTTTTAAAGGAAAAACACCGGCGGTAAACGGAAAGCGTCCGGATACATTTTCTTGTCTCAGCCAAGAGTAAATTTCACCGGGATCCTTGAATTTGGGGAGGACAATCTTCGGGATTCTGGTATGTGCCAGCGATTCTGTGTAAAGTGGAACCCTGATTTCGCGGTTCCGAACCCGGTATGTGAGTTCATCTTTGCTGTAGATTTTTTTGATCTCTTCCCAGTCGTCAAGCAAACGGGTTGTCTCCGGATCCAAAGATTTTTCGGCTATTTCAATTTCCGTTTTAAGACGGGAAAGAACCTCTGGTGTATCTCCTTTTATATCATCACCGCTTATGGCTTTTGCGGCTTCTTTGAGATGCCAGGTTTTTCGCACCGCATCTGCCTGCTCTTTTGTTCGCCGGTGATAGGTGCTGACCGTTTCCGCAATTTCAGCAAGGTAACGGGTGCGTTCCGGCGGAATAATGATTGTTTTGGATGTCGATGTACGTGTTTCAATTCTGGGCAAGGTCGATTTAAAGGTTGTGCCTGTTTTTTCCGCCAGTCCGTCCATGGTGGCATGATACAGGGCCGTAACACCATCGTCATTAAATTTTGAAGCAATGGTTCCATAGACAGGCATTTCTTCGGGTGATCTGTCCCATGCCTTGTGGTTGCGTTGTACCTGCTTGCGTACATCACGTACAGCGTCTTCACCGCCCCTTTTCTCATATTTGTTTACTACAACGAGATCGGCAAAATCGAGCATGTCTATCTTTTCGAGCTGGGTTGCTGCACCGAATTCACTGGTCATGACATAAATAGATAAATCGACCAGGTTGATAATATTTGAGTCACCTTGCCCAATACCGGCCGTTTCTGCAATAACAAGATCAAAGCCGGCTGCCTTTACAACTTCTAAAGCTTCGACCAGCGCATTGGGAATTTCTGTCTGTGATCGGCGGGTCGCCAGGCTGCGCATGTAAACCCTGGAGCTTCCGATAGAATTCATTCGTATCCTGTCCCCCAGGAGCGCACCGCCGGTTTTGCGCCTCGAAGGATCACTGCTGATGATTGCCAGCTTAATATCTTTATGATCGTGTAAAATTCGCAAAATCAGTTCATCTGTAAGAGACGACTTCCCGGATCCCCCGGTTCCTGTAATACCGATAATCGGCGTTTTCCGATTACCTATTTTTTTTAAAAGGTGTGATCTGAGTGCGGCAAGATGCCCGTCCTCCTGAGCCTTGGCCAGCTCGACGGCGGTTATAAGGTTTGCAACCAAGGATTTATTGTCCGTTGAGAGGCTGTCAAAGTCAAAACTTGTCTCTTTGATAGTAGAAAAATCAATGCTTTTAATCATATGATTGATCATACCCTGGAGTCCCATTTTTGCGCCATCCTGAGGGGAATATATCTTGGTCACGCCGTATGCTTCCAGTTCTTTGATCTCTTCGGGTACGATGACGCCTCCTCCTCCTCCGAAAACCTTAATATGTAAGACACCCGCCTCTTTCAAAAGGTCCACAATATATTTAAAGAATTCCACATGACCACCCTGATAACTCGATACGGCCACCCCTTGAACATCTTCCTGGATTGCGGCATCAACAATTTCCTTTGCAGAGCGGTTATGACCAAGATGTATGACTTCTACGCCGGTATCCTGGAGTATGCGGCGCATGATATTTATGGATGCGTCATGACCGTCAAAAAGTGATGTTGCAGTAACAACTCTAATATGGTGTTTGGGCTTGTAAACTTCAACTTCAACGCTCATTCCCCCTCCTAATAAATTGAAGATTTACGGTTGTTTTTTTCAATCCAACTCTATTTAGACATTCCTAAGATAAATTCGGTTTGAAGCTCAATATAGTCATCAATACTGTAATGGCGTGCAAGAAACCATCGTCGAAAAGTCCACATATGGCCAAGCACAGAAATATTGTGGGCGGCGAGTTCCATGGAACGCTCACTTAAGCTAGGCAAATCACCGGATGAAATCAGATGCGCAAGTACTTGCATGAAAATACCTGTAATACGCACTTCGTTTTCAAGTACTTTTTTACGCCATTGCGGCGGCAGAGATTGGGTTTCCTGGTATATTAGCAGAATATGATCGCTCATGCGATTACAGACTAAAAAATACTCACGGATCACCTCGGCCAGGGGATTACAGCCTCCTGATGCTCTATTCATTGCTTCCGACACACCTTGCTCGATCTCAGCATGGATTGCGTCGCAAACCAGGTAAAGGATATCTTCTTTGGAAGCGATATATTCGTATAATGAACCGATGGAAAAACCTGCGGCGCTGGCGATCTGCCTTGTTGTGGTCTTGTGAAAGCCATGATTGATGAAGAGCTGGACAGCAGCATCAACAATTTGACGATGCCTCTGCTCCACAAGATCAGGATTCTTTATCTGAGTAGGTATGCCTTTTGTAGCGCGCATTTTTTTCATTATACTCCACAAGAAGATTATTTAAGAGACCAGAACTCTTGGTTTAGATTCTGACTGAGCGCTCGTTCAGAATTAATACCATGTGTCTGTTTTTTATGTCAAGATTTTTCTACATAAATGGTGGTTTCGGCCATGATAATCCTGAGCATGAGAAAGATATTGACAAATAAGGGGGGCGGAGGTAAAAAAATATGAATTGTGACTGAGCGCTCGTTCACAATGGTATGCAAGGTGAGTGCTTTCCATCTAAGCAAAATTGATGAAGAATTTGTCTGGATTTTTTAAACATTTAGGAATAGTATAAAATTAAAAAAGGAGTGTATACCATGGAGAAAGAGCTGGTTTTAGTAGACAAAAAAGACATGATCGGGTTGATTACCTTAAATAGGCCCGAAGAGATGAACACTTTCAATGTTCCCTTTGCCGGAGCTTTGAATGAAGCCCTGCGGAATCTTGATCAAGATGACGAGGTTCGTGTTGTGGTGATACGGGCGGCAGGCAAACATTTTTCAACCGGTATCTCCCTTCCGGAGTTTCAGGGAAAAAGCCCCAAGGAACTCCGTGAGTTTTTGGGACTGATGGATGAGTTTTACCACACAATCCCTCGGATGAAAAAACCGGTTATTGCCTCTGTCAAAGGGTATGCTCTGGCAAACGGTGCAGGACTTGTTTTTGCCTGTGATCTGGCTGTAGCCTCAGAGGATGCCAAGTTAGGGACGACGGCCATTAACGTGGGCTTGATCTGCTTGGGGCCGGCCGTACCTCTGGTGCGTCAGGTCGGCCGCAAGAAAGCCCTTGGAATGATCCTGACCGGAGACATTATCTCAGCTCATGATGCGGAACGAATCGGTCTAATAAACAAGATAGTATCCCCCGACGAACTAGAAGCCGCTACTATCGAACTTGCCGCCAAACTGGCCAAAAAAAGTCCCCTTGCAGTGCAGATCGGAAAGACCGGTGTCTACGGCATGTCAGAGATTCCGTACCATCAAGCCCTTGACTATATGGATGAATTGTTTACTTCGCTTTGCGCTACAGAGGATGCTCGGGAAGGGATTGAAGCTTTTCAGGAAAAACGGAAACCTGTTTGGAAGGGGAAATAATATTCTTTTTCGGGGAACAGACCAGTAAGTAGCCGTTTTGCAAAGGTCTCAAGGAAGGTGGCATTGGATTTTGATTTAACAAGAGAGCAAGAAATGATCCGCAAGGAGGTACGGAAATTTGCCCAGAGCGAAATTGCGCCAGTAGCTGTTGAACTTGATGAGAAAGAGGAATTTTCAGCTGAACTTACCATAAAAATGGGCGAGATCGGCCTTTTCGGCATGTTTGTTTCAGAAGAATATGATGGACAGGGCATGGACTATCTTTCCTATATCATTGCCGTAGAGGAGATTGCGAGGGTGGATGGATCTCAGGCTGCCACCGTTGCAGCAGGCAACTCTCTTGGAATTGGCCCCATATACTATTTTGGTAACGAGGAACAGAAGAAAAAATATCTTCCCAAGCTTTGTACCGGCCAGGGACTCTGGGGTTTTGGACTTACAGAACCCACTGCCGGTTCCGATGCCGGGGGGAGCAAAACCTTCGCTGTAAAAGACGGCAATGAATGGATTCTCAACGGATCAAAAATATTCATAACCAATGCAGCCTGTGAACTTAGCATGGGGGTAACGGTTCAGGCGGTTACCGGCACAAGGCCCAGCGGCAAGCCAGAATATACATGCTTTCTGGTGGAGCACGGAACCCCTGGGTTTAAGGCTGTTCCCATGCATAAAAAGATGATGTGGCGTGCTTCAGACACTGCCGAACTCTATTTTGATGATGTCAGAATTCCTGAAGGCAATATTCTGGGAATTAAAGGAGATGGATTTCACCAGATGCTTGCAACCCTTGACGGGGGCAGGCTTTCCATCGCAGCCATGGGGCTTGGCGGTTCACAGGGGGCTTTTGAAGCAGCATTGAAATATGCAAAAAATAGGGTTCAGTTCGGACAGCCCATTTGCAAATTCCAGGCAGTAGCATTTAAACTGGCGGACTGCGCCCTTGAAATTGAATGCGCCAGGAACCTATTATATAAGGCCTGCTGGCTGAGAGATAAAAAAAGGCCTTTTGAAAAAGAGGCTGCCATGGCCAAGCTATACTGTTCCGAAGTTATGGGTCGGGTAGTGAACCATGCTGTCCAGATCCACGGAGGATACGGCTTGATGAAGGAATATAACGTGGAAAGGTTCTATCGCGATCAGAAACTTCTGGACATCGGAGAAGGAACTTCCGAGGTCCAGAGGATCGTAATTTCACGGTATATCGGGTGTTGACGATAAAGGATAAATGCTATGGATAACAAAGTCCTCTTGGTAGAAGAAGGGGATGGTGTGGCAACTCTTAGGCTGAACCGTCCAGAGGTGATGAATTCCTTTAATTTTGCACTGCTTTATGCTCTAAAGGAACAGATTGACATACTTCGCTTAAAACCGGACGTTCGGGTAATCATCATTACCGGCTCAGGCCAAAAAGCGTTCTGCGCCGGCGCTGATCTGAAAGAACGGACCACTTTTAACGAAATTCAGGTTAAAGAGTTTATATACACTATACGTAATCTCTTTACCTCAATCGAATTTCTTAATAAGCCGGTAATAGCAGCTGTAAACGGGGTCGCGCTGGGCGGCGGAACAGAACTTGCTCTTGCCTGCGATATTCGGGTCGCATCTATGAATGCCTCAATGGGCCTTACGGAAACCCGTTTCGCCATAATTCCTGGTGCCGGCGGGACACAGAGACTTCCAAGGCTGATCGGGCGCGGAAAAGCCAAGGAACTCATTTTTACCGGTCGTCGTGTGGAAGCTGAAGAAGCTCTGCAAATCGGGCTTGTAAATCAAATATGCAAACAGGAAGTACTTCTTGACCAATGCCTGAAAATGGCTGCCATGATATGCGAAACCGGACCCATCGCCATTGAGCAGGCCAAGTACGCCATTAACTACGGACTTGAAACCGACCTTCACACCGGGCTTGACATTGAATCGAATGCATACTGGGTAACAATCCCTACCGAGGATCGGCTTGAAGGTCTGGCTGCTTTTCAAGAAAAGCGAAAACCCGAATATAAAGGTAAATAGAGGATATAGTATGACCGATAATAGGGCCGAAAATCGAGCATTTTGGGAAAATGAAGAAAAAAAACTCGATGAACGCGTCTATCAAGCCATGTGGCCGGGTGGTGACAAGGCCGTTGACAGGCTGATTAAACAGGGCAAACGTCCGGTCAGGGAACTCATTTATAAACTGATAGATGCCGAGACAGAATTCTTTGAACTCAGCCGCATTGCGGGCTTTGAAATGGATTATCCAGGGGTTATGGATGTGCCCTGCGGTGGTCTGGTAACCGGGCTGGGGAAAATCCACGGCAACTGGACAATGATTTTTGCCAACGACAGCCGGGTGAAAGCCGGCACATACTTTCCGATTACTCTTAAAAAGCATATGAGGGCTCAGGCTATCGCCGAAAACTGTGGACTGAATTGCGTTTATATCGCAGATTCAGGAGGCGCTTTTCTTCCCATGCAGGCCGAAGTTTTTCCTGACGATCAGCATTTCGGATCCATGTTTTACAACATGGCTCGAATGTCGGCAAAGGGCATGAAACAGATAACTCTGAGCACCGGCGGCAACACGGCAGGAGGGGCCTACATCGTTTTTATGGCCTGTGAGTCGGTAATGATTGATAAACTGGCTTATTCTTTTCTGGGCGGTCCTCCCCTGGTGAAGATGGCAACCGGTGAGGTCATTTCTGCCGAAGATTTAGGAGGTGCGAAAGTACATACTCAGATTTCAGGCGGAGCAGATCATTTTTGTGCCAATCAGGATGAAGCAATCTCGCGTGTCAGGGGAATTCTTATGTTGGAGCCGCCCCAGAAACTTCATCTTTATCGCTGTGCCGAAATTCCTCCGCGAATACCTGAGGAATTAATTTATGAACTGCCTGCATCTGTTCATCAGGGGATCAATGTTCGTGCGTTTCTTGAAGCCATGGCTGATGACAGTATGTTTTCCGAATATAAAAAGGATTATGCGCCAGGCCGGGGAGATAATATCGTAACCGGAAAAATACGTATAAAAGGCCTGACGGTCGGCGTGGTGGCTGCCAACGGAGTTGGCATCATATTTTTTGAAGCTGCGCGCAAAGCCACGGAGTGGATAGTTCGCTGCTCCCAGGAAAAAAGTCCGCTTCTTTTTGTCCAGAGTTCTCCCGGCTACATGGTGGGATCAGAATCAGAACATATGGGGATCGGAAAATATGGTGCGGATATGGTGCGTGCGGTCTCATGTGCCCAGGTGCCACGCATCCAGCTTGTGATCGGCCCGGACAACGGAGCGGCCAATTACGGGATGTGTGGCAGGGCATACAGACCCCATTTTCTCTTTACTACAATGAGAGCAAGAACTTCGGTTATGAGCGGGCGGAGTGCAGCCGGGGTTCTACTTTCAATCGAAGAACGCAAACGTGCCTTGAAAGAGAATCCGATGACCCAAACCGAGAAAGAAGAGTTCAGTCAGGAAATGATCAAAAAATATGATGGAGAAGCGCATCCTTTTTACTGTGGAGCCCGTCTTTTTAATGACAGGGTCCTCAAATTTTCCGAAATTCGTGAATGGCTTGCCATGGCCTTTGAAGTGAGCCTTTTGAAAAAGATCGGTGAACCTACTTTCGGCAACTTTAGGTTTTGATTTTAGGAGGATACAGATGACATTTCTTAAATACCCCAAAAAGGTGGTTTTAGGAGATATAACCGTAAGGGACGGATTCCAGCATGAAGAGAAATTTATTCCGACAGATGCAAAGCTGTGGATGGCTGAGCAGCTAATTCTTGCCGGATTCAAACGTATAGAGGTTACCAATTTCGGGAATCCCAGGGTGATGCCTCAATTTAAGGATGCTGACGAGCTTTTAAAACGTCTTCATGCCAGTAAGAAAGTCGGCCATCTAATAAAGGATGTAGAGATTACAGCCATTACAATCAGGGAAAAGGCTGTCGAACGAACCATACAGGCGCGTAAGCAAGGGTATGGCCCGGACCGGATACTATTTATGGTTTCAACCAGCGAATCACATCACAGGACCAACTCCGGAATTTCACTTGAGGAATACTGGAAGATGTGTGAGGTATATATCCCCAAGGCACACGACGCCGGCATGAAAGTATGTGGAACGGTGAGTACCATATGGGGCTGCCCCATAGAGGGCCCCACAGAATTGAAAAAAGCCGTTGAATTTACAAAAAGATGGCTTGACATTGGAGCCGACGACATTGAGCATGCCGATCATGATGGATCTGCTCCGCCAAATAAAGTGTATGAATATTTTTCAATGATTCTTGATGCCATCTCTGATCCTTCCAAGCATGTGGCCCATTTCCATGTAACCCGCGGCTGGGGGCTTGCCAATGTTCTGGCCGCCCTTCAAGCCGGAATTACTCATTTTGAATCAACGCTGGGCGGCATCGGCGGCCAGCCCGCCAACTTCTTAGACGGTGTCCCTGTTGCCGGCACTGGAGAATACTATTATCAAGATCCGGAAATTGTAGGTCTTGTCTCGACTGAAGACATGGTGGTGATGATGGATGAAATGGGTATTGATACAGGCGTTGATGTTGACAGAATTTTGAGAATAGGACATACGCTTGAAAAAATTGTCGGAAGACGGCTAAGATCTGAATGTGTCCGTACAGGTCGTATACCAAAAGGGTTGACCGGGCGAGCTTGAAACAAATGTTAAGATACCGGCTTATACAGGCGTCTGGTTAGGAGAGTAATATGGAAACAAAGGATAAAAAACCTTATATAAACGTAGATTTTTTTGAAGATCTGACCGGTGATATTTCTGAATCGACCAGCGAAGGAGTAGAGGAAATAGGTAAACGTATCAGAATCCTGAGAGAAGAAAAAGGGCTATCCTTAGACGAGGTTTCAAACCTGACGGGGTTTGACGTGGAATTACTGTCGAATATCGAAGCCAATAAAGTGCAACCCCAGCTAGGTACGGTGATCAAGCTTTCGAAAGCCCTTGACAGCGCATTCAGCCGTTTAGTTTCAGGAACCGGCGAAAGAATCTATTCAATAACCCGCAAGAAGGAACAGAAGGTCGTCTCAAGATCCACATCCCAGAAAGGTAAAAAACAGGTTTACATATACAAGAGTCTGGCTCCTGAAGTAAAAGGGCGGCACATGGAGGCCTTGATCGTGCAGCTTGAGGAAAACCCCGAGAAAGAAGTTTCCGTACATGAAGGCGAAGAATTTATTTATGTCCTTGATGGAATCGTTACTCTTGATATCGGGGATGACAACTTTGAACTGGAACCCGGAGACAGTGCCTACTATCTTTCTACCACACCCCATCAGGTTGCTTCCAAAAAGGGGAAATCAACTATATTGGCAGTGCTCTATGAAGGATAGGGTCTCACTCTAATAACAATGAAGCCTGTTTTATGCTCGCTTTTAAGCTTTCACTAACGACATTACAACATCAACCGCTTTTTCAATGGGGATTAAGTTCATGTTCAAAGTTTGATGAAAGAGAAATGGGTCGTCAAATCCATCCCCACAAATCAAGCGGTGGAACCAAAGGTGATTTATATCACTTTTCTCTAAAGTTTCTTGGACGCGATCAGGGGCCATTTTCAATTTTTCCATTGCGTATTTTTTTCGCCAATCCATCGGGGCAATAAGGTGTATATGATAGCAGTGCTCCACATCTTTTAAGTAAAAATATGCTGCTCGCCCAACGATCACCACATTATCTTCTTTGGCTGTCTCCAAGACAAGGTTTTTTAAGCTGGTCTGATATTCTTGCTCCTCGACTACGCTTTTATCAAATCCTACAATTCGCTGAATATAGCTTTTGCCGAATAATTTTGAGAAAGTGTTAGATATTCGATATTCTCTACTCTTTTCAAAGGAATCCAAGGTTTTTTCCGAGACATTTAGGTCTTCGGCGATTTTTAGGAAAAGATATTTATCAACGTAATGATATTCGAGTCTTTTGGCAAGTATCCGCCCCAGTTTCCTGCCGCCTGAAGCCAAGTTCCTACTGATAGTGATTACAGCCATATTTTTTTCTCCTTTTTGATTAAAAGATTATTATGCAAGATAAACATGCTTTTTTTATCAAAATTAGCAAAGGACCACGGGCGTGAGCCCGTGGGTGAATGCCAGAGCTAAAATTAGCAAAAGGTAATACCGGTTGCAATAAAAAATTCTTTTTCAATCAACGATTTCTGTTATACCTTTGATCCTTTCTTAATGTGCAAATCCGGGACTTGGAAACGCTTCCTATAACCTGGTTTCTACTTTGTTGCTCAGGTAATTTTTTACAGCTGCTATAGGGACTTCTTTTCTATGAAATATGCCTGCTGCCAGCGCTGCTTCTGCCTCTGTTTCTGTAAATACTTCATAGAAATGTTCAACGCAACCGGCACCACTTGATGCTATTACCGGAATTGTTACAGCATTCTTAATGGCATTTATTAGCTCAATATCATAACCTGAATTAGTCCCGTCTTTATCTATGCAGTTTAACAGTATTTCTCCGGTGCCTAATTTTTCGCAAACTTGTGCAAGTGTTATTGCATCCAGGTCTCTGCCCTCTCTTCCACCTTTGATTGTACATTGATACCAGCAATACTGTTTATCATTCGGCCCATTTTTTTTTGTCTTTATCACCTGATGATTTACTTCATCCGGTGATGTTACATAAACTCTCCTTGGGTCGATTGAGATAACAACTGCCTGTGCTCCGTAAACTTTGGATATTTGCTCAATTGAACTATTACCGGTTTTTTTGCCTGTTTTTAAATACTCTTCTGCAATTAAGACAGCATCACTTCCTATGGAAATCTTATCCGCACCTGACCTGAAATATTCAGCTGCAACTTCTAGCGCGGTATATTTTCTGCCATTTTTATCTGTATAATCTCTAATCCCTCCTCCTATGGTTAATGGAACAAAGACATTTTTGGAAGTTTGTTTTAATACTTCCATCATTGGTATGTCTTCCAATGGAAAATCTCTGAACCCTGTAATATTCAGAAATGTTATCTCATCAGCGCCTTCTTCATAATACTTCCCTGCAAGTTCAACCGGCTTGCCGAGATTTCTTACCTCTCCGTTTTCTCTAACGTCATATTGATCACCCTTTGTAACAACAAGATCTCCCTGGTCGTTTGATCTGACATCCAGGCATGCAACTATTCGTTTGGCCAGTCTGGATTCTTCCGAAACATAAACAGGTGTCTTTTTTTCATTACTGGGTTCAAGGAAATTCTTTAGTAAAGTTATTCCCGCATCTCCACTTTTTTCCGGATGGAATTGTGTTGCCGTGATATTTCCTTTTTGAATACCGCTGACAAACTCTAAACCATAGTTGGTTGTTGTTAAAACAAATGAATCGTCATCAGGTACAACATGAAATGAATGTACAAA
>Ga0070724_10001893_pt1 | contig 12055 bp, 10 predicted proteins | sample tdDd001_FD_67278 | JGI IMG/M metagenome (GOLD analysis project Ga0070724, IMG submission 67278) | Marine sediment microbial communities from the Atlantic coast under amendment with organic carbon and nitrate - tdDd00.1 | ecosystem: Environmental > Aquatic > Marine > Coastal > Sediment | place...
GGAAAATTGGCAGATTGTTCTGAACGTGATGCTACTAAAACAGAAGTTTATATTGTCGAAGGTGACTCAGCAGGGGGCTCTGCTAAACAAGGTCGTGACAGAAATACACAAGCTATTTTGCCACTTCGTGGTAAAATTATGAACGTTGAAAAAGCAAACTTTGCACGTATTTTTAATTCTTCTGAAATAAGAGCTATGATTACAGCTTTTGGATGTGGTATAGGTGACGAATTTGATATTGAAAAATTACGTTATCATAAAATTATTATCATGACAGATGCTGATGTAGATGGGGCACATATACGTACCTTGCTTTTGACATTCTTATTCAGATACATGCGTGAACTTATTGAAGAAGGACATATATATATTGCAATGCCACCTCTTTACAAAGTTCAAAAATCAAAACATATAGAATATGCTTATTCCGATGATGAAATGTCAGAAATATACAATCGTCTTGGAAAAGGAGCTACGATCCAACGTTATAAGGGTCTTGGAGAGATGAATCCAGACCAACTTTGGGATACGACTATGGATCCAGAAACACGAACAGTTATGAAAGTATCTATAGAAGATGCAGTTGAGGCAGATCTTATATTCACTACACTAATGGGTGATAAAGTTGAACCTCGAAGAGAGTTTATAGAAAAGAACGCTAAGTATGTTACAAATCTGGATATATAGAGGTGAACTTCATTGAGTATAAATGAAAAAATTATTGATATAGACATTAAAGACGAAATGAAAAAGTCGTACATTGACTATGCAATGAGTGTTATTGTGAGTCGTGCTCTTCCAGATGTACGTGATGGTTTAAAACCGGTACATAGACGTATTTTATACGCTATGCACGAACTAGGTTTTACCCATGAAAAACAACATCGTAAATCAGCACGTATTGTCGGTGAAGTACTTGGTAAGTATCATCCACATGGTGATTCATCCGTTTATAATGCTATGGTACGTTTAGCGCAACCATTTTCAACTCGTAACATGTTAGTTGACGGACATGGTAACTTTGGATCTATCGATGGTGATAGTGCCGCAGCAATGCGTTATACAGAAGCACGTATGACTAAGTTAACAAGTGAATTATTAAAAGATATTGATAAAAAAACAGTTAATTTTTCACCCAACTTTGATGAAACAGAAAATGAACCAACTGTTATGCCAAGTAGATACCCAAACTTATTAGTGAATGGATCTAATGGTATTGCAGTAGGTATGGCAACATCTATACCACCACATAATTTAGGTGAAGTTATTGATGCTACCATTCATTTAATTAATAATCCAGAAGCTACGGTAGATGATTTAATTAACTTTATAGAAGGTCCTGATTTCCCTACAGGGGCAAATATTATGGGGCATTCTGGTATTATACAAGGGTATAGAACGGGTCGTGGTCGTGCTGTTGTTAGATCAGAAGCAGAAATTGTTGAAACTAAACGTGGTAAAACGGCGATTATTGTTTCGGAGATACCATACCTTGTAAATAAATCGAAAATGCTTGAAGATATAGCAGATTTGGTTAGAAATAAGAAAATAGATGGTATTACAGATTTACGTGATGAAAGTGATAGAAATGGGATCCGTGTCGTAATTGAACTTAGAAAAGATGCAAACCCAAATGTTGTCCTTAATCACCTGTATAAACATACCCAATTACAATCAACGTTTAGTATGAATATGATTGCATTGGTAGGTGGACAACCTAAATTACTAAATTTACATGACATGATCAGCTACTATATCAAGCATCAAATAGAAGTAGAAACAAGACGTGTTCAATTTGATCTTGCAAAAGCAGCAGCACGTGCTCATATTTTAGAAGGTTTAATTATAGCACTTGATAATATTGATGAAATAATTAAACTTATTCGCGGTTCACAAAATACACCTGAAGCAAAAGCAGCACTTATAGAGCGTTTTGGTTTAAGTGAAAAACAAGCACAAGCAATTTTAGATATGCGTCTAAACCGTTTAACAGGTTTAGAAAGAGATAAAATTGAAGCTGAATATCAAGAACTTCTTAAAACAATGAACTACTTAAACGGACTTCTTGCAGACGAAAATCTACTTTTAGATGTTATTAAAGAAGATTTAGTACGTATTAAAGATAAGTATGCAGATGAGAGAAGAACAAAAATTACATTTAATTTTGATGAAATTGATATGGAAGATCTAATTGATCGTGAAGATGTAACTATTACTATGACCCATAATGGTTATATTAAACGTGTACCAGTTGATACGTACGCTACTCAAAAAAGAGGTGGACGAGGCAAAACTGGATTATCTACACGAGAAGATGATTTTGTAGAAGATATTTTTACAACATCTACCCATGATTATCTAATGTTCTTTACTAATTTTGGTAAAGTATATCGTTTAAAAGCGTATCAAATTCCTGATGCGAATAGATTAGCAAAAGGAACAGCTATTGTTAATTTACTTCAATTAGACGTTGGAGAATCGGTATCCGCAGTTATACCAATAAAAGAGTTTAATGATGGTTATTTAGTACTATTAACACGTAATGGTGTCATAAAGAAAACTGATTTAACCATGTTTGATACATCACGTAAGAGCGGATTAATAGCTATTAATTTAAGAGAAAATGACGAATTAATAGATGTTAAGCATACGTCTGGTGAAGAAGAACTTATTATTGTCACAACTTACGGTAAAGCAATTCGATTCAAAGAATCTGATGTACGTGATATGGGAAGAACAGCTATGGGCGTACGTGGTATAGAGCTTGCAGAAGGAGATCGCGTTGTTGGTCTTGAGCGTATTACTTTAGATAGTAAATTGTTAGTTGTAAGTGAAAATGGCTATGGTAAACGTACTAGTTTAGGTGAGTATCGTACTCAAATCCGTGGTGGTAAAGGAATTAAAACTTATAACAACAGCGAAAAAACAGGTAATATTGTTGGTGCAAAAGTTGTTTCAGAAGAAGATAATATAATACTCATTAATTCAAATGGTATTATTATTCGTCTTGAAGTTAACGAAATATCAATAACAGGTAGATCAACAAGTGGAGTACGTTTAATGCGTCTTGAAGAAGATGTAAAACTTGTATCTGTAGCAAAAGTTGTTGATAATGAAGACCCAGAGGATGATACTGATGAATCAGGTGAATCTAATGAGTCAGTAGAAAAAATTGAAGCACCACAAACAGAAAAAACAGAAGAATCTACAGAAAACTAAAATATAAAGTATAATTTTTAAAGTATATGAGAATATACGTTTAAAGAAATTTAAAGTGGATATATACACTATATAGCCCCCTTTAATATATTTAAATTTATTGAATCCAACTTTGTTGGGTTCTTTTTCTGTCCATAAGAAATATTAAAATATGGAATAATGTATTGTATAAAATGATACAATATAGAAAATTACAATTGGTAATATAAAAAGAAATGTTAATAAGCACAATATTTACCACTATTTAATATTCTCTCAAAATAAATAAACCTATATTTCTACTTAATTAAAGGAATTAGGCCTCTACATGTCGTATATTATTAGTCAGTGAAAAAACATCTATAATCCAGATAAATTTTCTAAAATAACTCGTTTACTGAATCAAGAATATGGGTAATAACAAAAAGCATTATTCAAAGGGGGTAACATAGTGGCACTTAAAATGAAGAAAAGCTACGAAGATCAGGATCAAAGTTGGCATGTTGATATTATGGGTGAAGTGGATATTCACACTTCAGGAAATCTAAAAGATGCACTAAACAATCTTTTGAATGAGAAAGAAACAAGTATTAAAATTAATTGTGATAAACTCATTTATATTGACAGTACTGGGCTAGGTGTACTTATTGGTGTACTTAAAAGAGTAAAGAAAAATGAAAATGATATTTTTATTCAAGGGGCTCAATCAAATATATCGAAACTCTTGAATATTACAGGACTCGACAAAATATTCATTATGAGTGAATGATTCAAGTGTGCGTTTAGATTATAGAAAAAGGTGGAAGTTTTAATGGAAAATATTACATTGTCATTACCAAGCAAAGCTGAATATGTAAGTGTTGCCCGCTTAACTGCTTCAGTTATTGCCAACAATATGGGATTTAATATTGAAGAAGTTGAAGATATTAAAGTCGCAGTTGGTGAAGCATGTAACAATGCAGTTTTACACGGCAAATGTGATCAAGATCGATTCAATCTTAATTTTGTCATTGATGGTCAAATATTCATGGTAGAAGTAAGAGATACAGGCAATGGATTTGATTTTGAAGAGTATACAGAACCAGATCTCATGAATCCACGTGAAAATGGGTTGGGATTATTTATTATGAAATCTTTAATGGATGAAGTAGAAGTTACATCCACTGTAGAGGATGGCACGTGTATCAAAATGGTAAAAAATGTCGTAGAAATTTAGAGATAAAGATATGTAATAGATATTGCATTATTAGGGGCTGATTAAATGAGTTTAAGTGTAAGCTCAACACCAGAATATGATATAAATCTTGATCTCGATAACATCTCTGAAATCGATAGCAAAGTTCTTTTTAAACATTATAAAGAAGAAAAGAACGTGCTTGTTAGAAATGAACTCATACATCGTTACCTTTACATAACAGAAATACTTTCTAAGAAATATATTAACAAAGGGATCGACTATGAAGATATCTATCAAGTAGCCTCATTAGGGTTGATTTATGCCATTGAAAGATTTGATGTTGATCGTGGTTACGAATTTTCAAGTTTTGCAACACCTACAATTATTGGAGAAATAAAAAAATACTTCCGTGATAAAGGGTGGTCTGTAAGAGTACCGCGAAGAATCCAAGAATTATCCAAAAAAATAAATGTTGCTAAAGCTCGTCTACAGCAAGATTTACAACGTGTGCCAAAAATCGAAGATATCGCTGATTATTTGTCATGTACAGTTGAACAAGTGATAGAAGCCATGGAAGCCAGTCAAGTTTATACACCAAAATCATTAGACATAAGTTATGATAGCTCTGGTGATGATAAGGATATTCAACTTATGGATATTATTGGCGAAGATGATAAGTATTTTGATGTCATTGAGAATAAAGATTTTATTGATAAATGTATGGAAAAACTGAATGCAGTAGAAGTCAAAATTATTCAAGATCGTTTCTTTAATAATAAAACACAAATTCATGTTGCTAATGAATTGGGTGTTTCTCAAATGACTGTATCGCGCATGGAGAAAAAAATAATAAATAAGTTTAGAAAAGAATTCAAAAAATTGAATGAGATATAAAAGTAATCCCTTACTCAACTAGAGTAAGGGATTTATTATTAATAATGAATAAAATTGTTCTGATATTACGTAAGGATGTATAGCGTATGTTTAATACGTTACAAGTCCAAGTTTTTTCTTAACACGTGCTAATACTTCTTGTGCTTTCATATCAGCTTTTTCAGCACCCTTTTTCAAAATTTCATCAATCTCGCCAGATTCCATAATCTCATTGAATCTTTCTTGAATTGGTATTAATTTATTCTGAGTTGCTTCAACAAGTGCTTTTTTTAGTGTTCCATAACCTTCACCTACAAATTCATTCTCAAGTTCAGGAATAGGCTTTCCAGTCAAAATACTTAATATTTCCAAAAGGTTACTTACACCTGGTTTATTAACAACATCATATTTAATTTCCATATCACTATCAGTGGTTGCTTTCATAATACTTTTTTTAATTTTACTTGGCGGATCAAGAATACAAATTTTACTATGTACATTTGGATTACTTTTACTCATTTTTTTAGAAGGCTCATCCAAAGACATAATGCGAGCACCTACTTTGGCAATACGTGGTTGAGGAACAACAAAAGTGTCGCCAAATTTATTATTAAAACGTACTGCAATGTCACGTGTTAATTCAACATGTTGTTTTTGATCATCACCAACAGGTACTACATCAGTATCATAAAGCAAAATATCGGCTGCCATTAAAACAGGATAAGTATATAAACCATTCGTAATGACACTTTTTCCTTCACTCTTATCTTTAAACTGGGTCATACGATTTAGTTCACCCATATAAGAGTTGCACATTAATAACCACGCTAATTCTGCATGACCAGAAACTTGTGATTGTAAAAATAATATAGCTTTATCTGGATCAAGTCCCATTGCAATATATAGAGCAGCTAGTTCTTTAGAGTTTTTATGCAAAACTTCAGGGTCCTGAGGTACTGTAATAGAATGTAAATCTACAACACAGTAAATACAATCAAATTCATCTTGTGCCTCTACATGTCGCATCATCGTAATATAATTACCAAGAGTTAATTGACCTGACGGTTGAACACCGGAAAATACACGTTTCAAAATGACAACTCCTTTATGTATATAACACCTAAGTACTCATGATTTAAACTTACAGTTAAAACATCCATGTATAATTAGGCTTACAGTAATAACAACTAAAGTATTAACGTTCATTATAATATATACAGGTTTTAATTTCAAACACTCTATAATATAGTAAGGCATTATAAAATGTGCGCGTATAACGGACAAATGTTTTTCATAAAACAATGTTAAATACCTTCTAAAGAGGGTAACTTAAATGATTTAAAAGAATTGCAGTAGCTACTTTCTGTTTATGTGGCGAAGACGATTATCTATTGACAAAATTAACTATTAAATCTAGAATAGAATTAGTGGTTGTTAAAGAAATGTAATAATTCAGTCAATTTAGTTGACTGGTTATACATTTTTAATAAAAGGGGGAAGTAAGATGAAAAGAAGACTAGCTTGGCTACTGGTTGTTGCATTAATGGTTATGGCTTTTGGTGCTACAGGATGTGCACCTAAAGAAGAGGCAGCTCCAGCAGAAACAACAGATGCACCTGCAGAAGAAATGGCTGAAGAAGTTATCAAAATTGGTGTATTCCAACCAATGACTGGTGCTAATGCAGCAGGTGGTGCAATGGAAGTTGAAGGTATCGAATTAGCAAACAAACTTTATCCAGAAGTAATGGGAAAAAAAGTTCAACTTGTAATCGTTGATAACAAGTCGGACAAAGTTGAAGCTGCTAATGCTGCAACACGTTTAGTTGACAAAGAAGAAGTTGTTGCGATTATTGGTTCTTGGGGTTCTTCATTCTCAATGGCTGCTGGTCCAATCGTATCTGACGCAGAAGTTCCTGCAGTTGGTGCTTCTTGTACAAACCCACTTGTTACAGTAGGAAACGACTACTATTTCCGTGTTTGCTTTATTGACTCGTTCCAAGGTGTTGTTATGGCAAACTACGCTGTAAACGAAGTTGGTGCTAAAAAAGCAGCAATTATTCAAGAAATTTCAAATGACTACTCTGTAGGACTTGCAAAATTCTTTACAGATGCATTTAAGCAACTGACTGGTGACGAAGAAGCAATTGTTGCAGTAGCTAGTTATAACACTGGTGACCAAGACTTTACGGCTCAATTACAAAACGTTGCAGGTAAAAACCCAGATGTTATATTTGCTCCAGGTAACTACTCTGAGTCAGCTTTACTTATTAAACAAGCAAAAGAACAAGGAATAGATCTTCCATTCTTAGGTGGAGATACTTGGGAAGCACCAGAATTCTTAGATATCGGTGGCGATGCAGTTAATGGCGCTACATTCTCTACATTCTTTGCTTCAGAAGTTCCAATTACTGAAATGTCAGAAACATTCTTAAACGAATACAGAACAGCATATGACAAAGAACCTGCTGCAGTTACTGCACTTGGTTTCGATGCTTATCTTGTTATATTAGATGCAATCGAAAGAGCTGGATCAGCAGATCCTAAAGCTATTCGTGATGCATTAGCTGAAACTACTGATTACCCAGGTGCTGCAGGTATGATCAGTCTTGATGAGAATGGCGATGCTGTTAAGAGTGCAATTCTTAAGACAGTTGAAGATGGTAAATTTGCTTACAAAACAATCGTAGAACCTACGAAATAAGAATTTAAAAAAGTGTCATCTTATAGATGTGTAGGCAGGATTGTCTACACATCTATTGTTCTATAATGAAAAGTAAATATTAAACTAAATTATTCACGATAAATGTAAAATATATTCTGGTCCTTCTGTTTTAATGAATAATCCGGGTTAAAGCATTTTGATTGGCCTAAAACAAATTTCTATTGTCATAGAAAAGAAACTTTAGACTAACGTAAAAAAGTCTTGTTTGGGGGAACATTCTAATGAGTTTTAGCATATTTTTACAACATTTGGCAAATGGTATTTCCCTAGGTAGTTTATATGCACTCTTAGCTATCGGTTATACTATGGTTTATGGGATACTCCGACTTATAAACTTTGCACATGGAGAAATATTTATGGTAGGAGCGTATATCGCTTTTTACTTAATGACGGCATCGTTTCTAGCATTACCTTGGTGGTTAGCGGCACTTATAGCAATTGCAGCAACCATACTGTTTGGTATATTAGTAGAGAAATTTGCTTATTCACCACTTAGAGATCAACCAAGAATATCTGTAATGATCTCAGCAATTGGAGCATCTTTCTTAATTCAAAATTTAGGAATCGTAATATTTGGTGGTAGACCAAAAGCTTTCCCTGTACCTGATATTTTCAGTCAGATATGGAAAATTGGCGGCGTATCTATTGTAAGTATTACATTCTATATACCTATTATCACGCTTATTCTATTAACCATTCTTTTATACATTGTTAATAAAACGAAAACAGGAATGGCTATGCGAGCTGTATCTAAAGATTATGAAGCTGCACGTTTAATGGGAATTAGTGTTGATAACATCATATCCTTTACATTTGCTATTGGCTCAGCTTTAGCTTGCTTTGGTGGCATAATGTGGGGCTTTAAATATCCACAATTGTTACCTGTAATGGGTTTAATTCCAGGACTAAAGTGTTTTATAGCAGCTGTAGTTGGTGGAATTGGCGACATTAAAGGTGCAGTGCTTGGTGGATTTTTACTCGGTTTGATGGAAATCCTAATCGTTGCATTTTTCCCAGCATTAACAGGGTATCGTGATGCTTTTGCATTTATACTCCTTATTGTTATTTTACTGGTTAAACCAACAGGTCTTATGGGTCAAAATCTAACAGAGAAGGTGTAGCATATGAAAAATGAAAAAAATAAAGTGCTGCTTAATATAGGTGCAATTATACTGTTGTTTATTGTACTTTGGTTCTGCAATAGCACATTCGATAACTATAAATTAAGAATATTAAACTTATCAGGCATATATGTAGTATTAGCATTAAGTATGAATTTAATTAACGGATTCACAGGATTGTTCTCATTAGGACATGCAGGATTTATGGCTATTGGTGCATATACATCTGTACTATTAACAATGGATCCAGCAATGAAGCAAATGAACTTTTTCTTAAAGCCTATAGTTCCTTTTTTGGCAAATATTCAATTACCATTTCCAATAGCACTGATATGTGGTGGTATAATGGCTGGTTTTGTTGCATGGATAATTGGGGCACCTATACTTCGTCTTAAGGATGATTATTTAGCTATCGCAACCTTAGGATTTGGGGAAATCGTTCGTGTTATTTTTACAAATACACAATCGTTTACCAATGGTGCACTTGGGTTAAAAGGCGTAGAACGGTATACAACCATATGGTGGAGCTGGGGAATAGCTGCAATAACAGTTGTTTTTATGGTTCTATTAGTAAAAAGTAGTTATGGTAAGGCATTTAAAGCAATTAGAGAAGATGAAATAGCTGCAGAATCAATGGGAATCAACTTATTTAAGCATAAAGTAACATCATTTGTAATTGGATCCTTTATTGCAGGTATTGGTGGTGGTTTATTAGGTCACTTAATCGGCACAATAGATCCACTTATGTTTAGGTTCTTAATGACGTTTAATATTCTACTTATTGTTGTTCTTGGCGGTATAGGTAGTATTACGGGTTCAGTTGTATCTGCAGTCGCTGTTACTTTCTTACTAGAACAGATGCGATTTTTAGATCAGGCAATAACCATAGGTAGTTTAGAATTACCTGCCGTACCTGGAATGCGTATGGTTATATTTGCCATTCTACTTATGAGCGTTATACTATTTTATCCTAAGGGTCTTATGGGTCGAGAAGAATTTGAATGGGATAAATTATTCAGTGGATATTACATTAAGCGCTTTAAAGTGCGTAAAAAAGCATAGGGGGTGTTGATTCATGTCAATTTTAAGAACAGATGCTATTATTAAGCGATTTGGTGGATTAACAGCCGTATCTGAATTATCCATTGATCTTCATAAAAATGAAATAGTAGGTCTTATTGGACCTAATGGTGCCGGAAAAACAACAGCATTTAACATGATAACTGGTGTATATCAACCAACAGAAGGTAGTGTATATTTTGATGGAACAGATATTACAGGTATCAAACCCCATGAAATTACAAAATTAGGTGTCGCACGTACCTTTCAAAATATTCGTTTATTTAAAGACTTAACAGTATTAGACAATGTGCTTATAGCAAATCATTTAAGACTCAATTCGAATATTTTTCAAGCAGTTGCTCGTACAGCTAATTACAGAAAAGAAGAAAAACATATTTATGATAAATCAGTACACTTATTAAAAGAAGTTGGTCTTGAAGATTTAATGAACGAAAAATCATCTAACTTACCATACGGTAAGCAACGTAAATTAGAGATAGCTAGAGCTTTAGCAACTGATCCTAAGGTATTGTTACTTGATGAGCCTGCAGCTGGTATGAATCCGCAAGAATCTATCGAGCTAATGGATTTTATTCATGACATTCGCGATCGTTTTGATTTATCGATACTCATGATTGAACATCATATGAAAGTAGTTATGGGAATATGTGAAAAAATATATGTTCTTGATTATGGTGTAACTATTGCTAAAGGGAATCCTGAAGAAATTCAAAATGATCCAAAAGTAATCGAAGCTTATTTAGGGGTGGAATAATATGTTGAGTATAAAAGATTTACATGTCTATTATGGTGGCATCCACGCTCTAAGAGGGGTCAGTTTGGATGTACCAGAAGGAAAAGTAGTGAGTTTAATAGGTGCTAATGGTGCTGGTAAAAGTACAACTCTTCGATCAATTGTTGGTCTTGAAAGAGCACGAGAAGGTTCTATTATTTATCAAGGTCAAGACATTACTAAAAAACCAACAAAAGATATTGTTGAGTCAGGTCTTGTATTGGTACCAGAAGGACGCCGTGTATTTCCTAACCTAACAGTAAAAGAAAATCTTATATTAGGTGCCTATTGCAGAAAAGATAAAGCAGCTATAGAAAAAGATATCTTATGGGTTTACGATTTATTTCCAAGACTAAAAGAACGTGAGTGGCAAAAAGCTGGAACAATGTCTGGTGGCGAGCAACAAATGTTAGCAGTTGGACGAGCTTTACTTACTAAACCCAAACTTATGATGATGGATGAACCATCATTAGGATTGGCACCACTTATTGTTAAAGATATTTTTGATATCGTTAAAGAAGTGAGTAACATGGGAATGACCATATTACTTATAGAACAAAATGCAAAAGTTGCACTAGAAATTTCTGATTATGCATATGTTCTTGAAACAGGTTCAATTGTATTAGAAGGACCAGGACAAGAATTATTACATGATGAAGAAGTAAAAAAAGCATACCTAGGTGCGTAATAAAGAAGAACAAGACTTCAACATATGAAGTGAAAATAAAAAAACACATAATTTGTTGAACATATAACGAGTAATAGTAAAAAAGTTCCGAGTAAATCCGGAACTTTTTTTAATTATTTATCTATGCATATAGTCATCAAATTTATAATATTTTTTCTATATTATAAGGAAGTAAATATTAAAATTCAAATAGTTTAAAAAAGTTTTAAAAAACCCTTGACGGTCTGAGCGTTTATTGGTAAGATAATATAGTCGCCGCAAGAGAGCAGCGCACACGCAACACAAACGAAGCAGCAAAGAAAAGTGCTTCGAAAAATGGACATTGAAAACTGAACAGTGAGAAACAAATTAATAAATTGTATCCTACGGGATATAATGAATTAACCAAAATGCGAACTTTAAGTAATGCAATCTAGCCGGT
>Ga0070724_10001894_pt1 | contig 12048 bp, 10 predicted proteins | sample tdDd001_FD_67278 | JGI IMG/M metagenome (GOLD analysis project Ga0070724, IMG submission 67278) | Marine sediment microbial communities from the Atlantic coast under amendment with organic carbon and nitrate - tdDd00.1 | ecosystem: Environmental > Aquatic > Marine > Coastal > Sediment | place...
CACTTGCTGGGCTTGCGCTAATAATTCTAAGCTCATGATTATTATTCATTCGATATTTTTTAAAGCAGTTTACCATAACCACTTATGGGATCTAGATAATCTTTCGTCTATGGTGCTTGTTCAAACTTTATTCAAAGTTAAAATGGAATGAGGTTTCTAAGGTGTCTTCAGTTGGTAATACCAATATTTAATTGGTGAAATGAGTTTGCTTGATTAAGTGTAAATAGCCAAATAGCCAAATAGCCAAATAGCCAAATAGCCAAATAGCCAAATAGCCAATATGCAATCGATATAGAACTAGGCTAAATAACCTGCCTAATGTTATTGGTTACATAAGCAATACAGAGTTATTAGCTGTTGTTGGCTGAAGGTAATACTAAGCTTTAACTTTGGGTAAATTAGCAATAGAGTATCGGTCACGCTTTTCGCTGCTTTTGCGTCGGATCTCTTCAAGCGCTTTGGTTTCTGCAGCATCAAATAAGGTATTAATTAAGCGATTAAAATGATTGTGCATTGCTTCTCGCGCTTTCGTAGCATCACCGGATTTAAGTGCTTGATAAATCGCTCTATGCTCAGCGATAGTTTTAAGGTTATCTTTACTACATACACTTTTATAATCTTCAATAATATCAGGGGATGCAGTGCGAAGTGCCCATAAATTCTCTACGGATAAAATCATCGCTTCGTTGCGTGTTGAGCGGGATATTATTTCATGAAATGTGCGATCGGCTGCTTCAATATCTTGTCCTTGTTCCATATCGACAAGGGTTTGGTGTAGGTCTGCTAATTCTTCTTTGGTAATACAAGTTGCCGCAATGGCTGCTACCTCCCCTTCTACTAACGCTCTCGCTTGTGTTACTTCAAATGCATTAATGTTGTTAATTATGTTTTTTGATGCCGCATTTGCCAACACATAGACGCCAGAGCCGGTTTTAACTTCTACTTTACCTCGTACTTCCAGCGCAATTATAGCCTCTCGTACCGTTGGTCTACTGACTTCAAATGATTCAGCTAATTCTCGCTCAGGAGGAAGGCGACTACCTGCGGGGTAATTACCGGCATCTATGGCTGATTCAATCTTTTCAACTATTTGCCAAAACAACCTACGATTGCCCATTTATACACCTCAGTAACTATAATCATCGCATTAACCTTAGTGGTAATCTTATCGCTATAACGTGCATATGGCAAAAATTATATACAATATCCCACTGATTTTAACTTAAATAGGTCTTACTATTTTAATCTCAATTTTTAAATTATACATAACTATTGGTAAGTTCTTTATGCTGAATGGATAATTTATTGGTATTACAAAGTGGTTGACAATTGATTCGTTGGTAAGTTAAATTTGATCCTGATTTTTGTTCGTTACTGATTTGTTAAAACAAAAATTGCACTTAAGTTATCGAAGAGCTGGCGTTTATTCTATAACCATAAGATGAATTGAAACCGAAGGTTTAGCGGCTTTAGCTGCCAAATAAGTGTTTAACACAGCGGATAATATATTTACCAACTAGGAAACAGATGAAATATGTATAGGTTTAGAGAGTTATCTATCAAAATTGGTATTATATTAATTGCGGTTTCGCCTTCACTTGCGATGGCTAAAGATTACCTCATTGAAAGTAAAGCCCAATACAACAAGGTTGCTAAAAAAGCTGTAGCAGGTGACAACTTAATTCTGAAAAACGGAACTTGGCAAGATTTTGAAATAGTTCTTGAAGGAAAAGGTAATGCCGATGCTCCTATTACTTTAACAGCAGAAACCAAAGGTAGGGTAATTTTATCGGGTAATTCTAATTTACGTTTGGCTGGTGAGTACCTCGTTGTTTCAGGGCTTGTGTTTAAAAATGGCTATACGCCAAGTAGCGAAGTAATTTCATTTCGTAAAAATAAAAATGAGCTTGCCTATCATTCTCGTGTTACTGAAGTGGTGATTGATAATTACAGTAACCCTGATCGATTTGAGTCTGACTATTGGGTTGGTATGTATGGACAACATAACCGTTTTGACCATAACCACTTAGTAGGAAAGCGCAACAAAGGTGTAACCCTTGCGGTGCGTTTAACCACTGAAGATAGCCAGCAAAACTATCACCGTATTGATCACAACTATTTTGGCCCAAGACCTATTTTTGGCTCAAATGGCGGTGAGACCTTAAGAATTGGCACCAGCCATTTTTCATTAACAGACTCCTTTACGCTTGTTGAAAACAACTATTTTGACCGCTGTAATGGTGAAGTTGAAATTGTTTCAGTAAAGTCCGGAAAAAACCGTATTGCTAATAACACTTTTTTTGAATCTCGCGGCACACTAACAATGCGCCATGGCAATGGAAATATTATTGAAAACAACGCGTTTTTTGGTAATGGTGTTGATCATACAGGTGGTATTCGAGTTATCAATCGCGATCAGATTGTACGAAATAATTATTTAGAAGGGTTAACCGGTTACCGCTTTGGTAGCGGCTTAACCATAATGAACGGCGTACCTAATTCGAGTATCAATCGCTATCATCAGGTGGAAAACGCCACGATTGAAAACAATACTTTTGTTAATGTTGACCATATTCACTTAGCTGCCGGCAGTGATGACGAGCGCTCTGCCGTGCCGATTAATAGCCGCGTAAATAATAATCTATTTTTTAATGCAAATAACAAAGCGCCATTTTCAGTTTTTGATGATATCAGTGGTATTGAGTTTGCAAAAAATATTAGTAATAAACTGACAAACAACAAAATAACAGATGGTATCGAAAGCTCTACTATTAATATGGTACGTGCAGATAACGGCTTATTGTATCCAAAGCAAAACCTAGCACAAGTAACCGGTGTTTCAAAAGACTTAAAGCCCACTACTAAAGAGCAAACAGGCACAAGTTGGTATCCTAAAGCTGAGCCTGAAGTCGCTTTTGCTTCAGGCAAAAACATTGACGTTATCCCGTCGGGCGATGCTTTATATGCCGCGGTAAAAAATGCGCAATCAGGTGATGTATTAGTGCTTGCTAACGGACACTATAACGTAAGAAAAATTATCAATATTGATAAAACCTTAACCATCAAAGCAAAAAACAAACAAAAAGCCGTGCTTAGCTTTGAACGTACCACGGCGTTTGAGATCAACAACAGTGGTAGTTTAAGCCTAGATGGCTTAGTTATATCGGGCGAAAATAGCCCTGATTATTCGGGTAATACTTTTGTTCGAACAGCAAAGTGGGGCATGTATAAAAACTATCGTTTTGCATTAACCAATAGCTTAGTAAAAGCGCTTAATGTTAACCATTCATTTCATTTTTTCAACTCAGGTAGCCGAGCTTTTGCAACCTCGATTGATATTAATAATAACGAATTTCGCGATATTACCGGTGATATTTTAAGGCTGAATAAAGAGCAAGATGACTTAGGTATTTATAACGCTGAGTACGTTAACGTTACTCATAATACTTTTAGCGATATCGAGGGTGCGCTAGTTGACTTGTACCGTGGAGGTCGAGACGAGAGTACTTTTGGTCCTCATTTATTTTTTAGTCAAAACAATATTTCTCAGGCCAGTAAAGGCAAACGTAACAAGAGTAAGTCATCGATAATGCTACATGGTGTGCAAGTTGCCAATATCGATAATAACCAGTTTAAAGACAGTGCAAATATTAATGTTGAGCATACGGTTGGTGAGCCAGTAACACGTATTACTAATAATGTTTTTCAAGCGTCAGGCAATTTACGTGTCGTTGAAACGTATGCCAAAGGTAAACATACCGCGCATTTATCTAATAACGGTGTACAGTAATATGAAGTGTTTCCAATTTATCCGCGTGCACTTAATAGCGTCGTTTACTTGTATATTAATAAGTAACGCTGCATTTTCTGCAGAGCATCCAAGTTTAGTTATTTCAACGGGTGATGTCGCTGCGATGCGAGCAGAACTTCAGCATCAAGGGCGTTTTCAACAAGCATTTTTAGCGAAAAAATCTGCTGTTGATATGCAACTAGAAAAGACCATTCAAGTGCCTATACCTAAAGATAGCGGTGGCGGTTATACCCATGAGCGCCACAAAAAGAACTATCAATTAATGTATGATGCAGGCGTTATTTATCAGCTTACTCAAGACAAAAAGTATGCGCACTATGTTCGCGATATGCTGTTTGAATATGCAAACTTGTACCCGACCTTGCCTATACACCCTAAACGCAAAAAAGGCAGTAACAACCCTGGTCGTTTATTTTGGCAAAGTTTAAACGAAGCGGTGTGGTTGGTTTATAGCATTCAAGCTTACGACCTTATTTATACTGCGTTATCTGAGCAAGATAAAAGCAAGATTGAAAAAGGCGTGTTTCGACCAGTCGCCTTGTTTTTATCAGAACAATCTCCGGCAACCTTTAATAAAGTACATAACCACGGCACTTGGCTAACGGCAGGTGTTGGTATGACAGGATACGTGATTGGTGAGCAAGACTGGGTTGAAAAAGCACTTTATGATTTAGATAAATCAGGCAAGGGTGGCTTTATCAAACAACTTGATGAGCTGTTCTCTCCACAAGGTTATTACAATGAAGGCCCATATTATCAACGTTACGCTTTATTGCCTTTTGTTACCTTTGCTAAAGCCATTCAAACTAATGAACCTGAACGTAAAATATTTAACTACCGCGATGGTATTTTATTAAAGGCTATTGATACCACAATACAACTTAGCTACAACAAGCTTTTTTTCCCGATCAATGATGCCATAAAAAGCAAAGGTATAGACACCATCGAATTGGTTAATGGGGTGACTATTGCCTATGGTTTAACTAACAATGCTCAGCTATTAGATATTGCTAAACAGCAGGCACAAGTTGTACTGACAGGTGACGGACTGAAGGTTGCTAAAGCGCTCGATAACGGTGAAGAAAAACCTTATATATTTAAATCCATTGCGTTTGGTGATGGTAGTGATGGCCAACAAGGTGCACTAGTATTGATGCGCCAAGATGTCGGTGGCGAGCAAGCAGTGTTATTTAAGGCTGCAGCACAAGGCTTAGGTCATGGTCATTTTGATAAACTAACTTGGCAACTTTATGACAAAGGTAACGAGATAGTGTCAGATTATGGCGCCGCGCGTTTTTTAAATGTTGAAGCCAAATATGGCGGCAGATATTTACCTGAAAACGAAAGCTACGCTAAGCAAACCGTTGCCCATAATACTGTAGTGGTTGATGAAACTTCACATTTTAACAACAAGGTAAAAGTGGGAAATCAAAACTACCCAACATTGACGTTTTTTGAAAGCTCAGCACAAGTAAAAATAGCCTCAGCAACAATAAACACTGCCTATAAAGACGTGCATTTAACTCGTACTTTGGCGTTGATTGATTTAGCAGAACAAAATCAATCACTGGTAGTTGATGTTTATGATGTTGTTAGTAAAGACAATAAAAAGCACCTATTTGATTTACCATTACATTATCAAGGTCAGCTAATCGATAGCAGTTTTGATTTAGGCGCCCAAACTGAAAAAATTTCAGCTTTAGGTGATAAAAATGGCTATCAGCACATGTGGTTAAAAGCGGCAGCTAACCCCGATTCTGGGATAGCGAAAGTTACTTGGTTAAATGATAACGGCCGCTTTTATACGCAATCATCACTTGTTGATGGCAAAACGCAAATACTCTTTACTCAGTTAGGCGCGAATGATCCCAACTTTAATTTGCGCAATGAAAACGCGTTTATTCACCGAGCAAGTAATAAGCAAAACCATACTTTTGTTAGTGTGCTAGAGCCTCATGGTGAATACAACCCTTCAAAAGAATTTACTGTTGGTGCAATTAGCCAGCTAAAAAACCTTACACATATTAAGCAAAATCATGTTGATATCATTAGCTTTAGTTTTGGTGAAAATGCCCGTTATATCCTAGCGTTTAAAGCAAATAAAACGAATAGCTCCGCTGTCAGCAAGTTTTCATATCAAGGTGGATCATACCAATTCACTGGACAATACCAATTATTTGAAATTAAGAAGTCTTAGGGGATCCTAATGAGTCAAAGTGAACATTTTTCTTTTGCAAACGAAACTGAAATTGAAGACATCGGCGGCGGATTAAAACGTCAAATGTTGGGTTATAACCACGAACTTATGGCGGTAAAAATTTGGTTTGAGAAAGGGGCAATTGGTTACAATCATGCCCACAGGCATTCGCAAGTTACTTACGTGGTTGAAGGTGAATTTCACTTTAACATTGACGGTGTAACTAAAATATTAAGACCCGGTGACAGTTGTATGATCCCACCACATGCTGATCATGGTGCAACCTGTCCAACAGGTGGTATTTTAATTGATACCTTTAGCCCAGCACGTGAAGACTTCTTAAAGGATGAATAGCATGAAAATGAAAAACTTACGCTGGTGGGTAATTGCCTTAATCGCGTTAGCAACTGTCATTAACTATATCGACCGTTCAGCGCTTAGCGTGTTGTGGCCAGACATTGTTGAAGAATTATTTCCTGATGAATCCGCGTTAGAGCGTAAACAAATTTACGCCAATATCTCGATTGTTTTCATACTATCTTATGCATTTGGCCAGGCAATATTTGGCAAAATATTTGACTGGGTAGGCACACGTTTAGGTTTTGTTTTATCTATTGGGGTTTGGTCGATTGCGACAGCGCTTCATGCATTTGCTCAAGGTGCGTTAAGTTTTAGTATTTTTAGAGCTATTTTAGGTGTTGCTGAAGCGGGTAACTGGCCGGGCGCAGCAAAAAGTAATGCCGACTGGTTTCCAAGTAAAGAGCGTGCGTTGGCGCAAGGTATCTTTAACTCAGGTGCTGCAATTGGCGGTATTATTGCAATTCCGTTAATTGCTTATTTAACCGTATATTTTAGCTGGCAGATGGTTTTTATTGTTATCGGTTTAGTTGGACTGTTGTGGCTTATCCCTTGGATTATTTTAGTGAAAGCGCCACCAGCTTCTCACCCTTGGATCACTGACGAAGAACGCGAATATATTCTTACCGGACAAAGAAATAACGAAACAAACGAGAGTGTTGAACAAGAGGAATATAACCCTTCAACTAAAGAGTTACTAACTCGCAAACAAAGCTGGGGCGTTATTATTGCATCGGCGGCCATAGACCCTATTTGGTGGCTATTTGTTTTTTGGATCCCGATTTATCTAAACGAAGTTTATGCCATGGATGTTAAATCTATCGGTATATACGGTTGGGTACCTTATGTTGGCGCTATGCTTGGTGCTTGGTTTGGTGGCTTGTTTGCGCAAAATCGTATTAAAGCGGGCTGGAATGTTGATAAAACCCGCAAACTTACTATCACCTTAGGTTGTTTGATCATGCTACCAGCATTACTTGCTATGGCTAACCCAGGTGCACCAGTAACTGCGGTATTGATTATGGCGGTGATTTTATTTGGCTTTCAAACGGCGATTGGTAATGTTCAAACCTTGCCAAGTGATTTATACGGTAAAAAAGCCGTTGGCACACTAGCAGGATTTTCAGGCATGGCAGCAAAACTAGGTGCATTAGGTTTAACGGCATTAGTGCCAATGTTAACTGCTGATGGAAACTATACTCCGGCGTTTGTTATCGGGGCTTCACTTGCGGTAATTGCAATGCTTGCTGTTTGGGTGCTTATTCCAAAAATTGAACCATTAAAAAAATTGTAGCAACACAGCATGATCATAAAGGTATTTAAATTGGCGATAATGAGTAAGAAAAGGCTTGGTAAATGAAAAGCATATATTTTTTGGGTGAGTGCATGGTTGAGCTGACACGTACTGGTGAAAGTACTATGCATCAGTCATTTGCTGGTGATGTATATAATTCTGCGGTGTACTTAAAGCGTTGTTTTTCAGGTATCGATACTAGCCTAATCACTGTGCTTGGCAGTGATGGGCTTAGCCAAGATATGAAAGCGCAGTTTGAGCAAGAGCAGATTAATACTGACTGGGTTTTTACCTCAGAAGATCGCGTACCGGGTTTGTATTTAGTTAAAACTGACGACCAAGGAGAAAGAAGTTTTACCTATTGGCGAAATGCTTCTGCGGCACGTACGGTTATGAATTATTTTGATGATCAAACAACGCAAAATTTACTTAATGGCGATATGTTCTTTTTCTCAGGAATTTCACTTGCTGTGATAGAGCCTGAATCAAGAGAGCGTTTTTGGCAAAGGTTAGTACAGTTAAGAACGGCTGGCGTAAAAGTTGTATTTGATCCTAACTATCGCGCGCGATTGTGGCAGAGCGAAGATGAAGCTAAGCAACAGTTCGAAAAAGCTTTTTCAATGTCTGATATTTTACTTCCCGGTATTGACGACTTTAGTGCCCTTTACCAGTTAAATAACTTTGACCAAGTTAATACTTTTTTAAAGCCTTTTAATATAGCCGAAATCATTGTTAAAAATGGCCCTGAATCGGTGATTGCAGTTGTTGATAATGTGACAAACGAACATCGAATAACACCTGTTAGTCATGTTGTTGATACAACTTCTGCAGGCGACTCATTTAATGGTACATATTTAGGTGCCAGATTAAGTGGTTATGCGGTAAAAGACGCGATAGAGCTCGCTTCCAAGGCTGCAGGTTATGTTATTCAGCATAAAGGCGCGATAGTTGATAAAGACAGCTTCAAGCAATTTATGCAGCCACATTTAAATTAACAGTTACAGTCTGTCGCTCTTGAGTGAGCGCTTCAAATCTTAAGGTTAGACATCATGAAATCATTTAAGGCTTTGATGGCAAATCAAACGCTACTACCTATCGTACAAGCTGATTCTCCGCAACAAGGTGTTGCCATCGCTAAAGCTATGGCTGAAGCTGGCTTAACATTAGTCGAAGTTGTTCTTAGAACAGAAGCTTCACTTGAGGCTTTAAAGGCGATTAAAACTGAATTACCTGAGATGATTGTTGGGGCAGGTACCGTTACATCAGAAAAAATTCTAAATGATGCATTAGCGGCAGGAGCTGACTTTATTGTTACACCTGCAATTTCTGACCGCTTATTAGCTAAACTGGTAACGTGTGGTAAGCCAGTATTGCCTGGTGTATCAAACACTGCAGATATTTTACTCGCGAAAGAACATGGCTTTAGCGAGTTAAAGCTGTTTCCTGCGTCCTTATCGGGTGGCAATAAATTTATTGCCGCCATGTCTTCTATATTTCCTGATATCATTTTTTGCCCAACCGGCGGTGTAAACCAAAATAACAAAGGTGATTATTTAACACTAGATAATTGCTTTGCGATTGGCGGTACTTGGGTGGCACCTAAAACATGGGTAATGGAAGAAAAATGGCAAAACATAACCGAAGCATGTCATTTGGCTAATCAGTTATAAACGCTAACGATTAGTTTCGTTTTAAAACCATTAAGGCAGCATTATTTGCTGTCTTTTTATTACTTCTTTTTTGTTTTTTTAATTGAGTTTTTATGTGTTTAGCTAATACCGAGCAAACATATTAATAGCTAATTTACATGTACTTGTTGTTTTAATTTTTTAATATCTCGTTGTGGCGGTGCACCAAACAGTCGCGCGTATTCACGGTTAAATTGCGAAGGGCTTTCGTACCCAACCATATATGACGTACTGCTAGCGTCTTTATTGTCTAGATACATAATCTGGCGAGCTTCGGTTAACCGTATGCGCTTTAGATACTGTAATGGACTAAAACCTGTTACTTTTTTAAATTGGCTATAAAAGTTAGATGTACTCATATTAGCTGACTTAGCTAAGGTATCTATGCACATAGGTGTTGCCATATCACGTTTCATCGCGGCAATAACTTCAGCAATGCGTTGCATGTTGTTATCACGTAAATAAGTTTGAATGATTGACCCACCATGAGAGCTATTTAATAAGCGATAGTATATTTCTTGCAATAGTATAGTGCTTAAATAGGGGATATCTTCGGGTGAGTCTAATAATCGCATTAACCTTGTTATGGCATCCATTAATTTACTATCTGTATTACCAACAAAAATCCCCTTTGATGCTTCATATTGCTTTTGGGTATTGGCATCAAACTTCATTGCCAGCTCGGTCATTAATTGGGTATCAATATCTATTTGCACACACAAATAAGGTTTTTGTTTACTCGCCTTTGTAACTTCACCAATTAGCGGTAAATCGACAGCAACGGCTAAATACTCACCTTGGCGATATTGAAAAATGTCGTTGCCTAATAAAACTTGCTTATTGCCTTGCATTACAACGTATATTGACGGGCGATAAATTACCGGCAATCTAATATTAAGTTCTGACATTTTATAGCAATACAAACCATTAACGGCTGTTGCATGAATTCCATCAGATTTAGAGTATCTATCAATAATGTCAATTAATTCATCAAATGTGTTATCTGTCATATATTCCTCTCGGGGCAATATATTTAGTGTATATCAAGTACGGACGTAATGATTGCTTGAGTTTTTAGATTTATAGAAATAGGCAATAACTTGGTGGGTTTGTGTAATAGCAAAGTAAAGAGATGGCTTTAACATAATGAGGGTGTATAAATCACAATTACTTGTTAAATAAGGGAGGCTCTATGTCGAATGAACTACCCGTTGCCATTGTTACTGGCGCTTCACGAGGAATAGGCGCTGCAGTGACTAAACGTCTTGCACAAGACGGTTTCGCTGTGGTTGTTAATTACGCCACAAATGAAAAGGAAGCGTTAAATCTTGTTGAAGAAATTACATGGGCAGGAGGACAAGCAACAGCAATTCAAGCTGATGTATCAAATCCGTTAGCTGTTGCTGAGCTTTTTGAACAGGCTGAGTCAACATTTGCCGCGCCAAGCGTGTTAGTGAACTCAGCGGGCATTATGCACTTATCTCCTTTAGCCGAATGTAGCGACGAAAGCTTTCAATCAATGATGGATGTCAATGTTAAAGGTACATTTAACACCTTACGTCAAGCAGCCAATAAACTGCAAAAGGGTGGTCGTATTATTAATTTATCTACCTCAGTGTTAGGTTTAAGCCTGCCAACTTACGCTGTTTATTCGGCAACGAAAGCCGCAGTAGAAGCAATGACGACTATCTTTGCTAAAGAATTACGTGGTCGTTCCATTACGGTTAATGCTGTAGCGCCGGGACCTACCGCAACAGCACTGTTTTTTAAGGGTAAATCGAAAGCGCAAATTGAGCAATTAACTAAAATGACGCCGCTGGAGCGTTTAGCTGAACCTGAAGATATTGCCAATACGGTATCTTTTCTTGCTGGCGCAGATGGTGGTTGGATTAATGGGCAAATATTACGTGCTAATGGTGGCATAGTATAAAAATGTATCTACTAACAAACGTGACTTAATTTCCCTTTATTGTGAGGCTAACAAAGGCATTATTTTTTGTTTTCATTACCTTGTTAGCCAATCGCTAAATTGACATCACAATAAAATGAATATACGATTTATATATAAAACGTTTATGGTATGTATGATGGGAATTGTAAAAATATCTGATGAATTGCATGATGAGATAAGAAAATCGAGTAGCGTCATGTCGAGATCAATCAATTCACAAGCAGAGTTTTGGATAAAAATGGGTATGCTTGCTGAGCTAAACCCAACACTCACCTTTCATGAAATTATTAAAAATCAGCTGTTAAAAGAAAGCGTAACGTTAACGGATTTACTTAATGAATAAGCCAATCATAAAAACTGATGCTGAAATTAACTTGATGAGAGAGTCTGGCAGTCTTTTGGCTCAAGTATTTAAAATGCTTGATGATTTTATATGTGAAGGTGTTACAACACTGGAAATAGACGCAAAAGTTGAAGACTATATTGTTAATGTATTGAACGCACGACCAGCAAGTAAAGGGCAGTACGATTATCAGTATTCGCTTAACGCCTCAGTTAACGACGTTGTTTGTCATGGCATACCTAACAACACCCATCAGTTAAAAGCAAAAGACATAGTAAATATTGATATTACCTTAGAAAAAAATGGCTTTATCAGTGACTCAAGTAAAATGTACACCTTTTCAGCAATAAGCCCAGAAGCCAAACGTTTAGTTAAAACGACTTATGATGCGATGTGGCAAGGCATTA
>Ga0070724_10001900_pt1 | contig 12029 bp, 8 predicted proteins | sample tdDd001_FD_67278 | JGI IMG/M metagenome (GOLD analysis project Ga0070724, IMG submission 67278) | Marine sediment microbial communities from the Atlantic coast under amendment with organic carbon and nitrate - tdDd00.1 | ecosystem: Environmental > Aquatic > Marine > Coastal > Sediment | place...
GATTCAGATGAGTATAAGCTTTATGAGGATGCAGAATTAAATGGTGATGCTGTAGAGTATACATTAGAAGATATGGCTAATAACAAGGAATACGATGGTTTCTATTATAAAATTGCAGCTGTCTTTGACGGATTTGAAATTGAGTCTAATGCTGTTAATGTAGATTCATCAAAACCATTACCGGTCTTAACGGGTAAGTACAATCCTGACTCAGAAGATTATGATACAGCTTGGTCGGCGATAGAATGGGCAAGTGATGGTTATCAGTTTTACTATGAAAATGAAAAGTCGGATGATGTTAATGTAGATGATTCAAATTATATAAAGATGCCTGGTCATGCATTTGCAAAAGATACAACAACTTATTCGTTTTCTAATGTGCTGAGCAATCCGTATAATGAGAAGTATGTACGAATTCAAGCCATTGATGGTCACCTAAGAGCCTATTCGAATGCGGTGTACGTTGAATTGCCAGCTATTGACGGTCAATTAGAAGGCTTGTTTGGTGAGAAGAGAGTTGAAGTGAGATTAAGTAATAGAGTGGATGTGATTTATTCATTTAATGTATATAAAGATATGAAAAAGCCTTACTTCAAAATAGTTCTTGATGGTAATGAGTTCTTGAAATTTGATAAGATTTCGGGTTACTTAGAAAGAACAGAGAATGATACGACAAGTGAGTTACCAATTAGATTGGTCTCTGAATTTGATTCTATAGCTGGAAAGACAATATTATATGCACATCTACTTGGCGATAGTCCGATGTTTGAAAGTGATAAGGATGTAAATTACAAGTTGGTCCTTTCTACTGCGATTGAAGTAAATGAAGAAAAGGCAAAAGAGGTTTATGATGCCTTGAAAGATTATGAAAGTGGTGCTGAGAACTGGGAATTGCCATACCACATTGTAGATGAAGATTTTGAGGTGGAAGGTCAAACTTTAACTGACAACTTATCTATTGAGTATGAAGCGCATTGGAATATCGATGATCGTGACTCCATAGGAAATGCGAGACAAAGTTCAAAAGAAATGTTTGAAATTGATATATTCATGAAAAACAAATCAAAACTACCAAGTAGTTTATAAGAGGAAATATGATTAGGAGGAAAGTAGTTATGAAAAAAAATATAGCAAAATTACTGGTCATGTTAATACTTGTAAGTACTTTTAGTGTGATTGCAGTTGTCGATGGGGGAAGTGGTGTAGCGTTTGCGGATGTCCCATCAGGCAACGGTATTCAAATTACTGAAGAGGGCGGTTTGAGGACAGTACTTGTTTATGATGATTTTAATGCAAGTGATTTGAATAATAATATTTGGAATTCTAAAAATAATATTGATGATGATGCAGATTACAATGTTGATTCTGGTGAGCTATACACGAAAGATGGCATTAGTGCGCTGAAGTTAAGAACGCCTAGGATTATATATAAAGGTATTTACGAAACAGATACCTATCCTGATTTTAAAGGGTACAATGGATATGATCATTATGAAATACAGTTGGATATTGTAGACTTGGACGTTGCTTATTTACAGGAGTCCAATGGGGGTATAGGTATCTCAAAAGGAGGCAAAGTATACTCGTTTAATGAAAGGATGGAATACAATGATTTTTATCATAAGTATTTTAGAAGTCTAAACTTAACTGAGTATAATTCGATTAGTAGCAGCAATCCTTATGGGGATGAATTAAGAGGTACTAATTCAATAGATACGGAACTTCGTGGATGGTACAACCCTAGAGGATGGGGTGAAAAAGAAATACGCCTTTTGTTGAATGCTAATAAAAAAACATCTGGCGTGGGGTATGATATACAGGTGTCGGTTTTTATTCAGAAAGGAAATGGTGGATTTAATAAGAATCCTGATAAAATTTTTGAATATGATATAACTGACGAGTTAGACTTCAAAAATATTTTTATTACTGATATTGAACCATCTAGTGCTAAGACGTTGAGTTTTGATAATTTCTACTTAAAAGCAACAAAAGACATAGAAGTAGAAATGCTAAAAGCCAGCTGGCAGGATGATGTATACAAATTAGAGTGGGATGCGATTGAGGATGCCACTGAATATGTTGTTTATTACTATGACGGTAGCAATAAAGTGGAATATACAAGGGTTTCTTCGACTGATACCAGAGTTGCATTTGTAGATGATGATAGCGCTTTGAATAAGAAAAAATTCGTTGTTGAAGCAAATGTGCCTGGTAACACACGAACATCTAATGTTGTGTCTTTAGGTGGTGACATTTCGTCAGCCTTTGGTTTAAGTGGTGTGTTTAGGGACAGTGATTTTGATATGACTTGGTCAGCTCTGGATATTGACGATAGTCCTTCGTTAACTTATACACTGATGTATGGTGACTCAGAACTAGAGATTAATTCTATAGTCGAAGGTGCTGATGAGCTTGGAAGTGATGACTTATCACATACGATTGAGAAGATTCAAAGTTCTGATCAATACTACGGTAAGTTTTTCCAAGTTGTTGCTAATGTTGATTTCGGTATTTACGGTGAGACACAATATAAATCAGAAGTATTACTTGGTAAAAGCGATGTTAAGTTAAATGTCAATCACGTTGATGACTATTTCATTTTTAATTGGGATTATGAACCGGTCTATACGAGTTATAACTTATACAAAAGTGATGTGGAAAGTGGCTTGAAAGATCTGGATAACTTGCCTGAGAATCCTGATGGTTTTGTGTTCTCTGATGCTATTGGTGGAAGGATATTACACAAGGTATTAGATTCTAGTGTAGCCTATAGTGATAAATATTTCTTGCTGGAAGGAAGATTTAGAGGGGATTCGGATTATTCAGCTATACTTAAGACGGATTCTAATGTGGTGACACCAACGCTGTCTTGGTCTAAGAATAATGAAGGTAAGCAAACTTTTGCTTGGAGTGAGATGACTGGCGCAACAAAAGTTGAATTATATTCGGGTGATAGTGCAGCTCATATTAGCACATTAATTAACAAAGACACAGCTCTTTTAAGTAGTCACAAATTTGAGACTGTGTTAAATGCATATGAAGATGCTTATGCACAGGTTAGATTTTACAAGAATGATATTTGGTACTACTCTAATATCGTAAAAACGAATACCTTGATACCTACATCGACAATTGTTGAAAAAACGATCGAAGGGTCAAGTGATATTGTTCATGATTTAGAAATGGATTGGTCAGATTTAACTTGGGCTGAAGATGGAACGGACGATGGTCGTAGAAGTTATTATAGAGTGTACTATATAAATGGTGAAGGTGCACAAGTTGAGATTCAAACTAATTTGGAAACGAGTGCTTATACTATTGAAGACATCTATGGTAAAAACAAAGATATGTTACGTAAATCTGTATATGTTGAATCTGTTTGCTCAGTTCAAGATGAGTTTGGCTTATCTTATGGTTTAGTGGTTCAATCAAGTCCGGTAGTTCCTAGAGAGATTACTTTTAATACGCTATCAGGTGATTTTGATACGGATAGGAATTATTCGTTGACTTGGTCTGTGCCGGTTGAGCTCAATGTAGATACACAGGATTTTACAGTAGAGCGTTATGACTTATCTTATGGGAATGGAAAGAACAATATATTAACGGAGATAGATTCTTTCTCACCACCTTATACTGATTTAGTAAAGGTTTTAAGTGATGTTCAATCTGATGGAGAGGGTGCGATATATTATCATAAATTCTTTGGATTGAAAGCTGTAATTGATCATATTACTTATTATTCGAATACTCGTTATTCTGAAGATGCCTTGTTATTAAGTGTCAAGCGTTTTGATGATGACTTTACTTTTGAATGGGATCGAATGGACAATGCAGATAAGATTAAAATCTATTATGCTGATGCAATTGATGGGGAATATTCTCTTTACGAACCAGCTGAATTAGCAGGGAGTGCAATTAAGCATACTATTGAAGATTTGGATGATGTTAATAAAGAGTTTAATAAAAAGTATTTTAAGGCTGTTGCTATCTTCGACAAGTTCGAAATTGATTCAAATTCGGTCTATATAGATGTTACTCAAGCCTTGCCTAAAATAAATGGTGAATTTAAAGGTGATGTTGGTTCTTATGAGTTGACATGGGAAGCTGTCGGATGGATAACTGAAGGTTACAAGTTGTATTACGAGGAAAGAACAACAGAGGACGAAGTAACGACTGTTGAGTATAAAGAAATTACAACGTTGAGTGATTCAACTTTGAATTATACTTTTACAAATGTTGCGACGAATGAGTACAAAGAAAAATTTGTAAGAATTGCTGCGGTTGATGGCGCTTTGATTGCATTTTCTAATGCGGTCTTCGTTGAAGATCCAACAATTGAAGGATCTCTTGAAGGAAAATTTAATGCAGATGATGTGGAAGTAAAAGTTGGTAACAGCTCAGATATCGTTTATAAATTCAAGGTATATAAAGAAATGAAAGATCCTTATATTGAAATAGAATTGAATGGGTCGCCTTACTTAGATTTTAGTAAGACTCAAGCGACATTAGAAAAAACTAAAGACGATACGTCAGAAACAGTTCCAATTCGTTTGGCCACGGAAATCGATGAAACAAATGGCATTACTTCCTTATATGTTTATGTAAGTGGTGACAATCCTGAATTCTTAGCTGATGGTGATATAGAGTATACTTTGGCTGTGAAAGCTGCTATTACATTAAATGACAAGAAAGCAGATGAAGTTTATGACGCTTTGGTAGCGAAAGATGAGGCTTTGAAGAATTGGTCATTACCATACCATATTGCAGATTTAGAAATTGATGGCAAAAAGCTGGATGAAGGTATGTTTATTAGATATGAAGCTCATTGGAATGTAGATGATTCTGTCTCTACTGAGGATGAGAGACATACATCTAAGGAACTCTTTAATATCGACCTAGATGTTAAAAACAAAAATGTACTACCAAGTAGTATGTAAATACATTTTGTGAATAATAAATTTAATAGTAACTATTAGTATAAGCCAGATGGTAACCCATCTGGCTTTTTTTGTGTGGTGCGTCCAGCGAAGCTGGACCACACTAGCAGGTGTAAGACCTGTCTTGGTAATCGCCAGTGAGCCAAGTAGCTACTCCCAGTGCGTTACAGTAATGTAGGGTGCCAAGCGGGAGAATAAAGTATCTGTGAAAACAGAGCGAGCAATCATGTAGACCGTAACATAAAGTGAATTCTGCCGTATCGTTAAAAAAAGGTCTCCGAAAGGAGAAAAATAGGAGAAGTCGAACCTCGCACACATGGGTGAAGACCACGGAAGATGTGTAGAAACTGGAAAAGCAGCATCGAAGAATCTCCCGGTATAGAGGAAACGGTATGTATGAAAAGTGTGGTTCGGAACTGGAGAGACCCTACTTGTCACCAAAAGGTAAAGGAAGTGCATATAAGCTGAATAGCGAAATTGTAACTTTGACAAGAGGGAGTCAGAGGGGGAAATAGTACCATAGATGGCATGGACAACAAAACCATGTCTAGGGAAGGTCCCCTACTTCATTTAATGACTTTGGAGGAGGTAAGAGTGAGTGAATGCTATAAAAGCTAACAACACCAAAGAAAAAGTTCGACAACTTCAAAGAAGTCTATATCGATCTGCCAAGAAAGGTGGACGAAGGTATCACGCCCTATATGATAAGGTGTATCGAGAGGATATACTTTTAGAAGCATGGAAACGCGTAAGAGCCAACAAAGGTGCAAGTGGTGTGGATGCGATGAGCATCAGGGATGTTGAAACTTATGGCGTAGAGAAATTTCTAAAAGAAATAAGAAAAACGCTGAAAAATAACAACTATAAAGCACCACCAGTAAAACGTGTATTTATTGAGAAGTCTGATGGCAGTCAAAGACCACTCGGTATTCCAACAGTGAGAGACAGAGTTATTCAAATGGCAACAAAGCTAGTTATAGAACCAATTTATGAAGCAGATTTTAAGGAAACTTCTTATGGCTTTAGACCGAAAAGAAGTGCGAAAATGGCACTAGAAACAGTTCGTAAAGCCTGTAACAACAAAGGTTATTATGTGATTGATGCAGATATCAAATCATATTTTGATAACATTAACCACGAGAAACTAATGTTGTTATTAGAACAACGACTATCAGATAGGCGTATTTTAAAATTGATACGAAACTGGCTAAAAGCAGGTGTTTTAATATCTGGTCAGAGAGAGTCAACTGAAATCGGTTCAGCACAAGGTGGGGTCATTTCGCCATTATGTGCAAATATCTATTTAAATGTCTTAGACACGTTATGGGAAAAACACGGAAAGCCTTATGGCAAACTAGTACGTTATGCTGATGATTGTGTGTGCATATGTAAGAATAAGAAAAATGCACATCACGCAATGAACTTAATGAGACGTATTATGAAAAAGCTGGAATTGGAACTCCATCCTGAAAAGACAAAGTTAGTCTGTATGTGGGATGGAAAAGAAGGTTTTGATTTTCTAGGTATGCATCATAGAAGTATGATGGATGAGAAAAATAACGGTAAACGTTATAGAACGACCCATCAATATCCAAGTAAAGGGTCTATGAAAAAGATGCGCGCAACCATTAAGGAAGTTCTAGGGAAACGTAATGTCTTGTATAAGGATGTAAAAAGTCTTGTAGAAGAAATGAATCCAAAAATAAGAGGATGGCGTAACTACTATGGATTGAAAACATCTCGAAAGTGGCTTCAAAGTATCGAATGGTATATGATTCGAAGATTTGCCATTTGGTACAACAAGAAGAAACAGAAAAAAAATCATTTGCGTAAGGTAAGTCTTGTAAGAAAAATCATATATACAAACGGGCTGGTGTCTTTGTCTGCGGTATCGTAAAGCAGACGGAAGAAGAATGTCGGAAAGCCGTGTGCGGGAGAACCGCATGCACGGTTTGATGAGGGGCGGATGAAATTTTTCATCCGCCTACTCTATCAAATGGTTTACTGGTGTTAACAGGGCACCCGATAGATCACAGTTCAGTAACACATGTTTCTATGGCAGTGTTTGGTGGTATGATATAAATACATAAAGGGGTGGTCACATGTGTGGACGATATTTTTTAAGAGCGAGTATTCGGGATGTTCTGAAATACTATTTTGAGCACGTCAAAGATAAACCGACCTTGGAATATGAACCACGAGAAATTTTTCCGTCGGATTCAATTCCAGTGGTTCATAGAGGCAAAGAAGTGGAAAAAACGATGCATCTGATGAAATGGGGATTTGCACCGTCTTATATGAACAAACTACTTATTAATGCAAGGTCAGAAACAGTTGCAGAAAAGAAAACCTTTAGCGAGGCATTCTTTAGGCGTCGCTGCCTGATTCCAGCTTCAGGCTACTACGAATGGGAAAAGATTGAGGATTCTACGGGTAAGATTCAAAAAATTAAGAGGACAATAGAAGTAAAGGAACGTGAAATAGTCTCTCTTGCTGGCTTGTATGATAGATTTCAAGACAAGAATGGCCAATTGTATTGGGCGGTGACCATCTTGACCAAAGAGGCGAGTGATGATGTGAAGCAGGTCCACGACCGAATGCCGGTGATTATTGACAGGAAAAGCGAAAATGCTTGGCTGGATGTGTATGAGACGGACTATTCGCCGCTGTTTGATATTATAAGGCATGCCAGTCCTCGCCTTAAGGTTGAGTAACCCATACTTTAATAGTTTCTTAATCTTTTAGATGTGTATTAAGGGTATAATTAAAGATGTTGTAAAATGAATTAATTATGGAGGAGTATTATTATGTATTTAGTGAACACGGAATCAATTCCAGGCAAAGAAATCGTTGAAATGTATGGTGTTGTATCAGGGAGTACAGTACGTGCGAAACATGTCGGAAAAGACATTATGGCAGGTCTTAAGAATATTGTAGGCGGTGAGCTACGTGGGTACACGGAGTTATTGCAAGAATCTCGTCAAGAAGCAATGGATAGAATGGTTCAACAGGCAAAATCTATGGGTGCCAATGGTGTCGTGAATATTCGATTTGCTACATCATCAGTTGCACAAGGGGCATCGGAATTGTATGTATACGGCACAGCTGTATTAGTTAAGTAGGTCCATTATGAATTTGATAGTATTTATAGGACTGATAGTCCTTGGGTATTTAGCTGGCTCAGCAGCTGAAAAGAATCATTACAGGTCGATTGAAAAAAGGGAAAGTGAAATGGCGGATTTGCCGATCGTGACGATTTCAAAATTGCCTCAAAATATGGATGCGACAAATAGTCGGTTGGTCAATGGTAGTGTGGTTATATCTATTGACTATTTTAAGCGTATTTTGGCACAACTGATCAATATCGTTGGCGGAAAAGTTATTTCTTATGAATCTTTAGTGGATAGGGCGAGAAGAGAAGCTATCTTGAGACTAAAAGAGGAGTCAAGAGGATATGATTACATCATAAATCTTAGAATTGAAACCAGTACTATTGGGAATGCTGCCAATAGTAAAAATGGTGTGGGTAGTGTTGAAGTTCTCGCGTATGGAACTGCTGTAAAGGTTGCAGGAAATGAAACTGGATTATAGACAACCGGATGCGACGGTCAATGTTTCGAAAGTATCACCGCTAAAACGAGCAGTTCAATTATTTTTAGGATTGAGCGTTACTTTTGTGACTATATATGTGGTATTGGGGGTGCTTGTAAATATATTGGCACCTAAAATACCCATGTCATTGGAACAGAAAATGGGATCGGCTATTTTAAATGAGTGGACGGTTGGTAACGATAATGAAACGGTCAATAGCTATAAGGATATCTTAGTCAAGTTGGTGGGCGAAGAAGTAGCTGCTACTTATACGATCATGATTCTTGAAGAAGCGGAGTTGAATGCATTTGCTATTCCAGGCAATATCGTTGGTGTTACGACTGGTTTTGTTGAAGAAATTACTGATGAAGAAATGATTGCCTTTGCCCTTGGTCACGAATTAGGACACTTTGAAAATAGGGATCATATCAAGAGTTACGGACGGTTGTTTGTTCTTTATACTATGGTGAATACCTTGACAGGTTCAGATGGATCGTTAGCGACAGCGTTTTTAGATCTTCTATCAAAAACTGAAACAAAATTTTCTCAAGTTGATGAATTAAGAGCGGACGTTTATGGCGCAGCATTGCTTTATGATACTTATGGCTCTTATGATGGTGGGATAGATTTTTTCAATTATCTGTCGGAGGATTATGACGGTAGTCATATCGTGTCATATTTTGAAAGTCATCCACATCCAGAAAAGAGAGTTCAAAGACTTATGGATATGACGGAATTGGAGTAAGAATGAAGAAAAAAATAGCAATAGGTGTATTAAGTGCTGCATTGTTGGTATCCGCGAAGTTCCTTGATGATTATCGTACAATGCGTCTTGATACACGACATTTTATTGTGCAGAATTTTTCAGACGAATGGCGGTTGATGCACAGTCAAATAGGTGATATACAGTGTTTGATGACAAAACATGTCAAGGACTACGATAAGAAAGAGTTTCTTAACCATTTTGGACGTATAAGAAGCGACATATATACGATAAGCAACAGTATTGCAGACTATGAGGACTTGAATGAAGCCTATTCAGTGGATCCTTACATTATTGTCGATATACTGGACACCATAGAAAATGATATCATCGAAGAGGGCTCGCCTTCTGATTTGCATAGAAAGACGATTGAAGAAATGGTTGCAATTAATGAACAGTATTCAATAATTGGAAGCGCCAGCTTATACAATGTTCGCATGAGTCAGTTTAAAAATCTGCCGTTACCAGAAGAAGTAACAAAGTACATTGATGCAATGCAAAATGTACGAAATAAAATGTTGACAGGATTACTTTAATCCATTATACTTTGTAGAAATACATATGATCTCATCCAGAGAGACTGAGGGAACGGCCCGATGAAGTCTCAGCAACCTGCGCAAGTAAGGTGCTAAATCCGACAGTTAATTAAACTGGAAGATGAGTTAAGAAGACGATATAGACTTCACTCATCTTGAGTGAAGTCTTTCAAGTTTTTGGCTCTGTTCGATCATCGTGTAAATATAATTCAAGGAGAAAGAATATGAGTGAAAAACTAAAAGGGTATGGATTAGGCACATTGGCAGTACAGGGAAGTTATAAGGCAGATGCAACAGGGGCTGGGACGATACCACTGTATCAGTCGACAGCATACGATCTAGGAGATGCTGACCGTGCAGCAGCTTTATTTGACCTTAAGGAGTTTGGAAATATCTATACACGTCTGAACAATCCGACCAATTCATTGTTTGAAGAAAAGGCAACGCTGTTGGAAGGTGGTGTTGGTGCCTTATCGACGGCATCTGGTCAAGCGGCTATAAGTCTAGGTATTTGGAATATTTGTACAGCAGGTGACCACGTCATATCTGCAAGTACACTGTATGGTGGCACGCATACCTTGTTTGCACATACATTTAAAAAATTGGGCATCGAAACCACTTTCGTAGATCCAGAAGCGTCTCTAGAAGAACTTATAAAATCGATTCAGCCCAATACAAAAGTGATTTATGCAGAATCCATTGGAAATCCGGGCTTAAATGTCTTGGATTTTGAAAAGTTCACAGCACTGTCAAAAGCGGCAGGTGTCCCACTGATGATTGATAACACATTTGCGACACCCTATTTATTAAAACCTTTTGATCATGGTGCAGACATTGTCGTGTATTCTGCGACGAAATATATCGGTGGTCATGGAAATAGTATGGGTGGTCTCATAATTGATTCAGGTAACTTTGAGTGGACCGCGGACAAGTTTTCGTGTCTTGTGGAGCCTGACCCGAGTTACCATGGCGTTAAATACGTCGAGGCTTTTGGCTCCCTTAGTTATATTGTAAAAGCAAGGGTTCAATTACTCAGAGACCTTGGGTCGACAATAAGTCCATTCAACTCATTTTTGTTGCATACAGGACTTGAAACATTACATTTGCGTATGGAGCGACATTCTCAAAATGCCTTATCTTTAGCTGAATACTTAGAGTCACATGAGTTAGTAGAGTGGGTATCCTATCCTGGTCTTAAAACTCACCCTTCATACGAACGGGCTCAAAAGTATTTGCCAAAAGGCGTTAGCGGTATGCTGACGTTCGGCGTCAAAGGCGGCCTTGAAGCAGGTCGGAAATTCATCAATAATGTTGAATTGGCAGGACTTGTAGCAAATCTAGGGGATACGAGAACCCTTGTGATTCATCCAGGCAGCACAACCCATTCGCAGTTGACAGAAGAAGAGCAGATTGCCTCAGGCGTTTCTCCTGACTTAATTAGAGTATCTGTTGGAATAGAGGATATCGAAGATATCAAAGCTGATTTTGATCAGGCGCTTCGAGCAGAGTAGGAGGTTTCATATGCCAGTAGTAGTACCTGAAAGCTTTCCAGCCTATAAGACGTTGACGGACGAGGGACTGTTTTTGATGACTGATGAAAGAGCGGTGCATCAAGATATCCGTCCACTGGAGATATTAGTATTGAATTTGATGCCGCTGAAAATTGTGACTGAAACTCAGTTGTTACGATTGATTGGAAACAGTTTGATTCAAGTAGACGTCACTTTTATCCATCCAAAATCACATGAAAGCAAGAATACGGATGCCAGTCATCTTGAGACGTTCTATAAGACCTTTGAGGATGTTAAGCACAAGCGGTTCGACGGGATGATTATCACTGGTGCGCCAGTTGAAAATTTAGCCTTTGACGAAGTAACTTATTGGCAGGAATTACAGGAAATCATGGATTTCTCTCAAGCAAATGTAACGTCGACATTGTTCGTTTGCTGGGGCGCACAAGCCGGCTTATATCATTTTTATGATGTGCCTAAGTATCCGCTGAAAGAGAAGAAGTTTGGTGTTTTCGAGCATGTGATTACAAGCAATAGATATCCACTGTTAAGAGGATTTGATGAAGTGTTTTTAGCACCTCACAGTCGACATACTGAAACGAGAATAGAGGATGTTGAAAGTGTCGAGTCTTTAAAGATACTGTCCTATTCAACCGAAGCAGGGATTTATATTGCGGCTAGAGATGATTTT
>Ga0070724_10001902_pt1 | contig 12019 bp, 11 predicted proteins | sample tdDd001_FD_67278 | JGI IMG/M metagenome (GOLD analysis project Ga0070724, IMG submission 67278) | Marine sediment microbial communities from the Atlantic coast under amendment with organic carbon and nitrate - tdDd00.1 | ecosystem: Environmental > Aquatic > Marine > Coastal > Sediment | place...
CGTGATCTTGCGCGTTGGATACGTCATGTGGGCTGGTGCACTGTTTACATAGAAACGTGCGGGCTTTTCTGCCGACACACTTTCAAACTTAACGTCTTTGGCACCCTTACCGACATAAATTGCTTCGCGAGTGCCGATCTCATAGGTTTCGCCATCAACAATCACCAACCCCGGTTCACCGATATTGATTGCACCTAGTTCACGGCGCTCCAGAAAGAAATCAACGCCAATTTCCTTGCCGCCTTCAAGCGTCAGTGCTTCGGTTGTTGGTACGGCACCACCGACAATAATGCGGTCAATGTGGCTGTAGGTCAGGTTGAACTGACCAACCTGAAACATATTTTCAATCAAAAATTGCTCACGCAAACCTTCAGTATCTAACTGCTTTGCATGCGTACTATGGATAGGTTGACGAATTTCCATGTAAAACCTCTTATTCATTTATTCTGCAAGACAGATAACGACTATTTCGTTGTGGCAAGATAAGCCCACTCACCTTTAATTAAGGTACCTTGCACTTCTAATTCTTTATTCATAACTATCAGGCTAGCTTCCATTCCTTCAGCAATACTGCCAAGTCGATCTGCTAACCCGAGATAATTGGCAGGGACCGCAGTAGCCATTTGTACCGCATCCCAGACCGGAACCTTAGTTTCAAACACCATATTACGTAGCGCTTGATCTAAACTGCATGTGCTTCCAGCAAGCGAACCACAAACAGTACGAGCTTCACCGTTGGTTACTCGTATGTTTTGTGCACCTAGCTGATAATCCCCATCATCAAGGCCACCAGCACGCATACAATCTGTAACCAATGCAATGCCCTGATAGCCTTTCATTCGATAAGCAAGCTGCATCATGACAGGGTTGACATGGACCCCATCAGCAATCAGTTCGGCCAGCATGTCATGATAAAGAACAGCGCCACAGCAGCCCGGTTCACGATGGTGAAGCCCACGCATACCATTAAATAGATGGACACCGCAGTCTGCACCATGCTCAAAGGCCTCAGTAACCTGAGCAAACGTGGCATCAGTATGTGCTACTGACGTCTTAATCTGATTGGCTGACAACCAACTGATGGCATCCATAGCGCCATCAGCCTCTGGGGCAACAGCGACTCGAATTAGGGAGCTACCTGCAACTTTCTTGATCTCCTCAAGTCCAGTTATTGAAGGGGACTTCAAATAAGCTGTAGGGTGTGAACCTCGATAAGGTTCCGTAAAGTAAGGTCCCTCTAAGAAACTGCCCAACAATTCTGCACCTTGAGATTGCGTCCCCTGAGTGAAATAACGTACTTGTGACAGAGCATCAATAATGTCCTGCCACGGTGCAGTTACAGTCGTGCCAACCCAACCAACCACACCAGTTTGAGGTAGCGCGTCAGCTATATGCTGTAATGCTTCATATGTCGCATCCATCACATCCGAGCCTTTGCGCCCATGAATATGAATATCAATAAAGCCTGGCATCAACGATTGACCTTCAAGGCAAATAATCTTGCAACCCTTTGGCTCTGTCGTTGTTAAAGCTTCAATCTTTCCATCACGAATAACTACGAATGTGTTATCGACAATACCGGAAGGTGTAAATACGTGATCGGGGTATAAAGCATAACGCATGTTATAATCCATCTTCACATTCTGTTGGTTCTAGCTCCATAACCGATTCCAACTCTTTACGCATACCCTGGATACAAGAAGTACCAATTTCTAACAGTGTCTCAAGCAACTCTTGAAGTTCCGCACCATCACGCTCAAAAGCAGCATTCGCGATCATAGGCAGGTTGGCACCAGCAATAAGCTCAACATTGGGAGTATCCATCATAATAGACAGGGCACGATTACAAGGAGAACCACCCGGAATATCCGTCAAAAATAGAACCCCCTTGCCTGAATCTACCTCTTTCGCCGCTTGGCGCAGGCTTTCTTCAAGCTGCTCTGTCGACATCGTCTCTACGAAATCTATAAAGGCCATCTGCTCTTGCTCACCAGCAATCGCCCTAACGGCTGACTCCATACCAGATGCATAATTAATGTGACCTGAAACAACAATACCAATCATCAGAAAATCCTTGATAAGGGAGGAAAACCCTCCCAAAAATATCGAATGTTATTACTTAAAGAATGCCAATGAAGTGACCAACGACACCAGCTGCAAGTGTCGAGAAAATCAACACCGGAGGCTTAGCCCAAAAACCAGTTCCCTTGACCATTTTGAACATAAAGAACACCAGCGCCAGCGGCAGTAGGTTAGGCATTACCTTGTCAAAGAGCGCACTTTGGAGCTCAACCACCTTGCCTCCCAGCTCTAGCGAGGCAGTTGTTTGCACCTTGATAAAAGTGGCTGACAAGGCACCGATTACAAAAATACCCATAATATTGGCAGCCTTTGCCAGCTTCTCGGTAGCATCACTCATGTTGACCATGGCAGCGGTGCCAGCCTTATAGCCCATAAACATCAGGCCGAAATACACGGCAAAGTGAACAATCTGATACAAGAAGAAGAAAACAAACGGACCAGCAATCGAGCCCTCCATTGCAATAGAAGCACCCAGAGCCAAAGTCAACGGCATCAGAGTCATGTGGTCAATAGCATCGCCAATACCACCAGTAGGCCCCATACCCGCAACTTTCATAACATTAACAGTTGAAGGCTTTTCCTTGTTTTCTTCCATAGCAATGGAAGTTCCCAACAAGAAAGTAAATAACTTAGGGCTTGCATTGAAAAACTGCAGATGATTCTTTAATGCCTTAGCAAAATCACGCTTGTTATTGCCGTGAATTTTTTTCAACGCCGGAATAATCGAATAGGCAAAACCACCTGCCTGCATACGTTCAAAGTTAAAGTTACCTTCCATAAACAAACCACGGATTGCACACATCCAAAGGTCTTTCTTGGTAATCACTTTGCGTGGCGTCGTGTCTTCATATGAATCAATATCATCAACAAGACTTTCTTGAACCTTCGTATTTTTATCAGCTAAAGTGCCAGCTGTGATATCAGATGCCATCTTCAAATTCCTCTACTTGACTGGTTGAAGTTTCTTTCGTTCCACTGAAGAAGTAATACAGTGCAGCTACTGATGCGCCGATAATAGCAACGGCCATGATTGGTAATTTCAGGTAAGTCGTCATCACAAAACCAATGAAGAAAACCCCTGCAACTTCTTTTGACCACATAATTTTAAGCAACATGGCAAAACCAATGGCCGGAACCATCTTGGCACCAATGCCTAAGCCTTCCAGCAGAACCTTAGGTGCATTCTCATCGATCCAAGTTGCAGCATGTTCTCCAAAGTAAACCGTCACAAAAGCAACTACAGCGTATAACATTGAGCGGAGAGAGATGGTTGTAATAAGTAGACGGTCAATACCGCCAGCATCACCACGCTCTGCATACGCATCAGCTTTACCCATAGTGAATGAAGTTAATGCAAAGAAACCAATAACTAGCATCTGCATCAATACCGCAATAGGCATACCCACACCCATAGCAACTTCAGCAGACTGACCGGTCATTACAGCAAACGCGACCGCAGCAATCGTACCCATGGTGACATCTGGCGGCTGAGCACCAGCATTAGGTACCAACCCCAACCAAGCTAATTCCAGTGTTGCACCAGCAATTAGACCGATTTGCATATCACCCATAAGCAAACCGACCACAGGGCCTGTTATTAGCGGGCGGTGAATGTTCAATGCAACATCATATTTATCGATGCCACAGAAGAACGCCCATATTGCGACAAGCGAAGCTTCAAAAAACATGACTTAATCCTTTTTAAATCTTTGTTTAAATAGTGTTTATAACAAGGCTTACGCAGCCGATGCGGCAAGCTCAAGTACATCAGCAGGATTTTGATCCGGAGTATTCTGCACCGTACAGGTAACACCACATTCAACAATGCGTTTAAATGCACTGATATCCTTGCTGTCAACAGATACTGTTTTTGCTATTTGCTTCTTACCATCATGGAAGTGCATATTGCCGACATTACAATGAGTAATTGGTACTCCACCCTCGACCAAACGAGCAACATCTTCCGGGCTGTTACACAGAACAAAAATACGTTGCTTCGGAGATGCTTTATGGATTACGTCAATGGTCTTTTGAATAGAGAAGAAGCGAACAGCATATTCACCACCAGCCGATGCTTTCATTCCAGCCTGCATAAATGCAGCATTAGAACCTTCAGCAGCTTCATCATTAGCAACTAGAATTAAATTTGATTCAGTATGTTTGCCCCACGTAATACGGATTTGACCGTGCAATAGACGCTCATCAATTCGCGTCCAAACAATATTTGGTGACGTCATAATATTAACCCTTGTCTAATTTTTAAATTTATGGATAGTAACACCCTGAACAACTCGATTAACCTCACCTGTTGGGCAAGGGTTATCAGGCGTGTTACCTAATACTAATGAACGATGAAAAGCATATATTTGTGCAAATAGCATATATGGAAATAACAACTCTACATCAGAAGCCATGTCCATATTATCAACATGAATATATTCACCCTCAGTTACAACCTCATCTATTTGTGAGGTAATTGCAACAACACAACTTGCAATGTTATCTCGTCGTAACTCTTTCAATAGATCCAAATCATACTTACGTGTATATGGATCATTTGAAATAAACACAACGATCAAGGTTTGATTATCAACAATAGATTTCGGTCCATGACGGAAACCTAAAGGAGAATCAAAACAAGCAACAACTTTACCTGCGGTTAGTTCAAGCAGCTTTAATGCTGATTCCTGCGCTAATCCCTGAAAACATCCGCTACCCAAATAGATAACCCTGCCTGTATTTCTTCCAGCTATATTACTGATAGGGAGATTAATTTCTTTGATCAATGCCTCAGAACACTTACAAAGCCTTTCGATTTCTTTCGCGAATGCATTTTCGCCAGCAAAGATGGAAAAAGCAGCAAGCATCATCGAAGAAAAACTTGAAGTCATTGCAAAAGACTTGTCATTCGTTTCTTCCGGCATTAAAAGAGCAAACGAACGTTGATCAAGACTACAACGTTGATACAGCTCACCTTGATGATTACAAGTCAAAATTAAGTGATAACAGTTAGTTAAGACCTGATTTGCTAATTCAACAGCAGCAACACTTTCAGGGCTATTACCGGAACGAGCAAAGGAAACGACCAGCGTCGGAATATCTTCGGCAAAATAGTGATGTGGATTTGAAACAATATCAGTTGTTGCAATAGCTTCAACACGACCACCGACCACTTTCGTTAATGCAGGAGCTAAAGCACGTCCCGCAAATGCGGAAGTACCGGCTCCAGTAAGAACAATTCTCAACTCCGGGTGTGCAAAAGCCAACTCGAGAAAAGTATTAATAACAGGTCGGAAATCGTTAACAATCGCAAATGTTTTCTTCCAGCAACTTGGCTGCTGTTCAATTTCCTTTGCGGTCCAAAAAGCTTTCAAGCTTTCAAGATCGCCTTTCTCTAGACCTAAATATTGTGTCATTGATATTTCCTTAATTATTTAGAAAATTTGCAAGCTTTCGAATATACTCGAAGAACTTGTTGGATTTTGTCAATTACGAATGCTTTAGGCGTTGACTCTATTTCACCATTTCTCACAGCATTAAACTGCTCAGGTAAATACTGACTAATCAGTGGTAATGGCATACCTGAACGAGACAAGTTATTAAATAAATTATTTTGAGCTGTGCTAATGTTTTCATCTGGCCAGTAATAACGAATCCGGTCACTAAAGCTATAGCTTCTAGCAAATCTTTGTGTACTTTCATCGCCCTGATAATACTTTTGCCAATACTCAGGACTATCACACATTTGACTTTCAATCTGCTCTTTTAAATTAGAGCAGTGCACTTTTGGTGTTATCTCTTCTTCAATTGCACATAAATTAAATAATGCTTCACGCATAGCAAATGTTAAAGCGGGGCCTACTTTTAAAATCGCGAAATGATCATTAACAAGATCATGGTAAGCCTGATCTGGCTGATAGTCAGTTGAATGAGCTTCAAAAAGAAGATGTTCAAAATCATCAACTACTTGACTTAGTTCCTGCGCATCTTCAGGGCAGTAATCAATCACACCGGTATGGTCAAATTCAACTCCCGGTTGAACTACCAAGCCAATTACGCGTGCCCAGCAGCTTGAAACTCCTTCTTGTTTGAATGCCCGCTGATGACACTGTATTGTCTTTTGGGCAGCCTGAGGAGAAGTAACCTCTACACCTTCCAGTTCTTCTGCTGCTCCACCAGGTACTGGCACTTCCGTGCCAACAACATAGACAATATCACTGGCACCAAATGCATCAAATGCAGTTGTTTCTGCCACCTTTGCTAGTCTTGCTGCACGTGCAGCGACGACTTCATCAGATAAAGGAATAGGATCATCAGCACAGGACATGCTGCAATCAAGGTGAATTTTCTTAAACCCAGCTGCGACATAAGCTGCAATAAGAGCATCAGCTTTCGTCATAGCCTCAGAAGCAGATAAGTCTTGCCACCGATTAGGACCCAAATGGTCCCCACCCAAAATAAGATTGCTTACTGGGAAACCAAGCTCTTCAGCCATATCGAAAACAAAGTTTCGAAAATCAACCGGCTTCATTCCAGTATAACCGCCGTACTGATCAACCTGGTTGGAAGTGGCTTCAATCAGTAGAGAAGAATTATCGCGTAACGCTTGTAGAATTGCGGCTTCAATAACAAAAGGATGGGCTGAACAAACAGAATATATTCCATTGTTTTCGCCTGCCTTGTGGCGCTTTACGATATCAAGAAGGGTGTTCATGTACTAACTCCAAAATCAACATCTGTAATGTCGCTATGGAGTTAGTACATAGAATAAAGCGCTAATCTATCTTTTCAACAATGATAACGTCGACTTTCATATCCCGTAAACCCTGGACATAATCATCAGGAATACCAGAATCTGTAACAAGTGTGTCAATATGACCAAACTCTCGAATCATATGACAACTACGCTTACCAAACTTACTTGAGTCGGCAATCGCAATCACGTGCTCAGAAATCTCACACATTAAACGGTTAAGGCTTGCTTCCTGTTCATTGTGTGTTGTTATTCCAGATCTAAGGTCAAAGCCATCCACACCTAAAAATACTTTATCGAACCGATAATTCTTTAAACTACTTTCAGCCTGTGAGCCTGAAAAAGATAGTGCTTTCTTGCGAAGTACACCACCTGTCATCAAAACATCTATACCAGATGTTGAAGACAACTCCATAGCCACATCCAGACCATTGGTCATTACTACTACATTTTCAACATGAGATATGCTGGCCGCTATTTCGCGAGTAGTAGTACCCGAATCCAGAATGACTGTATCACCATCTTCAATAAGATTTGCAGCTGCCTGTCCAAGCAAAGTTTTGATACCAGAATTCTGACGACGCTTTTCATGAACAGTTAGCTCCGCAATAACCCCAGTATTTGGAATAGCTGCGCCGTGTGAACGAACAACATAACCATTTTTTTCCAAAAAACTAAGATCACTTCGTATGGTGACACTGGAGACACTAAATTTAGAAGCAAGGTCCTCGACACGGGCTTTACCATCATGGTTAACCACATTAACGATTTCCATTCGTCTTTCGACAGCACTAATCATTTGTTTTAGTCTCCTGATGAAACCAGACTTTCGTTTGGCTTCGAGTTAAGCTTACAATTAAAAAACCAAGACGCAACAGAGAGCATCGAAACTTGCGATCTCTTTCACATTCTTTTGATTTGACACCGTAAACCTTCCATTTACTTTCGGTAAGGAAGGCTTTGAAAGCTACTATTAGCTAACATCTAGTACTTACACTAGCGATTAAGAAGAATTTATCGTAGATCAAGTCTCAACGCAAAGGTTCAGGTTTCAACATGAAAACCCAAATGTAATTCTAGTTACAGTTAGAAACATTTTTGTGATCTAAACCATAGCTCAAAAAGCTTTAGTGGCTTACGATGCCTTACGATAATTTACACAATTTAATTATAGTAGATAAAGCAAAGGAAAACGAAAGGTAAATATCTTTTTCTCTATCTATGTCACAACTTTGTATGCACGTGATAACATATTAATAAGGAAACAATTTGATGTCTTTCTCTCGCCGTGATCTACTCAAGGGAATTGCAGTAACTGGAGCGGTTGCTGCCACTCCAGCGTGTAGTTCCTTAGCAACAGGTTTGACCCAAAGTTCCAAGGCAACAGCTAAGAAACCCAACCTACTGATTATATTCCCTGACGAAATGCGTACGCAGGCACTTGGTTTTATGAACCAAGATCCTTCACTCACCCCAAATATCAACAAATTTGCCAAGCAAAGTGTTGTCTTACCCCAAGCTGTCTCTAATTTCCCCCTATGCACACCTTTCCGCGGAATGCTGATGACAGGTCAATACCCAAATCGGAATGGAATCCAAGGTAATAGCCATACAGGCATGCCAGGTAATTTTGGTGGAAAAGACTTTGGTATTGAACTCAAAAAACAAAGTCAAACTTGGTCTGATGTGATGAAGGCTCAAGGTTACAGCATGGGTTATATAGGTAAATGGCACCTTGATGCACCAGAAGCACCTTACATACCTAGCTATAACAATCCAATGGAAGGACGTTATTGGAATGATTGGACCGCTCCAGATAGACGCCATGGCTTTGATTTCTGGTACTCATACGGTACTTATGACAAACACCTAACTCCAATGTATTGGACCAATGAGACTCCACGAGACAAACCGCTAAAAATCAACCAATGGAGTCCTGAACATGAAGCTGATATTGCAATCAAATACCTACGAAACGAAGACGGCAGTTATCGAGATAGCGACCAACCATTCACTCTTGTCGTGTCAATGAACCCACCACATTCACCTTATGATCAGATCCCGCAAAAATACCTTGACCGATTTAGCGGTAAGTCCTCTGAAAGCCTAAATACCCGACCAAATGTTCAATGGAATAAGAAATATCCAGAGGGTTATGGACCCAAGTATTTTAAAGAATACATGGCAATGGTAAACGGTGTTGATGAACAGTTTGGCCGTATTATTGATGAACTCGATCGCTTGCAATTGGCTGAAGAGACTCTTGTCGTTTTCTTTTCTGACCATGGAAGCTGCATGGGTTCAAACGGTAAGCCAACCAAAAATACCCATTATGAAGAAGCGATGAGAATTCCGATGATCTTCCGCTGGCCAGGAACACTAGAACCAAACCAAGATGACCTTCTTTTCTCTGCGCCCGATATCTATCCAACAATCTTTGGGCTCATGGGAATGGAGGAATTTATTCCTGATACTGTAGAAGGCACAAATTTTGCTAATACTGTAAAAGGTAAAGATGGTGATAAACGTCCCACATCACAGCTCTATACCTTTGTTCCTTATGGAGCACAGTCTTATGGACGTCGTGGTATCCGTACCGATAGCTATACCCTCGTAATAGATCGCAGAATTGGTAAGCCTCTCTCTTATACTCTTCACGATAATAAAGAAGACCCATACCAAATGGCAAACATTGCAGATGGCAATGAATCGCTCATTGAAACGCTCATTGAGCAAGAATTGATGCCATGGCTTGAATACACCGGTGATCCTTGGCGTCCAGGAGAAGTTCCGGCCAGTGTCCTTAACGGCTTTACCTAATCAAATCAATTTCCTGCCTTAGGGCAGGAAATTACTTTCTATATACCCACAATATCTGTTTTCAACTTTTCATTTCATCGCTTTTTCATATCACAATGCTATCTTGGTTCATTTATTGATCATTAAAAACAAAAGGTCCAACCAAAAATGATCAGACCTTATGAAATATATTCGATGACATAAAATTATTACTAGCTATATGTTGCAATAGATAATAACGGCTTTATAGCGGAGATAAACCAACCATCTATAGGTTATATCCCCTTATTCACTATGAAAAACAACAGTTTCAAATGAGTTACCATCACTAGTTTTTGCTTTGTATTTAACCGATGTTGAATGATTTGTCGAGATTGGTACAAATACTCTACCATTTTCATTTGTTTTAAATGTTGCTTGTATTTGCGGCTGATTTTCAATGGTTATTTCAGCATTCGCCGCAGGTTGCCCATCATCAGTTACTGTTACCCACGCTCCGCCATGAGAGTCAGCAACGCGAATGCCCGCAAAAGAAACACTTGAAATCGTCAGCAACACTGATGATAGAGCAATTATTTTCTTCTTCATTTTATATTCCTTATTTTAATAAACGAAAAGCCTTTTAAGCTTTTCAGGCAGGGTGATATCACTTAACTATAAATAGAATAACTACACGTCTGTGAATAAAAGATGAATATGACTAAATATGGTTACATAATTTAAAGTGTATCTGTCCTCCTCGTAGGAACAGTAATATTCATTCAAAAAATACGAAACCCATACGTAACGAGTTGCTTGTATCGTTTTTAGCACCTGACACTTTTACTGGTTTAATAAGCAAGCTTAGGTTTATTCTCAAATGAGTCACCATATAGGCTTTTAGGCTTTGTATCGGCTACACTTAACATGATCAATGTCATATTTTTATCATTCCCTTTGTTTTTTTTATTCATACCAAGAAGCACATATTTCACCAATTTCGACAAAAATTTGACAAACAAAGACAAACAAAGACAAACAAAGACAATGTAAAGTCATTGAAAACAAAGGAGATAACAAAAAAAACAACAAAACCTACACCGAAAGCAAACGATACTTATTGAGCTCAAGCTCACTTGACTTTTTTTTCACAACCATCTGATAATGATATACATATCAAAAATATGATAAATCAAAATTATAAATAGGAACATCAATACTATGACTGTACATGATTACGTCTCTTTTTTACTAATCAACGACAGCACTTTACTTGTTAACAAGAGCTGTTTAGAAAAAAAGATAAAGCCAGAGTCGTTCAATTTTCCTAGCTTCAATATTAAATTAGGTGAAAATAAAGAGGATGCATTAGTGCGTATATTCAATGAGGAATTGAATATCAACCCAACCTCCTATAAGTTTCTTTGTTCAGTTTACCAGCCAGGTGCAGAGTTGAAACACATCCACTATTACATTGTATCTGATTGGGAAGATAAGAATTCAATACGAACAGCTAGTGAGAGCACATGGTATCCGTTACAACATAATTTACCCCTCGGGATAAAATCCGATAAAGTTGCAATAGCTGAATATCAAAAACAAATGAGTAATGAAAACCCAATGCTATAATACATCAATATAGACTACTCGTTTCATACACTATATCAAAAAGATGAAATTTTATAACATGCCTTCAATGATCTTAACGGATATTATGATAGCAACATAGTCACATTGATAATTAGAACTAAGCATAGATAATGTATGACTTAGAAATTCTCATACACTAATTGTTAAAAAAATCCGGTGTCGGTTCTAACACCGGATTTTTAGTACCCTCGATGAGCTATTCAGCTCATTGTTATTTTTACGTCATATCAAGATTTAGTTACTCAAAGAACTCTATAATCAATACTATTAGAAGTCGTATCGTGCCTGAAGGCCAAATACATCATCTAGTTTTTGATCAGAACCATTACCATTCTTGCTACTCAAATCCATAACATACTCAACAGACAGAGTTAAAGGACCTGTCATATATGAAGCGCCAAAAGTAGTATTTGTAAGCTCTGCAGATGAATTATCATCTGACAGCTGGTTATAACCAGCTAGAAGCTGATATTGGTCCATGATGGTATAAGATGCAAATACCTCAATAGCTTTAGCATCTTTAATTGCGCCATTATTATTTACACTGGCACCTTCAAAGTAATCCGCACCTTTTTGGTGGTCACTAGCAATACTGTAGTTTACCGCAGCATAAAATTGCTCTTGCTCAAACTTAGCACCATAGATAGACACTTTGGCATCTTCACGGTCATCAAACTTGGTTTCAGCAATCGCTGTGCTAAGGCCTAAACCAAAGTCAAAATCATAGCCAAGCATCGCTTGATAACCTGAATCACG
>Ga0070724_10001904_pt1 | contig 12018 bp, 9 predicted proteins | sample tdDd001_FD_67278 | JGI IMG/M metagenome (GOLD analysis project Ga0070724, IMG submission 67278) | Marine sediment microbial communities from the Atlantic coast under amendment with organic carbon and nitrate - tdDd00.1 | ecosystem: Environmental > Aquatic > Marine > Coastal > Sediment | place...
GCCTATGAAGCTTTATGGGCAGAACAAGGTGCGACATTCAAACGTATTGCAGAAAAATTTAAGAGTTCACCTAGCTCTCTACCATCTGACTTTGTTGAACCCGATGAAATTGAGAGCTACAAAAAGGAAGCTTTAGGTCTTATTCACAAGGCTGGGGTTGAGGATTTCGGTATTCGTATTCATGGTACCGCTGAATATATGCCGAAATTAAGAGATGCCAGATATCCTATTGAATTGATGTACTATCAAGGATTTTGGGATCTTGCGAGTTCTCCATCAATAGCAATTGTTGGCACACGTGAGCCATCGGATGATGGAATCAAGCGTACTCGAAAGCTAGTCAAGTTACTCGTTAAAGATGGATACACGATTACTTCAGGGCTAGCCAAAGGAATCGATACTGCCGCGCACAAAACTGCGCTACAAGCTGGCGGGAGAACAATGGCAGTGATTGGCACACCGTTATCTGAAAACTACCCAAAAGAAAATAAGAAGCTTCAGGAGTTTTTGAGCAAAAACTTTCTTGTGATCAGCCAGGTACCTTTTGTTCGTTACTCAAAGCAGACACCGATGTATAACAAGCTTTTCTTTCCTGAAAGGAATAAGTTGATGTCGGCAATTACTGAAGCGACTGTCATAATTGAAGCAAGTGAAACTTCTGGTACTTTAGTTCAAGCAAGAGCAGCCTTGGAGCAAGGACGAAAGCTATTTATCTTAGAAAGTTGTTTTCAAAACCCTAACATTACTTGGCCAAGCACATTCGAAAAGAAAGGTGCTATCAGAGTGAGAGAGTATGATGACATCAAGGAGCATTTACAGCCTTGACTTTCCGACTTCAAAAAGTAGATGAATTGAGTCTTCGGGATCACTATCATCTAACCGATAATGATGAGTGTTGGTACTTTGGCGAATATACCGCCTATAAAGATTGGTCTTTTAGTGAGACCAATCAGCTTATTAAAAACTTGAAAAAGAAAATGTCCGTACAAGGCACTAATCAGTGGCCTTATAAGTTACGGGCAATTGAGCGTGTAGGTGATTTGTTGGCAAGTGTAATCGATACTTCCAGGCTTCAAAGGTTTTTATTTGTCCCTATTCCACCCTCAAAGATCGTTGGTGATCCTGATTATGATCCGAGGATGAGACAGACATTAGATAATGCTGCTGCAAAATTGAATTGTCGTCTGCCAATCGCAGAATGTATCACGCAAGTCTCAAATACTGAACCTGATCATGAGTCTGTTGATAGTCGACTTTATCCTGAAGATAGGGCTGATACCTATCAAGTTCATCAGGAAACAATACCTTCAGGTACAGAGGCTATCCTTCTTATAGATGACGTGCTAACAACAGGCAGTCATTACAAAGGTGCTGAAATTGCGATAAAAAGACTATATCCGCAAATGCGGGTTCAGGGTTTGTTTGTTGCTCGCCGAGTTCATGAAAACCCTTTTGAAGAAATTGATTTGTCTGACTTTTTTTGAACGCGAATTCAACTTCAAGGTGCACTACTCGTTAACTAAAGTAGACCTACGAAAGTCATTAAGTGCATTGGCACGTTACCTGAAACCAATACGCTTTCTCGATCTGACATTTAATGTCTGTGCAATCTAGCTAATACAACAAACTTGTTGCTCCATGCTAGCAGAAGAATAAAGCAGATAAACGTTTTATTCAGGAAAACTGTTGGAACGTAGTTCTTCAGAAAAAGACCGTTTTGTTATTCCCTTTGACTACGTAAAAGTGGCGATAAATCAATCTGCTTCACTGCAATAGCGTCTCGAATAGTTGTTAACTAGCAAGTAGCTCCTGTAGCTTTCGATAATCGCTACTAAAGGATAGATCACGTTAATATAGATTAACGTTACTATTATCTAATAATAGATTTTTCAATATCTTTTATTTGAAGGCGTGTACGTATTTCCATTAGCGTATAAGAAGCAAAAAGTTCAAACGAAAATTTGTCTAATATAATCTAGTCGATTGATATCAAGCGTTACGTTACTCTAACAGCTTGCGTATCAGTCTGATTTAACTTTTTAAAGTAATGCTTACCAACTATTCAAATAGTTTAATTTTACTCGTAAATCTACACCTTCTTTAATACCTATCCTTAGATACAAAAAAAGCGAACAAGAGATTGCTTTTTACTTCTTTGTCCAAGAAGATTGAGGGTATGGCTAAGCAAGCGTTTCAGAACCAAAAGCACGGTTGGGGCTGACTTTATGATTCTGAAAATCTCTTGTTCGAAACTTAAATTCTCATTAATCGAAGTTAATGAGAATGGCCATGACCTTTGTCAAATGAGGTTGCCTTTTCAACATTGAGGACTTTCCCTTTTTTGCTAATGCTAAAGAAAAGAGTTTCACCGTTCTCAGAGTTTGTCGCTTTAACTATATATTCTCTCTCTGTCGCTTCAACTAATTCGAAATCTCCCTGTGCGACCTTATTCCATGAAGTGTCCAGCTTCCCTACAGACATTCCATTGTTTTTAAAAGTAAGTGTTTTAGCCGTTGTCTGGGCAGCTTGGATGACCTCCATAACACTTACCTCGCCATGCGCTCCTCCATGTGCGAAAGCATTAGAAGAAGCTAAAAGCGCAGATGCAATTGTTAATACTTTTATGTGTTTCATTCTGTGATTCCTCATTTTTACTTTAAACCTTCAACGATGTATTCACCGCTGAAAATTAGTTGAACATCAATATCTTTGTCTGTGTTGTTTTTCCAATACCAGCCATGTGACCCGTTAAAAGGAACAACAAAACTCCCTTTCATACTTTCAACAGTAGCGACAGTGTATGACTTAAAATAGCCAGTATTATCACCATCTGGTTCACCATGAAGATCGACATATAGCTCGCCATTACTTGTTTGCCATTCATAAGTGACCTGCTGGCTCTCCATCATGCTGAGCTTATACTCGATACCTTTACCTGCTGGAACAGTAACGACCACTGTATCTTGGTCACCGTCTGTACTTGTCTTAGCAGATGGAGATTCTCCGTCCTGATTAAATACTGTTAGACCGAGCTTCTTTCCGACACCAGTAGGGTCAATGTCATACTCAGCAGGTAAAATAAATAACACTAGAGTCACTACTGCTACTGACAATGCAATTACAGTCGCTTTTATCAGTGCTCGATTTGTTTGATTAGATTCCATAAATATATTTCTCATAAGATTTAGCTAACAAAATACCCTGTTAGTTGCATGCCAACTAACATAAAACCACCACTCATCAAGGCTGTGTTCGTTGCCGCAGAAAAACGGTCGAAACTCTCGAATTGACGCCAAAAATTAATTAACAGAAGAATAAAAATAAGAGCCATAAACTGACCAATTTCTACTCCAATATTAAAGGAGAGCAGATTTAGCGCTAGCCCATCTTCAGGTAAGTGAAACTCTTGGATCTTTGTTGCTAATCCGAAGCCATGAAACAAGCCAAAAATAAGTACAGCTTTCTTAGGGTCGGGTTGTTTACCAAAGAAGTGGGTGAATCCTCCGAGGTTATCAAACCCTTTATAAACCACTGATAAACCGATAATTGCATCAATCAGGTATGCATTAACTTGGATATTAGCTAGGACTCCAGTCATTAGAGTTAAACTGTGACCTATCGTGAACATACTTACGTAGAGCAAGACGTCTTTACTATTTCTCAGAAAAAACAGCACTCCCACTAGAAACAGCAAATGGTCATAACCCGTAACCATATGTTTAGCTCCGATATACAGAAAAGGAATTATCTGGATACCAGTGTTGTTTTCTAAGAAGTTACGTGTACTGTCGTCTACACCGTGTGCAAAGGCTTCAAACGAAGCCATTGCACACAGAGATAGAAGAAGGTACACCAAATGCGTTAGCTTTAATTTACCTAACATTTATTTACCCTTCGCTTTTCATTAATGAATTCCCAGAATTGTGCTCTTCAGACTTGTCGTTCGAATGTAAAATTCGAAATAGTGCGGGTAAGACGAAAAGCGTTAAGATTGTTGAAGAAATTACACCTCCTATTACAACGGTTGCCAATGGTCTTTGAACTTCAGAGCCGATTCCTGTGTTTAATGCCATTGGAATAAAACCTAGCGAAGCTACGAGAGCTGTAGTGATAACAGGTCTTAACCTCGTTACTGCTCCTTCGATAATTGCACTTTCGAGCAATTGGTTCCTCGAAATTAAATCTCGAATAAACGAAACAAGCACTAATCCGTTCAGAATTGCTATACCAGATAACGCTATAAAGCCGACTGCCGCAGATATTGAAAAAGGGATGCCTCGAAGGTACAGAGCAAAGATCCCCCCTGTAAGTGCTAATGGAACCCCTGAAAAAATAATGAGCGAGTCTTTTATCGAACCTAGTGCTAAGAATAAAAGTAAAACAATAAGAACAAGTGTGACTGGCACCACAATGCTTAAACGCTCAGACGCAGACTGTAGCTTTTGATAAGTACCACCATATTCAATCCAGTAACTGGCAGGTAATTTAACTTTAGATTTAATCGCTGCCTGTATATCTTGAACAAAGCTACCTAAATCTCGACCACGCACGTTGGCAGTAACAACGACTCTGCGCTTTCCGTTTTCGCGGTTGACTTGATTAGCTCCTAAAATAACTTCCATATCAGCAAGCTCTTTTAGAGGTATATGCTCACCATTTGGTAAGGAGATAGGCAAATTAGACAGCGAATTTACATCTTGGCGCTTTTCCTCAGGAAGACGCGCTACAATATCGAAACGTTTATCGCCTTCGTAAAATTTTCCTGCGACTTGCCCCCCCATAGACACAGCTACTTGTGTTTGAAAGTCTTCAAGGCTAAGCCCGTATAATGCGAGCTTTTCTCTGTGCGGTAGAAAAGTGAGTACTGGAAGACCTTTAGTTTGCTCTACCTGCACATCACGTATACCTTCAACATCCTGAATTGCCGTTTCGATTTCTTTCCCGAGTTCAGCCAAAGTATCAAAATCATCACCAAATACTTTTATTGCAAGCTCTGCTCTAACTCCAGCAAGCAACTCATTAAATCGCATCTGTATTGGTTGGAGAAATTCATACCTATTGCCTGGCACAGGTGTAACTAGTTCTTCTAATTCAGCAACTAGCTGTTCTTTAGTCTTATTAGGGTTAGGCCATTCGCTTCTAGGCTTAATAATTATAAAATTATCAGCAACGCTAGGAGGAACTGCATCTGTAGCTACATTCGCGGTACCTATTTTTGCAAATACGCGCTCTACTTCGGGTAACGCTTTTATTCTCTCTTCAAGTACTTTCTGCATCGCAATAGATTGCGATAGTGAAGTACCAGGAATTCTCAGCGCATGCATCGCGATGTCGCCCTCATCAAGGTTTGGCACAAACTCACTGCCGAGCCGCATCCCCATAAATGAAGCCAGCACAACTAATGAGAATGCAACTATAATGACCAGCCATCTCGCCTTTAAAATAACCTTCAGAGCAGGCCTATAAAGTGATACTGAGGTATTGATAATGATGTTTTCTTTCTCAGTTACCTTGCCTTTGAAAGTTAGCGCAATAGCAGCAGGGATAAATGTAATTGAAAGTACCATCGCGCTAACAAGAGCTATTACTACCGTTATTGCCATTGGGTGAAACATCTTTCCCTCAACACCTGATAGCGCAAATATAGGTAAGTAGACTGCGGTTATTATGAAAACCCCGAATAAAGCAGGTCGAATGACCTCTCGTGTCGCATCGTAAACTAAGGATAAACGTTGTTTGGCGTTAAGCTCGCCTTTTTGAGTGGCATGAGAAAGTCTCCTCAAACAATTCTCAACGATAATGATAGCCCCGTCGACTAACAATCCAAAATCGAGTGCACCTAAGCTCATCAGATTCGCTGTTGTTCGTGTTTGAATCATTCCCGTTACAGTCATAAGCATGGCGAAAGGAATAACTAAAGCTGTCAAAAATGCGGCTCTTATGTTGCCTAATAGTAAGAACAGAACAACAATGACCAAAATAGCCCCTTCAGTAAGGTTCATTTCGACCGTATCTAATGTTGTATTGACTAGTTTTGTTCGATCGTAGACAGCGTTTACGACTATTCCTTCGGGAAGTGACGCGCTAATTTCTTTTATTCGTTCACCAACACCTCTCGCGACCTTTTGGCTGTTCTCGCCTATCAACATAAAGACTGTACTCAGCACGACCTCTCGACCATTCTGTGTTGCAGCCCCAGATCTTAGCTCCTTACCTTCTTTTACTTCCGCGACGTCTTTTACTCGAACAATCTTGCCAAGGTCTGTAGGCAAAGGAATCTCAGAAATTTGTTTAAGCGTTTCCACTTGTCCAGGCAGTCGAATTAACCATTGAGCACCATTTTTCTCAATAAAACCTGCACCTTTATTTGAATTATGCTTTCCTACTGCATTTATGACATCTTGCTGAGTTAAACCGAATAACAATAATTTATCGGGGTTCAGTGCAATAAGGATCTCGCGCTCAAATCCTCCAATTGGGTTGACTTCAACAACGCCTTCTACTTGCATCAATTGTGGACGAATTACCCAATCATGAACTGTTCTTAAGTCTGTCGGGGAAATTGGACGACCATCTTCATTGGTTGCCCCTTCCTTAGCGTCAACCGTGAACATGAATATTTCACCAAGTCCCGTAGAAATTGGCCCCAACTCAGGCTCCAGTCCTGAGGGAAGTTCAGATTTTGCAGCGTTAATACGTTCATTGACTAATTGCCTAGCAAAATAGATATCAGTGTCATCATTAAAGATCGCAACTACTTGTGATAATCCATAGCGAGATACAGAACGCGTATAAGACAGGTTTGGAACTCCTGACAATGCGGTTTCAAGAGGAAACGTGATACGTTGCTCTACCTCCAGTGGGGTATACCCAAGTGCCTCTGTATTTATTACAACCTGCACATTGGTAATGTCTGGTACAGCATCAATTGGCAGCTTTTGGAAGTTCCAAAGGCCAAGCATCGCTACCGCGAAAACAAAAACGAGAATTAGCTTACTTCTCTCGATTGAAAATTTTAAAATAGCATCTAACATTCAAGGAGTTCCTTAGTGGTCGTGAGACGCGCCCGACTTCTCAATATCAGCCTTTATTATGTAGCTGTTGAGAGTGACATATTCTGTTCCAGAGGGAATGCCGTTTAGTACTTCAACCCATCCCTCTGCTTTTCGGCCGAGCTCAAGCATCCGAACTTCGTATTGATCACCAAACTTTCCATAGACCACCGTGAAATCTCTAAAAGCCTGAAGGGATTCCTCTTTCACAGCTCTTTCAACGGTGAATGAGTCAAAGAGAATTTGGGCAGTTATAAACTGTCCTGGTGAGTAAAAGCCGTCATTATTATTTACAATGGCGCGATAGACTTTTGCTTGCGAGCCGTTAACGGCATAAAGGCTGTCAAAAATTTTAGTGCTTATCGTCTTATCGTGACCCGGAACTTGTATATCGACGGGAGCATCTAACAATTTCTTGTTTTGGTCTTCTGGATATACGTTCAGCTCTGCTATTAATTGCGAGGTATCAGTAATAGCGACTAGTTTCTTGTCTCCCGATTGTTCGCCTACCCCAATATCCTGAAATGTAATTAGGCCATCAATCGGCGATTTAACTTGATAACTTTGCAAGCTTTCGCTTGATTGGATAGTGAAAAGAGTCTGCCCTTTCTTTACTGCTTGACCTAAAATGACATCAACAGAAGTTATTTCGCCTGGATAACGCGCAGATATATTCCTCACTGCATTGGGGGGTAAAACTAACTGGCCATATACTTTCAACCGCGCGTTAAGTTTTTTACTCGATACGAAATCGGTTTTAATGTCCATAGCCTTTGCTAGTGAATCATCTATTTTTGTCCTTCCTTCATAGTTATCGTAAGACCATTCGTATGTTTTGCCTTGGTAATTGGCAGTAAGTGAAACTAAAAAAGAGTGAGGTTCATAGATAACCATGTCACCGCGCAGATAATTGCCCTCAACATAAAAATCTATGTCATCGATGCCATCTCCCAAACGCGTGAGTTTTACGTTCACTTCAATGTCTTCAGCTGATATTCGCTGTCCTGCATAACTAGCGTATACACGAAATTCGGGAGGGGTGTCGGTTTCATAAATCGCCAGCTCGATAGCAAGGTCACCCTGTCTCAATACTCGACCATTATTAGGGCCTTTCTCTACTTCTTCTTGAGTAATTTCTTTAGCTGACTCAGCAACAGCTAGGTTACTGATTGCGGATAAGCTAATGCCAATATGGGCAAATGCTATTAAGGTAAATAATTTGCGAAGTTTCATAGTGCTCTCTCATTCTTGGATACCGAAGTACCCGTTAATCTCTCTAATTCAATGTTAAATAGTTGAATGTTGGTATAGGCATCGATTAGGCTCTTCTGCGCATTTAACAGTTCTTTCTGGACCGCAAAGAGGTCCGTATATGAGTAACTTCCGATGTTGTATGCTCGACTAGCTTGCTCATTTGCTTGCTCTAACATCGGAATGGAACTGTTTGATAATTTTTGGATTACATGGAGGCTGTGCTTTAATTTGTGAGTCAACAACAGAGCATCAGTGGAAATACTTTGAAGTAAGGCATCAGATTCAGCAGCACTTTGGCTCTGCTTTGCACGCAAAGACGTGATTAATCCTTTATTACGACCTTCGCCTCCAATAGGTATTGATATCCCAGCTACAAATGCAAAGTCGTCAATTACTTCGTTTCGTCTAATGCCTGTCGACACTTCCCAAGCGGGTGACTCCTCTACTACTGCCAAATCAATTTCAGATTCAATTTCTTGTTGCTGTAGTATGTAGCGTTGGATTTTCGGGTTTTCCTTCAATCTTTTCAAAACTTCATCTAACTCAGAAATTGAAGGAATATTTGTAAGCGTTCCAGTTACTGAAAAGTTTGTAGTACCCTTCCACTGCGCCGCTAATGCAGATTTTGTTGCTGCAATCTCATGAACAAGATCTTCTACTTCTAGCTCGTACAAAGATAGCGAAGCGCGAGCGCGGAGTTCATCGATAGCGTTAGCTTTTGCTGCTTTTACACGACCTTCTACATTGTCCAAGAGATCTTTCGCTTGGTCTTCTGCAATCTTCGCCAACTTTAAGTTCTCTTTTTGAGCCAATAAGGTTATATACAATCGTGCTGTATTTGCTGCGATATCAACGGCTTTAACCTCTTGATCAATTGTAGTTGCGTCAGCTTTCGATGAAGCTAGATTGACCCTAGACTCGATAATGTCATTTTCAAGTAACCATGAAATGCTCAATGTTGCTTGCAATCCAGATACCCCTGAGTTGTTACCAGAGCCCAAGAAATCCTCGAGTTGCGCATTAACTACTTTAGGCGTGCCAACCTCAGCTTGAGTAATAAGAGCTTTTGCAGCCTCTGATTTATGTGTGAATACATGTAATTCAGGATGTTGTTGCAGGGATAGACTAATTGCATCATTCAATGTGAGTATTTCTTGTGCATTAACACCAACAGACATCCCACTGATGGACATGCTTATAAGCATACCACTCACAAAATACCGATTGATGATCGGTTTTTTGCTTAATTTTTTTCCAAAAAACATAAATAAAATCCTTATGAAAGCTTTTTAAAAGCCTTCGACTAAGTTTGAAAATAAAAACCGTTCACCGATCGGTTTTTAGAATAAATTTTAATGGCTAAACACCGTTTCAATAAGATGATGAACACCGTCTAAAGAAGTCATACATAGAAAAAATAATGCAATGGCAAAAGAGAACGCTACAGTCTTATTGATAGGTGACAACTGCAACCTACCCAAGAGGAAATAGATGCGTTGCTCAAGGACATCTGCTCCGAAATTTACAACTAAAGCGCTTGATTTAAGTATGTCCTCTTGCGCATTAAGCTTTGCAACTTTAATTAAAGTGCTTGCAACGAATATCCGGTCAATTCCTTCTTCTAATACAGCATTGTCTGCATCTTGTTCCATAGCCAACACCATCTGTAGAGTTAGTAATCTTGCTACTGGTGCAAAATAAAATGAGACCAAAATACTAAAAAGCCACTTTTTCAGGGGATCATTATTTACAACATGCGCTCTTTCGTGCTTTAAAATGACATCAAGTTCTTCGGGAGTAACCTCATTCAAAAGCCCTGTAGTTATGAAGCATTTCTTGCTCCGTATTCCAGAGGTAAACGCTGCAAATTTAGGTATCTCAACTTCATATACCCCCCGGCTTAAGTTTTTTGAGAGGCAAGTTAGCAAGCTCACCTCCTGTCTATGAAGCCATAGCTGTCTCGTCTTTGAAGTCAATACAAACATCATGTAAGAGAGCAGGAGTATTATTGTAACTGCATGCCAACTAAACCAGTTGAAATCTGATATATGATGCCAATGAGCATATTGTTTAGTTTCAAATATGCTTGAGTAGACATATATATCAAGTAAGTAAAGACAGACTAAAATGCTCATTATCCATGGCATTGAAACACAAAACCAAAGCAGAGCTTTCCTTGGTTTTAACTGAACAGATGTTAACTTTTGTCCTAGTAAAGATACGCCAATAGACACAACCAAATTAGTTATTGCGAATGCAATAGTAAAAATTGCTAGCAGGTTGAAGAATATTGTCATTATTTTACTTAATCCTTGTTCACTGACTTGAGCTTTTTTTGCTCTTCTATAAGTTGCTCTAGTTTAGTTAGTTGGTCGACACTAAATTCACTTGAGATGGAAGAAAAAGCTGCGATAAGGCTGCTATCGTCGCCAGCAATAAAGTCACTAGCAACTGACTTTATAAGCTGTCCGATCAACTCGTATCTCTCGACTTTTGTGTTATAGATATATGCATGCCCCTCTTTTTTTCTGGCTAGAAGTCCCTTTTTGAAAAGGCGATCAAGTGTACTCTGGTAGGTATTTAAGCTTCCTCCCCTCACATTTATGAAATGCGAATAAACTTGCTTTACATCAACATCTTTGTGCTTCCATAAATAATGTAGAACTAGCTTTTCAAGTTCACCAAGATTCATATTCGCCGCACCCTTTTAAAAAACCGATTAACGATAGGTATTATACATAGAGAGTACCGACCGGCAATCGGTTTTTATCTCAGTTTTTTTTCACTTCATCGTTAGGCGGAACTTATTAATAATATTATCTCACTATATTTTGCACTAAATACACCCACGCTTTCTCAACTCCTCAGCCCATTCTTTAAAGCGTTTTTCGTCGCGCTCTGCGGTCTTTGCACGTCTGTTCAATGTTTTCTTAGACAATGCTTTGGGCTCTTCTTTGTCAAATGTTACTCCAGACAAAGCATCGGCAAACATTTCCGGCTTTACGTGACTATAGTGCTGCTCGATCATTGCTGTACTGGTTCCACATTGGCGCGCAATTACGTCCATGCTGGTTCCGTTGAGAAGCTGCCACGTAATGTAGGTATGTCGAAGAGAGTATAGCGTTCGCGGTCCTCTGGGTGACTCTTTTAATCCCGAACTTTGGAGAGCTTTCTCAAATGCCTTACCTAATTGCTTTGTGGGTTCACCATTTGCTAGCAAAAATAGTTTTTGGTTAGGTGTACGCAGTGGAAAACGTTCTCTGAGTCTAGTTAAAGCACCAATCACATCACGTTTACAAACTACTTTACGAGGGCCTGTATATTTTGTTGTTTTACCTTTGGTGATGTGAATGAAGAATTGAGCTTTAGACCCTTGCGTTTTTATTTCGATGTCCTTCCACGTTAAGGCGTCCATTTCCGTTCCGTGTCTAATACCAGTATTTATTGTTATTTCACAATAATCATAAAGTAACTCACAGATCTGACGAGTTTTTTCACTATGGGCATTAAATTCTCTTTCTAGTATTGCGTCCAATACAGCTTCGTATTCCTCTTCCGAAAATGCAGAGCGGCGTTTGCCTGCTTCACCTTTAGATGAAAGAACAGGTACTTGAGCGGCGATCATCCATTTTTGCTCAATAGCTTCTTTAAAAACGAGCTGAAGAGCAGCATTGTGAGTTAATAATGTAGAGGAGGCTGGAGACTTCTTCAT
>Ga0070724_10001905_pt1 | contig 12017 bp, 10 predicted proteins | sample tdDd001_FD_67278 | JGI IMG/M metagenome (GOLD analysis project Ga0070724, IMG submission 67278) | Marine sediment microbial communities from the Atlantic coast under amendment with organic carbon and nitrate - tdDd00.1 | ecosystem: Environmental > Aquatic > Marine > Coastal > Sediment | place...
TTTGTGGAGTTCAACTATATTAACTCTAATGCTGCTTAAAACAGACATTGTACAAATAATTAGTATAACTTTACCTAAAATACTAAAATCAACTGTAAATAATGTTAAGCAAATACCTGAAAATATTATAAAAGACCCTATTATATTATTTTTTGTAAATCGTTACCTATCATATAGCAAAGCTCCAATAATAAGACCCGTTATTACATTAAATTTCTGTAAAATCATTGTTTCTGTTGTTGTTACATACAGTAAGGCCATCATAACGGCAAAATTAAGTAAAATATGGCTTGTTGCATAAATCCAAGTATCTCTACATCTAACGCTTTTTAAGATATATTGACTATTCCCACCTATATATCTAGCAAGTATTAATTATAATGACCATGCTAACATAGTTAAAGATGCTAATAATAAGATGCTTTTATTTAAATTCATATGATTTCCTACCCTACTTTTATATAATTATTAGTTATTTATACCTGTTGATAACTTTATTTAAGTTCTTGTATTGATTATATAGAGATTAGAACATAATTCAAGTATAAGTATTTTGTATTATTTATCTTATCTAAATGAAGTAGAAATTTATAAGAATTATATTTTAATTAATATGTTTATAAATAGTTTAAAATGCTTTATTTATTAGTACTTTATTAAGGATGTAATCTTAGTTAGATTTCTATTCATAAACCTATTACCCATGTAACAAATTAATACTATACAAAAATGACCGATCAGTCAGTCATTTTATGGTAATATATCTATAATTATCTAATTTATGGTAAAGGTATCCAGAAATTTTGTTTATTATTTAAATAGTTAATTATGCTTTGTTTAGCATTTTCTGGTTTTAAATCAATACTTTCTAGATTAGAAATAGGGACTAGATCAAATTCTAAGTGATTTTCTTGCGATTTAATAGATTCTTCATTGTTAATATCAGTATCAAAAAAGAAATTTATTTCATGTTGAGTGAATTTGCCATTAAAATATTGATTTTCAGCAATTCCAGCCAAACAATTAACTTTAGCACTAGAAATACCAATTTCTTCATTCAACTCTCTTAATAGCGTGTTTTTTGCAGATTCTGAGAATTCTATATGGCCGCCAGGTAAGAAATACCAGTCAGCTTTTTTCATTTTACACAATAACAATTGATCATTTTTTACAATAATTGCTCTTGCAATGTTTTCAATTTGGTTTTTATATTTCATAAAAAGTACTCCTTTATTACTATTAAAATTTCAAAATATTATGAATAGGGTAGCATAAAATAGACAAATTAACATCAATTTTAATAAAAATATAGGTTTTATGAGTATTTAATTGCTACAACTAAACAGATTGTTTAGTATGATTAAAAAATAGGCATATAAATATGAGTTTAAAAACTTATAAATTGTATTAGACTTGTAAAAAATTAAAAAAGAATTAGAAATAATAGTTGATATAAACACTTATCTATTTAAGTTTAAATTATGAATATTTGAGCTAAATGGATAGGGGGATGTGATTAAAAAATAATCACTATAGATAGGTTGTGATATATTTTTAGATAAAATCTTTAGTTTTTATAAGTGACCGATAAGGCACAACAAATTATGATAAAATAGGGGCTAAAACAGATAAAAAAAGACTTTAACAGCTACAGATAACTCTCTAAAATATATATAAAATAAAAAGATCAATAAATATAAAAACCGCACTAGAAGATACGCTAATGCGGTATAATAATGTGATATATTTAATACATATTACTTTAGGTAGTTAATAAATACTAACTAACATATTAAAATCATAGCTGTATATAGGTTATAGAGATATTAAAAGTATTAAGGTTAGTATATACTAACTATAAACTTATTATACTTTTATAACCCTAAAATATTTAAAATTTCTTTTAGTTCTGATTGAGTTTTAAAGTCAATTTTTAAACTACCGGCACCATTTTTTTGTGCAATAGAAGTTTTGTATCCAATAGTATCAATAACTCTCTTTTCAAGTTCGATAGTTGCTTGGTCTTTTACAGTTCTAGTACGTCTTCTAGCAACTTCAGCATCTCTATCTTTCTTTTCTAAAATTTCAGATACTAATTTTTCAACTGCACGAACAGACATACCTTCTTTTACGATTTGTAGAGCTGTTTTTTTCTGTAAATCTTCTTCTTGTAATGGTAGTAAAGCTCTAGCATGTCCCATTGAGATTTCGTGCGAGCCAACCATCTCTTTTACAAACTCTGGTAAGGCTAATAATCTCATTAAATTAGAGATATGGCTTGCAGATTTACCTGTTACTCGAGCGATATCACTATTTGTATAGTTAAATTGGTTAATTAATTGTAGATAACCCTCTGCTTCTTCAATAACGTTTAGGTCGCGTCTTTGTACGTTTTCTACAATTGCTACTTCTAAAGCTTTTTCATCTGTTAATTCTTTGATTGTTACAGGTACTTCTGTTAAACCTGCAATCTTAGAAGCTCTCCAACGCCTTTCACCTGCGATAATTTCGTATTTAGTAGTTCCAGATTTGCTTTTTCTAATAACAAGAGGCTGTAGAACGCCTTGTTCTTTAATAGAAGCTGCTAATTGAAGTAGGGCACTCTCATCAAAAACTCTTCTAGGTTGTACTTCAGAAGGGCCTAAATCAGTTATTTTAACAGTATTGGTCTCTTTTATGATCTCAGTCTTAACTTGAGTCTCAATAGCTGCATTCTCACCTAATAGAGCTCCTAAACCTTTACCTAATTTATCATTCATTTTACAAATCCTTTATAAGTTATCTAATTGTCTGATTTTTATAGTGTTTTTATCACTTTTAAATTATCTTTTTAATACTTCAGCTGCTAATTTCATATAAGAAACACTACCAGGGCAGTTAATATCATATACTAAAGCAGGCTTTCCATGGCTTGGTGCTTCTGATACTCTAACATTCCTAGGAATTACAATATCAAAAACTTTATCGCCTAAAAATTGTCTCACGTCTGTTTCTACCGCGCTTGATAATTTATTTCTCTTATCAAACATTGTTAGTAGGATACCCATGATATTTAGAGTAGGGTTTAGTGATTTTTTAACAATTTCTATCGTTCTAAATAGTTGTGCAAGACCTTCCATTGCGAAAAATTCACTCTGCAATGGGATTAAAATATCGCTTGCTGCAGTTAGTGCATTAATGGTCAAAAGTCCCAGAGATGGGGGACAATCGATGAATATGTAGTCGTAATTTTCTTTAACTTTATTAAGCTCATTTATTAGTCTATACTCTCTTGCAACTAGTCCAGCAAGCTCTAATTCAGCACCTGATAAATCAATAGTAGATGCTATAATATCAACCCCTGGAACGTTAGTTTTCTGAATAGATTCGTCAATATTAGTACGACCAGTAATTAGAGTATAGATATTTTCATGTGAAGAATCTTTATCAACACCGAATCCTGTAGTAGCATTACCTTGAGGATCAAAATCAACAACTAAAACATTCTTGTTACAGGCCGCTATAGCTGTTGCAAGGTTAATTGCAGTAGTTGTTTTACCAACCCCACCTTTTTGATTTGATAAAGCAATAATCTTCGCCATGTTATTTACTCCTAAAAATTAGTTTGACCGTTTATATAAAGAGTATACCTAAAATAAAAACTCTTTGCAATATAAAAACACAAAATAACATAAAAATTTTTTAATTAAGGTAAAACTTTTCACGGGGAATGTTGATAACATGTTTATGTTTATATCTATTTTGTGAAATTAAAACAGGGTGTAAATAAATTTCTTATTTAAATAAAAGTTAAAACTAAGTAAAGAGGGGTGATTAGGGTGTATTTGAAAATATTATAAGTTAATTTAAGTATGATTTGCTAGGTATTGATTTTATTGTTATTTTGAGTTTTTTTATTTCTGTAAAATTACAAAAAACTCGAGTTTTCATGTGGAAAAAATATAAAGTTTAAAGACCTGTAGTGGACTCTTTTTGGCTTGAGTGCTTATTATACTTTAAAAAAATAGTGTTTAGGTTAGTGGTGGAATTTGATTGTTATTTTTTGAATTGTAATAATAAATAAAATATAGAAATATTTTTTTAATTTATTTTGCTTACCTGTAGTTATTTGCATATTTTTTTATGGTTTAAATGTTAGAATAGGTTAGTGTTTCTGGGCTTCGTTGGATTTATTTAGAATTAGTTAGATTGTATTTATTAGTTTATATTTATGTCTAAATTGAGATTTGTTTATTTACTTAATATATTTTTTATAGTGTTCTTTTTATATATTATAAGATTGTTGTTTTTATAAAAATAAGGGTGTTTTTTTTGAGCATTATGATTTTCAAAGTAGATATTATAGTTTATGTAGTTATATTTTTTTGAAGATCAAGAGTATATTCTTTGTAAAATATATATTGATATTTTAATGATTATTATTTAGTTTTTTTATGTTTTATATTATTTTGATTATGAGGATGTATATTTTTTATTTGTTCTTAGTGGGTAAGTATTAATAATCTTTAATTGATACTGAGAATATCTAGATCAGTATAGCTGCTTAAAGATAATACTAATAGTTTTTATGATAAGTTACCTTGATTTTGTAAAAAGGTCATTGGTTTAAAGTTTGTTAATATTTTGGATGATAGGCTTAATTTTGTAATTTTAAGCCTTCTGAGTAAGTTTTTAAGTGAAAACTGTACTTCTTTTAGGCTTTCTTTAAATGAAGGTTAAAATAAGCTTGATTTATGCGCTGATAACTATTTAATCTTAAAAAAGGTGAATATTTATAATGTATAGTTTGTTTTGAGTTTTGCTATTTTAATTATAACCGATAGTCTATGTTTGTAAGTAATTATCTTAATAAAATTTATTGACTGTCTGTGTTGTTAATATTTGAAATAGTGTATAGAGTTTATTAATATAGTATTATATAAAATACTTTATTTTTTACTATAAAACTACTGATTAAAGTATATTTTTTAATGTGAATATAGTATAATATTATGAGTGTTAAGTGTAAGAAAAAGGAATTGTTAATGAATATTACAGATTTGGAAATTGAATCAATTATTTTTAGTGCTTTAGGTTTGAAGGTTAAAGCAATCTCAAGGTTTAAAACAGGTTTTTGCCATTATGTTTATGATGTAAAAACAGAAGATAAAAATATTGTTTTAAGAATGACTTCAAAAGATAATCTTAAATACTTAAAAGGAGCCGAGCACTGGTTAGGTGTTTTAAAAGAAAGCGGAGTAGAGGTTCCAGAAGTTTTATATATTAATTATGATTTAAAAAAATATAAACATTATTTTATGATATTAGAGCGCTTTTCTGGTTTTGATTTGGGATATGTATACCCAGATTTAACAACAGAGAGTAAAAGAGAAATTGTTACAGAGCTTGTAAAAATGCAAAATAAAGTCTCTAAAGTTTCTTATTCAGAGTTTCCAGGTGAAAAGTTTTTACCTTCAGATAAATTGAAAAATAGAACGTGGTATGAGTATTTAACAGATATTTCTGTTATTGCAAATAGAATAGAAGAAAATGATGTTTTTGATTTTAGTAGAGTAACTGAATTTGAAAGGATTGCTTTTAAGTATAAAGATCTTTTAAATAGTGTAAAAATAGAAGCTTACTTAGATGATATAACAACAAAGAATGTTATTGTAAATAATGGATGCTTAACAGGTATAGTTGATGTTGATTATATTTCTTTTGGAGATAGACTTATGACTATTGCTTTAACTAAAATGTCGTTATTAAAAAGTGATTATGATTTGCATTATGTTGACTTTTGGATTTATGAAATGGATTTAAGTTTAGATGATTTAAAATTATTAGACTTTTATACTTTTAGGTACTGCTTAGACTTTATGTCTGAAATAGGCTGTGAATTTAATGGAAATAATGCTCTTGTAAGTAAGTCTGTTATAAATAGATTAAATATTATTTTTAATGATCTCGCGAATCGATTGTAAGATTTATTTTTTGATGTTAGATATATTATAAAATAAAAATAAGCCTCTTAAAAGAGGCTTTTCGCTTAGGCATCTTCAATTCTATTAGTTTCATGTAAAGATGCTTTATATAGATCATATGTTGAATATGAATCATCAAAGACATTTTGGTTTAAATGCCTTCTTAAAGAGTCTAAACTGTACATTTTTTTTGATAGTTGTTCAGCACAATAAAGCATATGTTTTGATTCTATAGATACTTCTTTTTTATCTTTGTTTAAAAGATTTGTTAAGATAGATATTAAATTATCATGTTCTTTAGGAAGAGGATCTTGATTGATAAAAGATATATCTCTCAAATTAAGAAATATAATAGGGGTGATATATTTGTTAACAATATGATCTAAAGTATCTTCTTTTGTGGTATTGGTTACTGGTATTACAATACTATTAGAAGTAAGTTCTATAACAAACAAAAAAATAGGTACTTCAGGGGTTGTTGTATCGGCAATTAAGTTTATTTTTGATATGTCTTCTTTAAAGTTTTCTAGTATTAGACTTGGTGTATTTTCTGATATTGGTGTTTTGAGTCCTATATCATCAATATTTAATATTTCTAGCCGTGACAGTTTGAAGAGTTGACTTTCTAATAATTTGTTCATGAAGCTTCCTTTAAAACAGCATAAAAGGTAATATTCGAATGTTAGGCTTTATATGCTTTGCTTAAAATCTGTAATGTTTCAGTTTAAATATCTATCTAGTTTAGTTTTTATGTGAAAAAAGAATATAGCTTTAATATAAAGAGGTAGACCATTGATATGGTTAAAACTTTATAAAAAATAAAAAAGAGTTCTTAATGTGACTTATCTTCTGTTATTTGTATTTATAGAAAGAGATGTTTTTTTATAAAGAAGCATTATGTGCTAAAAAAATGAGCAATACTTTTTATTAAAACTTGATTTTATTTCATAAAAAGTATATGTTTATAACTCAAGAAAAATCAATGAATTAATGAAGTAAGCGATAGTAGAATATAACTATTGTTTGAAAGGTAGGAATAAATTGAATTACACAGCAGAGTTTGATGTTATTATTGTTGGAGCAGGACATGCAGGTTCAGAAGCCGCAGCCGCAGCAGCAAGATCAGGCGCAAAAACATTATTGCTAACAGGTAACCTTGACACTATCGGACAGATGTCATGTAACCCAGCTATTGGCGGTTTAGCCAAAGGTCATTTAGTTAGAGAAATTGATGCTTTAGATGGTATTATGGGTAGAATGACTGATAAGGCAGGTATTCAATTTAGAATGTTAAATGCTTCTAAAGGCCCAGCAGTGCGTGGTCCTAGAGCTCAAGCAGATAGATTTAAATATAGAGAATTTGTTCGTCAAGAATTAGAAGATACAGAAAACTTAACAATCAAGCAGTCACTAGTAGAAGACTTAGTCGTTGATGGTAATGCTGTTGTTGGTGTAATTACAGCAGCAGGTTGGAAGTTCAAAGCAAAATCTGTAGTTATTACAACAGGTACATTTCTTTCAGGACTTATCCATATTGGTGAAAATAAACAAAAAGGCGGTCGTGCTGGTGAACCTGCTGCTTATAAATTATCAGATAGCTTAGCAGAGTATAACTTAAAGCTAGGTAGATTAAAAACAGGTACTCCTCCAAGACTTGATGGTAGGACAATTGATTTTTCACAGCTTGAAATTCAACCTGGTGATGATAACCCACAAGGTTTCTCATTTATGACTAAAGAGCTTACTCAAGAACAGTTACCTTGTTATACAACATATACAAACGAAGATGTTCATGATGTTATTAGAGCAAACTTAGATAGATCTCCTATGTATTCAGGTCAAATTAGTTCAATTGGACCAAGGTATTGTCCTTCAATTGAAGACAAGGTAGTTAGATTTGCTGAAAAAAATGCTCACCAAATTTTCTTAGAACCAGAAGGTGCTGATAGTATTGAATACTACCCAAATGGTATTTCAACAAGTTTACCAGTAGATGTTCAGATGGCTATTATTAAAAACATTAAAGGTTTAGAGAATGCAGAAATTTTAAGACCTGGTTATGCTATTGAATATGATTACGTTGATCCAACAGAATTAACTCATACATTAGAAACTAAAAAAATTAAAAACTTATATCTAGCTGGACAGATTAACGGTACTACCGGTTATGAAGAAGCAGCGGCTCAAGGTTTAATGGCTGGTCTTAATGCTTCTTTTAAATCTCAAAATAAAGAAGAATTTGTTCTAGATAGAGCAGATGCTTATATCGGTGTTCTAATTGATGACTTAGTAACAAAAGGAACATCAGAGCCTTATAGAATGTTTACTTCACGTGCTGAATATAGATTAATCTTAAGAGCTGATAATGCAGATTTGAGATTAACTCCTAAAGCAATGGATAGAGGTTTTTGTAATTCTGAAAGACAAAATATTTATCAGCAAAGAGTTGATGCTTTAGAAAAGGCTAAAGAATTTGCAAACACTTGGAAGATTAAAGTAGGAACAGATATAGCAAAAACAATCGCTGAGTTATCTGGAGGCATGAAAGAAAGTATTTCTGTGTTTAATGCACTAAAACGTCCTCAAATTAGCTTAAATACGCTTTTAGAGTTAATACCTGAGTTAAATGACTATTCTATTCAAGCTTTACAAGAAATTGAAACACTGGCTCATTATGATGGTTATTTACAACGTCAAGAAGATGATATTAAGCAATTTAGAGAATCAGCTAATATTAAAATACCTGAAGGATTTGAATTTGATGAAGTTCAAGGCTTATCAAATGAGGTTCGTCAAAAGCTAAATACATTCCGTCCAGCAACAATTGCTGCAGCTGGTAATATTAGTGGTGTGACGCCAACTTCTATTAGCGCAATTTTAATTGCTATGAAAAAGCAAGAGATTATTAAATAAATTTAATAATTTTCTCATAAATTTAGCCCTAGGTATATTAGCCTAGGGTTTCTTTGTTTTTTGTTAATAAAGTATTGATTTTATATGGTCTTTTTTGATATTTATCTTATTTTTTACTTGTAAGATATGTTAAAAGTAATATTAAATAATACTTAATAATAAGAATAATAAATAAAGGGTGGAAGACGTGTTTAGTTTTTATCGTAAGGAAAAAGGCACATTAATCGAGCAAAATACACAATATTTAACAGATAAATTTACTCATGATATTCAAACAATGACTGAACAAAGTAAGCGAATTAATGATGATTGTGATAATATTTCTTTAGTTTCAGAGCGAGTTAAGGCAACTATTAATGAAATTATTGAGCTGTCAAACCTAACCTCTAATTCAGTAAAGCAAAGCGCAAAAGAAGGTTTTTTAAACTTAGTGAGGTTAGATCATGCTATTTGGAAGTTAAGTATTTATAACAAAATAGCAGAAAAAGACTTTGATACAAACGCAATTCCTGATCACTGTCATTGTCGTTTAGGTAAATGGTACTATGAAGGAGAGGGTGCTTTAAACTACTCTAATAACTCAAGTTTTAAACTTTTAGAACAGCCTCATGCAGATGTCCATATTTTTGGTAAACAGGCTGTAGAAGCTATGCAGCAAGGAAATGCTGACTTAAGCGTAGACTTATTGCATAAAATGGAAGATGCATCTATAGGAGTTGTTAATTATCTTTCTGATTTGGAAAATTAGTATTCTTATTTTATATATTTGTTTAATGGCATAATAGTAATATTGTGCTATTTTTATTTATATAAAGGAGAAATTCCATGGTTAAATACGGTTATACGATAGTGTATGTGAATGATGTAGCTAAAGAATTAGAGTTTTTTAGCAGTGTATTTGGTTTAAAGCCTAAAATGGTAAATCAGGAAGTTAGCTATGCAGAGTTAGATACAGGCTCTACAACTCTATCATTTGTTAAGCACTCGGTAGTTGAGGCTCATTTAACAACAAACTATGTTAAAATAGAGCCAAATTGTAAGCCCTTGGGTATAGAGTTGGCATTTATATCTGATAATGTTGAAGAAGACTATTTAAAAGCTATAGAGCATGGTGCAAAAGTTATAAGAGCACCTTCAGAAACACAATGGGGGCAGGTAATTTCATATATTCAAACTCCTCAAGGTGTTTTAATTGATATCTGTAGTAAGATAGAGGAGTAATTAACGGTTGCTATTTATTCTGATTTATATTATCTTAAGGGCTAGCTTTTAATAACTTAAATATAGTAGGATAAAGATGGAAAATATAAATCTAATAAAGCAAAAATTAGCAGAAATTAAATTAGAATTGACTGATGAAAAATTAGGCAAGTTAGAGAAGTATGTTGAGCTATTAGCGAAGTGGAATAAGGCATATAATTTAGTAGGTAAATCTACTCTGGAAGAAATTTATTCAAGGCATGTTTTAGACTCTCTACAGTTGGTTCAGTATGTCCTAAAAAAGGACTTACAAGAAGGTCGTATTTTAGACTTTGGGGCAGGCGCAGGGATGCCATCGGTTATGCTTGCAATTGTCCTTGATGATATTGAAATTGTAGCATGTGAAAGAATTGGTAAAAAGTGCCAGTTTCTAAATAATGCAAGACGTGAGTTAGGGCTTACTAACTTAATAGTTAAACAAGATGATGTTAGAAATATCAATGATATATTTGACGTAATTACATGCCGTGCCGTAGCATCATTAAAAGATATTTTTGAATTAACAGAGCCTGTTAAACAGCAGAATCAAGCATATATTTTACCAAAAGGATGTAACTTTAAAGAAGAAGTTATAGAGGCAAATAGTGCAGGTTTTGAGTTTGAATATCAAATTTCAAAAAGCATAATTAATGATGAGTCGGTAGTTTTAGAGTTAGAGCTTTAATAAAAAAATAAGAGTAAGTAGGTGCCTAATAAATAATCAAAATGAGATAAGCTTAAAGTTCTAATTTTGATTATATTATGGGCATTTTTTTATGGTTTGATTTGTGGAAGATAATGTGATAAAAAATAGTATTTTATAGCTGGTTATAATAAGCTTTTTTTACAAATAATTACTGTAATAAAATTACATAAAAATTAAGGTGCTTTGAAAATTATTGGCATTTTATGATTATAGATTTGGTTATATTTTATTGTATTTTAAAAGGCCCCGTGTTTGCGGGGCCTTTGTTTATTGTATTCGTTAAATATCTCTGTATTCCTGCATAACTACCTTATGAAAGTAATTCTGAGGTTTTAGAGATGTTATTACTAGATTAACATCATGGTCAATAATGCTTGGTATTTGTCTTATAAGGGACGGGGTTTTGCCAGCAGGGGTTCTGTAAAAAACCAGGTTCTTTTTATTTCCTTCTATAAAAAAATACCCGTTCTTTGAGATGCTGTTTAAAATATTACATAAAACAGGTGTTTTTGACATATGAACGAAAGGATAGATTAAAGAGGTAAAATAAGGTTGCTCTTCTTTAAGTTGTTTGTATACCAGCTTGTGAAGAGTCTTTATATTAACCTTCTTTTCTAGTCCAGATTGTTTTAGCTCATTAACTATAGTTTTGTATAGTTCAGTATTTTCTAGATTATCCTCTGAATGTTTTTTTATAAACTTCTTTTCGTCCCAAAATGCTTTTAGAATAATAATTGCTAAAAATAAAAGCATAGTAAATCCAAAAGCTCTGTTTTCTAATCCGGTAAAATAGCATGCAAAAAGTAAAATAACAACCAGCATAGTAATTCCTTCTGGGTTAAAAATAAAACAATTGATCTTATTTGTATATTGAAGTAATTGTTTAAAATTATTTTTTTCGGAGTGTTATATAATGAATGAATCCTTAAAGTTAATAATGAAACTTTAAAAATATTTTGGTAGTGACAATCTTGTTTTGTTACTATCGTTAAAATGTTACGTTAATGGTTGATTCTTATTATAGTCATAGAATGGATAAACTTCAATGATAAATAAATAAAAATAGGTTAGTTATTACTAACAAACCTATTTATTTACCTTTGACTCTCTATGTTTTGCCAGCTTTGAAGAGTGTCAGGTTAGTGCTTGCTAACCCTTATTGTTTGCATTTAGCTTACCTAGGGTTTCTCCTCCTA
>Ga0070724_10001908_pt1 | contig 11995 bp, 11 predicted proteins | sample tdDd001_FD_67278 | JGI IMG/M metagenome (GOLD analysis project Ga0070724, IMG submission 67278) | Marine sediment microbial communities from the Atlantic coast under amendment with organic carbon and nitrate - tdDd00.1 | ecosystem: Environmental > Aquatic > Marine > Coastal > Sediment | place...
AATGCGCATGACAGACAAGTTACTGGAAGTTCTATAAACTATAGTAATGATACAAGTCCTGAGTTATTATTAGGTGAAGATAAAAAGATTCAGATTTTAGAGTTATTACAAAACAGAGTTACTTCATTTACTTATGAAGATGGTGGAGCTAATCAGTTTATCAATTTTACTTTCCCATTTGGATACTCTAATGATCAAGTAAGAACTTATGAGATTACAATTAGAGATATGAATGAAAATAAATATTTTGAAAAGATTCTTGTTTCTCCTGCTCCAATTAGAGTTAATTATATTAGAAATGAAGTTGCAACATTATCAGTTAAAGAGTTAATTAGAATGACTAAGAATCCATACAATTTTAGAAAAGGTATGATTCAAATTAAAAATGTAACAAATGCAACAAATGTTCAATTAGGTGAAGGGAAAATTGCTTCGTATATTGCAACTAAACACTCAAGCATGGTTTTTGCAAATAAGAAAAATAAAAATCCTTATTACTCAATTGTAGATACATCATATGCTCACTCAAAATAAAATCTTTACTACTAGAAAATATATTTTTTTTCTAGTAGTTTTTTTTACTTCTCTTCATGCAAACTATGTATCTATTTATGATCCTAAAAGTGAAGAGTTAAATATTTCAATAAAAGATAATACTTACATTGTACATACTGAACAAAAAACTTCATATAGTTATAAAACATCAGATGGTCTAAAACTTTTTTTACCAAGTTTTACAACTGAGTATAATTTGGCAATTTTAAGACTTAATTCTATTGGTCATATAAATATTTATTTGTCTATGACAAACTCTTTAACAACTGATAAGTTACTAGATGTTGATAAGAGTAATGTAGAGTTTTATTTAACAAATTATAAAAAGAAGAATCAAAAACAGTTAGACTTTTTACTAAAAAATAAAATAATTCCATATAAAAAGGTTACTTCTCTATCTTTTCAAGGATTGAATATAAATAGTGATATCAACAAAAAATTAAATAAGTGGGCTTATTTTACTTTTTTTGATAAGTTTGATGAAGAAAATAAACTTCAAGGTTTAGTGTACTCTTTTTCAATGAAACTTGATAAAAAACTAGTTGATTCTTTTGTAATTGATAAAAATCTTGAAATAGTAAAACATCCAAAAGAAGCCAGTTTAGATAAGATATATACTTATTTAATTAACTATAATAAACTAAGCTCTTATAAAATAGAAAAAAAAGTCCAAAAGAAAGAGGCTTCAAAAAAGAAACCTAAAAGAGATTTAAAAAGATTTACTCATATGAAAGAGTTTGGATATGAGTATCAACAAAAAGTCACTTCAAATAATTTAGAAGAAAAAATAAATCAGATTAACAAACTTATTGAAGAGACAAAGTTTTCTCAAGGTTATATAGAGTATATGAAAAACTACTCTAATTATGTAAAGTTTACTACTAAACTAGAGTTAATATCTAAAGAACTTCAAAAAGAGTTAAACTCTAAACCAAAAGATAGTTGTGTTTTTAATATAAATGATATTAAAGAAGAGTGTTTTATAAAAAGTGATTATTTTAATAAATATGTATATTTTTCTATAAAAAATAGTATTCTACCTTCAGAAGAGATATTAGAAAAGTTTGGAAATGGAAAAATATTTAATGATATTGGTAAATACTATTTTGAAATAGCAAATTATAGAAAAAGTGAGATATATCTTCTAAAATCATTTATAATCTCAAAAGACAGCTATAAAAACAGACCAGCATATAATTTAGGTATTTTATATAATTTTTACAATAGTGATAAATTTAATAAAAAGGCTATAAAGTACTTAAAACTATCAGACTTTAAAGAAGCATACTTTAATTTAGCGATTAATTATCTCAAAGGAATAGGTGTAAAAAAAGATAAAAAAATTGCAAAAGAGTATTTTGATAAAGCATCAAAAAATCATAGGAAATAGGGCTTAAAATGCTAAATTTTAAAATATTACTTTAATACTTTCTTTATGTGTAGTATTAAATGCACAATCATATAAACAGTGTTTAGATGATGCTTATTCTACAAGAGATATGGCAAACTGTACAGCAGAAGAGAAAGATAAAGAAGACAAAAGACTCAATAGAAACTATAAAAGTTTGAAAATGGTACTTACAGAGGAAAAACTAACAGAACTATTAACTGCACAAAGGTTATGGATTAAGTTTCGTGATTCTAATTGTGGTTTTTATTTTGATCCTGATGGTGGTTCAATTGGAGGAACTTTAGATTACACTGATTGTTTACTTGAAATGACTAAATTAAGAGCTAATGAACTTGAAGCTTTACGAAAAAAATATAGTTATGAGTAGTTTATTTTAGACATTAAAAAAGGACTTATCCGAAGATAAGTCCTTTTCCAAGGTTAATATTCTTAAAATAGAATTATTTAGCTACAGCTTCTTTTAAAGCTTTACCAACTTTGAATTTTGCAACAGTAGTAGCTGGAACAACAACAGTTTTGTCAGTTCCTGGAACTTTAGCAGTTCTCTCAGCTCTGTCTGCAGTTGTGAATGTACCGAATCCGATGAAGCTTACAGATTCTTTTTTTACTAATGTCTCAGTAATAGTATCTAATACAGCGTCAACTGCACCTTTTGCATCTTTTTTAGATAAACCAGCTTTAGCTGCTACTGCGTCAATAAATTCTGCTTTGTTCATAGAAGAACTCCTTGTTTAAATTTTAAATTAGTTAAACTTTATAGTATTAAAGCTTTAAAATAGCTAAAATTAGGGGCTTCTAGCAACTAAATAACATAAAAACAGACGAAAATGTGAGATTTTTTAGTTAAAAGAGGTTTTTATACTTAAAAGTCGCACCGAGTTCTCTAAAATGGCGATTTTCTTAACTAGCTCATTTAAGTCTCTATGGTATACATATGTTCCTACACCTTTTATAACCATTACATTGTTATTTGACTCTTTTAGGTATCTTGTAATCTCTAAAGCATTTCTATCATACCAAGTTTTATAATCACCAGGGTCATAGATTGGGATTTCTCCAAATTCAGTTTTTCCATAGTAGTCTTCAAAAACAATTCTGTTATGATCAAAAGTATATGATGTAGTATATATTGGCATTCCAAAAGCTATATATTTTGCTTCATGAATATTTGTATAGATGGTTGCATGAATATGTGATTCAATACTTGCAATATTCCATCTATAATCTTGTTTATTTAAGTTAAGCTCACAAAATGATTTTGAACACATTTCATCAAAAATAGCATCAGCCGTATTAATAATAAAGTTCTCTTGGTCAAGTTTTGCTGAAATAGCCCCATGATAAATACCAAAGAAGTTTTTTCTAAACATTGTAAGAGATAAATCTGCAAGAGCTGTTACTGTAGCTTGGTCTACCATTTTAAAAAGCCTTAAATATATTTTTGGGTATTATATATTAATTTTTATAAGGACTGTTTTAATGGATATACCTCACGTCCCCGTTTTATATAAGGAAACTTTAGCAGCTTTCGAAGATATTAATGAGGGTTATATTATAGATTGTACCACTGGATTTGGTGGACATAGTAATGGATTATTACAACAAAATGAAAATGTAAATCTTATTTGTAATGACCAAGATGATGAAGCTTTGGCTTTTTCAGCAAAAAGATTAGAAGAGTTTTCTTCAAGGGTTACTTTTAATAAAGGTAACTTTGAACACGTATTTGAAAAATTTAAAGATTATAATATCAAAGGTATTTTAGCAGATATTGGTGTTTCATCACTTCAACTTGACAAACTAGAAAGAGGGTTTGGATTTGAGAGTGAAAATTTAGATATGAGAATGAACCAAGACTCATCTCTTGATGCCTCGACAGTTGTAAATACTTATTCTCAAAATGAACTTGAAAGAGTTTTTAAAGAGTATGGAGAAGTAAGAGAATATAGAAAAGTTGCTTCTTTAATCGTAAATAACAGACCATTCTCGTCTGCAAAAGAGTTATCAAGCTTTTTAGCAAAGAAAATGTCAAAAGGTAAAATTCACCCAGCAACTCTTCCTTTTCAAGGTATTAGAATTGAAGTAAATGATGAGTTAGGTGTTTTAGAGAGACTTTTTGACTCAATAGAGGCATCAAAACCAAAAGATTGTATTGTTGCTATTATCTCTTTCCACTCACTAGAAGATAGAATTGTAAAAAACTATTTTAAAAAGTGGACTAAGTCTTGTATTTGTCCTCCTGAAGCATTTAGATGTGAGTGTGGAAATAATCATGCATTAGGAAAGGTGATTACAAAAAAACCTATTATTCCTACAAAAGAAGAGATAAAGCAAAACCCAAGAAGTAGAAGTTCAAAATTAAGGATTTTTAAATTTGATTAAACTAAATAGTACAAATTCTTTAATCATTGTTTTTACTATTTTAATTTTTGCAATAGCTGTTTATTTCCCGAAGATTTATCTAAGAAATAATATATACTATATAAGTAAGGATGTAAACAAGCTATATGCACACTATATCTCGCTGCAAGAGGAGAATAGATTCTTGTCTCAGCAGTTAGAAGATATGAAGTTTAAAAACCAAATTATTGACTCACTTCTTTTTAATCCTTTAAAAGAAGAAAAATGATCAAAAATATTATAGAGTTTTCTTTAAGAAAACCTATTTTAAATCACCTTTTATTGCTGTTTATTTTTTTATTGGCAGCATTTTCTTATCTTAAAATTCCAAAAGAAATTTTCCCACCATCTGCACTTGATGCTGTTTCTATTACTGGCTCTTATACAGGAGCTAGTTCTGAACTGCTTGATAAAATAGCAGTTACTGATATAGAAGATGAACTTCTTGGTCTTAGTGCCGCTGATAAAATATCATCAACTATTAAAAATGGTTTCTTTACTATAAAAGTTGATTTAAAAGATGGAGAAAAACCAGAAGATAGTGTAAATGATATCAAAGATATTGTTTCCAAAATCAAACCAAACCTTCCAAGTGATATGGATGAGCCAGTTGTAAAGACAATGGAGCATGCTTTTCCACTTATTACTGTTGCTGTTTACTCAAAGGATGGAAGCGATTCAAAAGAGTATTTAATAGAAGTAGCAAAAAAAGTTAAATCAAAAATCATGCAACTAAAAGATTTATCAGAAGTTACTGTATTAGGTAAAAGTGATAGGGAGCTTTTAGTTACATTTGATGATGAGAAGATTAAAGCTTATGGTTTATCAAAGCTTTCAGTTATTAAAGCAGTTCAATCAACAAGTTCAATTTTTCCAATTGGAGTTATAAAAGACAAAGCAAGACACTATTATCTTTCAACTTATAATGGTGAAAAAGATATAGAAAAAATAAAAAATACAGTTCTTAAAATAGATGGTAAAAAACTGTACTTAAAAGATATAGCAAATGTAAAATTTACTTTAGGAGATGTGGCAAATATCTCTCACTATAATGCAAAACAAAATATAGCAGTTGGTGTAAATAAAGGTTTTGAGGGTGACTCAATAGAACTTGTAAAACAAATAAAAGAGATTACAAAAGATTTTGAGAAAAAGTATACAAATTTAGAATTTGATACATATATTGATACATCTATTTGGATTAAAAACAGACTTAATACTGTTGTTTCAAATATCATGTTTGGGCTTATTTTACTATTTATTGCACTATTTTTCTTTATAAATGTAAGAGTTGCAGTAGTTATTGCTATTGGTATTCCTACTTCATTTATGATTGGTCTTATTTTTGCTGAACAGCTAGGCTATAGTTTAAATATGCTTTCACTATTAGGAGCTTTAATAGCCCTTGGTATGTTAGTTGATGAAGCTATTGTAGTTGGAGAGAATATTTATCGTCACTTGGAAATGGGAAAAGATAAATTTACTGCTGCACGAGATGGTGCAATAGAGATGTATCCAGCAGTTCTTACAGCAACAGCAACCACAGTATTTGCGTTCTTGCCAATTTTGCTTATGACTGGTGAAGTTGGTAGGTTTATGCAAATACTTCCTATTATGATTACTATTTTACTTATAAGTTCACTTGTTGAGGCATTTTTCTTTTTACCACTTCATGCAAAAGAGATTTTAAAAGTTAGTAAAGAGGATAGAAAATCTCATAAGATTTGGGATTTTAATTATAGATTATATGTACGAGTTTTAGATTTTTTAATAAGAGGGAAGTATTTAACTTTAGGTCTTATGGTTGGGGGAATTATAGTTGCAACTATACTTGTGTTTAAAACACAAAAGTTTGAGTTTATGCCATCATTTGATTCAACACAAGTTTATATCACTGGTTCCGTTGGAGTTGGAAAAAAGATTGAACAAACAGAGCAAGCAGTCTTAGATATAGAAAAAAAGATACTAAATAGTGTAGACTTTAAAAATACTGTAAGTTCAGTAACTTCTGTGACTGGAATGAAATTAGATGGAAAAAATCAACCCCATCATGAAGAGTTTTATTTCCATATTTTTATCAACCTAAATGAAAGAGCACCTGTAAATGTATTTGAGACTTATATAAACCCATACTTATCACCAAAATATGATGATACAAATATGATTAGAACTTCAAGTGCTCAGCAAATGGAAGATGACTTAAAACAGATTTTAAAACAAGAGGTTAATTCAGGTGAGTTTGATGAACTGAAAATCTTCGTACCACAAGCAGGTATTGTAAAAAATGATGTTGAAATAGCAGTTTCTGGAAAAAATGAAGAGGTTATAAAAGCTGTTAAGTCTTTGAAACAATCACTTGGTACTATTGAAGGTGTATCAAATATTGCTGATGATGCACTAACTGGAAACTATGAACTAAAGTTCAAAGTTAATTCTTATGGTGATGATTTAGGAGTTACAGAAGAGAGTATTTTAAATGAATTAAGACCTTTTTATTTCAAAGGTACATACTCAAAAATGTTTGATGATGAAGGTATTGTAGAGATTATCTTCAAGAGTAAATCAAAAGATACCTTAAGTAGTTTAGATTCATTTGAAGTTATGACAGCTAGTGGACAAAAAGTACTTTTAACGAACGTAGTTGAGTTTATAAAAGTTCCTGCGTATTCACAGATATTTAAAGAGAATAATGAACAAATCATTTCTGTAACAGCTTCTCTTAGCAATATTACTTCAGCAGAAGTATTCGAGCAGTTACAAAGTAAAATAGATGAGTTAAATCAAACAGTAACTTTAGTTATTAAAGGTGAACAACAAGAAAATGAAAAAGTACAAAGGGAGATGGGACAAGCTGCTTTAATTGCTGTGATTCTAATCTTTATGGCTTTAGTTTGGATGTTTGATTCACTAGTTAAACCTTTAATAATTATTAGTACAATTCCTTTATCTATGTTAGGCGTTATTATAGGACATGTTGTAATGGGTATAAATCTTACAATGCCAAGTATGATTGGTATGGTTGGACTTGCAGGGGTTATTGTTAATGATGGAATTATTATGATGGATTTCATCAAAAAAGCTAAAAGTTTAGCTGAATTAGAACACTATGCAAAGATGAGACTAAGACCAATTCTTTTAACATCTGCCACAACAATCTTAGGGCTTAGTTCACTTATTTTCTTTGCTTCTGGACAAGCATTGATTTTACAACCTATGGCTATTTCTTTAGGTTTTGGTATCTTGTGGGCTACTGTTCTTAACTTATATTATGTACCAATGGTATATAGAATCATCTATCTTAGAAAAGCATCTTAATGCAAGATAGATATTCAGCTGATATAGGTGATTTTGGAAAATTTCACCTTCTTCGGTTTTTGCTTTCAAACACTTCATATAATCTAGCACAAATTTGGTATATGTATCCTGATGAATCCCATAACAATGATGGCTTATATATAAATTACTTTGAAAAAGTAAAAGGTATGGATGTTGAACTTGAAGAAAAATTTGTAGATATCTCACAAAATAGCAGAAATGTAAAAGCCTTAGAAAATTCAAATCTACTTTCAAACTGTAAATATTTCAAAGAGTTTGTAAATGAAAATGGCAAAGATAATTTAGAATATAGAAAAAAGTGGTTTTCAAAAGCTTTAGAGTTTAGTAAAAAATCTGATTTTATAGCCGTTGATCCAGATAATGGAATAGCAACTAAGCTAATAAAAGAAGATAATTCAAAAGATATAGATATACAAACTTTTGAGGATTTTAAAGTCAAAACAAAAGCTGGTAAATATATATTTGAAGATGAGTTAAATCAGTTATACAAATTTTGCAAATGTCTAATCATATATCACCATCTAAACCGTACAATGGCTCATGATAAACAAATAGCTATTTTAAAACGTAAACTTGAAATGAAATACAAAAAAGTTCTAGCCATCAAACATAAACCATATTCACCAAGGGTTTATTTTTTTGCTTGTAGTGATGAAAAAATATATGAGTTTTTAAAAAAGAGACTAAAAGAGTTTGAAGACTCTTTTAGTGTTCATTGGAAGTTTTTTAGTTAATATGTTCTCTTCCAAGTCTTTTATCTAAAGCTGTTGATAATTCAAAGTCTATCTTTTTATAAGCTTGAGAAAAAAGTTTATGAACAAGTTGTTCATCTTTTGCTAATTCTTTAATGTTGAAATACTCTTCTGATGTTCCTGTGATATATTCAGTAAATACAGAACTATCTTTTGTATCTTTTAGCTCAACTATTAAATTAATTGCTGCACCAAATCTGATTTCATTATTTAATTCATCTACTTTATTAAGTTCATATGAATGTATTTTTGTTTTTACTTGGTATTGACCATTGTCTCTTAACTTATTTGCAAAAAAGTCATCATTTTTTAATGCTGCCGTTATCTCTTTTTTTACGTTTTCTTCTATATTTTCTATTTTAATAGTAGAAACAAATTTTGACTCTTCAGGATATTTTTCTTCAAAACTTCCTTTTTTATAAGATCTAATTCCAGCATCAATAGCTGCTCCAATTAGTGAGGGAATAAGTCCTCCTCCTGCCATTCCTATTGAATCTTGTACTCCTGGATTTTTTGCACTAGGGTTGATAATTAAATTTTTTTGGTCTTCCATTATAGGTGTTATTACTGTAACAGTTTTAATCTCATCTTGTTGCGCTTGAGAGAGTTTTGTACTACAACCTGTTAGAACAAATGTCAAAATTAGAGTAGTTGCTAAAATATGAAAATGTTTTTTCATGTGAGTCCTTGTATAGATATTGAAAGTATTTTAATATAATGGCGTCACGTTTTGCGTCACAAAATCACAATTCCTAAAATTTTATTGATAATATTATTTGCTTCATCAAAATCTTTTAGCTCACTTCCTGGTTCTAGTGTTGTAATAGAGGCTTTTCCAATAATATGTCTATATTTTCTTCCTTTTTCATCTTTTAGTCTAACACTCCACATATTATGCATTACAAGTGGTTCATTATCTTTTACTCCCACATAAAGCATAATATGTCCTTTTAGATATACAAGTGTTGAAAATGGAACACCTTTTTTCATCAAGAATTGTTTTTTCTGTTCTTTTGATAGTTTTGACATATCTAGGTATTTACCATTTTTAGTTTGTGCTTTTGAGTTTCTACTTAAGTATTTACCAAAAGGAGTAAAGAAATCCTTTGTAAAAGAGGAGCAATCTCTGTTGTTTAGTAATCCTCCCCATCCATATGGCTCATTCATAAGTTCTTTTGCTATTTTGATTCTATTTTGAACATTGTATTTTATAGGTAAACTATCTACTTCATTTTCTTTGATATTTATATATGAAATAATTGCATTTTGATTGTAATCACTTCTAGCAATTAGATATTTTTTATCTTTTTTAGGAAAAATTGTTCCTACTTTTATGTAATCTCTAAAGATATTATCATATAAAGCAAACTTCTCTTTTACTGCTACAAAGTAACTATTTGTTTTAAACTCTTCTATAAACTGTTCATTTACAAATGCAATATCTTGTATCTTAACCCAGCCCCCAAATGATGAAGCTTGTATATATGCCCAAGCTTTATCTTTTGATAGATGAGATACAAAAATAGGTGAGTTTATTTTAAGTCTTGAGTTTTGATTGTAATCAAAAGGAAAGCCTTCTCCTGGTCTTGTTGGTTCATAAAACATTGGAGAGTTTGTTGGTAATACTCTCACATCTGTGTTTTTTAATGTAATTGCTTTTTTAAGTAAGCTATTATAGTTTTCTATATTGAAGTTCACTTCTTGTTTTTCAAACCACGATTTATCAGCCTTTCTATGATTTTCCAAATAAATAGTTTTAAATCTATAGTTTAATCCCCAAGACGTCTCAACAGCACTGTAACTTACCTTTGATTGGGACCATGGTTTAAAGTGTTGTTTTAGGAGTTTATTTGTCTCTTTATTTTGATTCATAAAGTTATTGTCTGCATATTTTGTAGAATGGTCTATATTTGAAGAGTCTAACTCATAAGTTTTTTGGGTACAAGCGGTAAAAAATAGGGCAGTAAATAAAAATATAATATAGTGTAATTTTATAAAGTTTTTCAAGATTTATCCTTTGCCTTATTTTATCCAATTATATATTTTTTGAAATTGAATTGTAAATCTAATGGGTTATAATATAATAAACTAATAAGGAATAAGGTGACTTTATGTTTGATTCAAAAATGTATAATTCAAAAAACTTTGTTATTGTAGAGTTTGTTTTTCTATTTTTAGTATTACCGCTGATTCTGTTTTTTCTTACACCTATTCCTGTACTGCCTTTTTTATGGCTTGTTGCAATTTGGTGTTTTTTTATACTAAAAAAAGAGGCTAAACTTCCTAAGGAAAAGTTTACTAGTTTTAAAGGATTAAACAAAGTATTTTTAACTATATTTATTCAGTTTTTAATTATCTCTTTCATACTTTTGGCTTTTGTATACTTTTTTATGCCTGATAAGATTTTCTCACTAATTAGAGATAATCCACTATTTTGGCTTGCTATTATGATTATTTATCCAACACTTTCTGTCTATCCTCAAGAATTAGTTTATAGAGTATATTTTTTTTATAGATATGAAAATATATTTAAGAATAGAAATTTATTGATTTATCTAAATGCTTTTTTATTTGGATATATGCATATTCTATTTCATAATTGGATTGCTGTTGTATTAACTATTGCAGGTGGGTATATATTTGCTAAGTTATATGAGAAAACTCACTCATTGATGATTTTGTTTGTTGCACACTCTTTATATGGTTGTATGCTATTTACTATTGGACTTGGTGAGTATTTTTATACGGGAACTGTACTTACAGTTTCGGAGACTTTCAATTTTTAGAAAGTCCCACGATAATTTAGAAGCTAAATTTTCTTTTTAATTTAAAGAAGTAGATAACTGTTCTGTATTGAATAAACATAAATGGAAGCATTAATAAAAAGTAAGCAATAGAGTATTTTGCAACTACACTATTAAATGTAAGACCAAAGTTAATAAAGAACATACCAAATACCATCATAGCTACACCTGGACAAATAAGAGCAAATGATACAGGAGATTTGTCTTCACTATGAATATACTTTTCAAAGTATCCTATTTTTTTCATAACTTGATATCCTAAAATACCAAAGATAATTTGAAGAGATAAAATAGTTGAAGTTAGCGTAAATAGTGATGATTTAGCAAGTGTTGCATCAAAGTTATGGTCAAGTCCAAAAGATACTCTAATAGCTGTAATTCCAAGTAGTGTTAAAATAGGAATTAAAATCCAAAGTGATGGACTAGCTTCTAGTGAAACTCCATGTTCAAACATGTTTTTGAATCCCATAGTAATTTTAATCACTAAAAGTAAAAGTGCTAAAGCAGCAAAAAATAGTGCTCCAAATATACCAATAGCATTAACTGCAATAGTATGACTCATAGCACCTGGTGCTGCAAATCCAACTGCAATCATAGCAAAGGCAAAGATTGAAATCATTTGTGATAAGTTATTGTTTTTTGTAAAGTCAAAATCACCACTTACAAGTAGTCTTGAAAAGTACTTGAAGAAGATTTTTAAACCAAAAAAACCTGCAACAGCAAAACCTATTAGAGCA
>Ga0070724_10001909_pt1 | contig 11993 bp, 9 predicted proteins | sample tdDd001_FD_67278 | JGI IMG/M metagenome (GOLD analysis project Ga0070724, IMG submission 67278) | Marine sediment microbial communities from the Atlantic coast under amendment with organic carbon and nitrate - tdDd00.1 | ecosystem: Environmental > Aquatic > Marine > Coastal > Sediment | place...
AAATTACAAGTTATATCGAAAGATACTTTACTGAAAATATGATTAACATCCCAATCCTATATAACGGTAACTGGTTTGTTTATAATACAAGCAGATTTACAGGTTGGTCTACAGCTGAAAATCCATATTGTCAACCGGCTTTATCGGTTCATGATATGAAGGTATTCCACCTATTAAACTTAGAACCAGTTCAGTAATTCTAGCAGGAGGAGAAAGATGAAATATGTTTTCAAACGTTTAGGTTTTTATTTAATAGCATTTATAGCAGCGATTACATTAAACTTCTTTCTCCCTCGGCTTATGCCGGGGGATCCTGTTCAGATGTATCTTTCAGAGTTATATCAATCAGGTGGAAGAATTGATGAAGCAACAATAAGAGCTGTTGAAGAGTTATTTGGCTTTAATTCTAGTGAACCCCTAATCATTAGTTATTTAAGTTATGTGAAAAATATTTTTACTGGTAACTGGGGATATTCATTCTCAAATTACCCACAAACTGTACTGCAGGCTATGTCACGTGGTTTAGGTTGGACATTGTTTTTAATGGGATCAGGACTAGTCATCTCATTTATTATCAATACATTTCTTGGAATCTTGGTAGCATGGAAAAGAGGGTCTAAACTAGACACTGGTATCACAGTTACGGGTCAAATAATAGCAAACATCCCGTCTGTCATTATTGCGCTTTTTTTAAGTTATACCTTGGCTTATTCAGGTATTTTCCCAAGGGGATATGCAGTCACCCCACTCATGGTTCATGCCAATACATTTGAATTTGTAAAAGATGTTGCATACCATGCTTTTTTACCTGTAACAGCCATTGTTATGATGAGTCTTGGTGGCATTATGGGCATGAGAGCAAACATGATCAATCAGTTAGGTGAAGATTATATCACGATGGGTGTAGCTAAAGGCATACATGACAAGAAAATTATGTTTGCTTATTGTGCTAGAAATGCCTTGTTACCTGTAGTTACTACATTTGCTATGCAGATTGGATTTATGTTAGGTGGTTCTTTGATAATCGAACTTGTATTTAACTATCCAGGTTTAGGTAAAGTCATGTTATCAGCTATAAATGGTAGAGATTATCCACTGATGCAAGGCATACTACTCATGTCTACGATTATGATGTTAAGTGCAAACTTTATTGCAGATATTGTAATATTATTGTTAGATCCAAGAATTAGAACAGAAGGGAAGCGTGGCTAAGTGAAAAGAATTTTAAGTACAATAGGTAGCTTTCTTAAGAATAGTCCCAAAACAAGCATAGGTATCACTTTGATTTTAATCATGCTTATTCTTACATTCGGTGCTGGTTTGTTTACAGATCATGATCCGCTCCATAGATATAAGGGTGAATATCATAGTCCACCATCAGCTGAACATGTCCTTGGTACAACAAGATTGGGTCGTGATGTACTTGCTCAAACACTATATGGTGGAAGAACTTCTATTAGTGTTGGTGTTTTCGCTGGTGCGATTGCTGTATCCATTAGTTTAGTAGTAGGTGTGACGGCAGGCTATTTTGGCGGTATAGTCGACAACATAATATCCGCCATTATAAATATCGTAATGGTCATTCCACAGGTTGTACTCTTACTCATAGTAGCATCCATGTTAGGCGGTTCGTCACCAATTCTCATTGCCACATTGATTGGTTTTACATCCTGGCCATTTGGGGCTAGGGTAATCCGAGCACAAACAATGAGTTTAAGAAGTCGTGAGTTTATATATTCTGCGGAGACACTTGGTGAAACTAAGTTAAGACGTTTATTTGTAGAGATTATGCCTAATATGCTGTCTATGATCAGTTCAGCTTTCGTTGGTACTGTTATATACGCTATCATGGCTCAATCGTTTTTAGAGTTTATAGGTTTTGGTGACCCATTGTCTATTACGTGGGGGACTATGTTATACAATGCTCAGAATACAGGTGCTTTATCCTCTGGTATATGGTGGGAAGTATTAGGACCATCAGTTGCAATTATAACTTTAGGTGCTGGTTTAACACTCATCAATTTCTCAATTGATGAAATTTCAAATCCAAAACTAAGAGCTCAAAGATTTATGAATTCATATTATAAAGAACTGAAAAAAAATAAGAAAAGAAAAGAAAAATCGCAGTTAAAATTAGGAGGAAATAATGGCTAATGTGTTAGAAGTTGAAAACTTATCAGTTGACTATATCATTGCACATGGTCGTCATGTCCGTGCGGTAGACAATGTAAGTTTTACGATTAAAGAAGGTGAAAGTCTTGGCCTAGCCGGTGAATCAGGTTGTGGTAAAAGTACCATTGCAAATTCACTACTTAGGTTACATAAACCACCAGCAATCATAAGTAACGGAAAAATTAAAATTAACGGAAGTGATATATTGGCGATGAATATCAATGAGTTGAACATGTTTAGATGGAATGAAGCCAGTATGGTATTTCAATCAGCTATGAATTGTTTAAATCCTGTTGTAACTTTAGAAAAACAGTTTTTCGAGTTATTCAAAACACATGGTATCACACGTAACAAAGTAGAAGCAAAAAAAATGGCAATGGACCTGCTTGAACTTGTTGGTATACCTGGTGATAGGATAAAAAACTATCCTCATCAATTTTCTGGAGGTATGAGACAACGTGCTGTTATAGCTATGGCTTTGGCACTTAAACCTAAACTTTTGATTCTTGATGAACCTACAACAGCTCTTGATACTGTAGTTCAAAGAGATATCTTAACACGTATTTATGAACTCAAAAAAGAGTTAAACTTTTCAATTTTATTCATCACTCATGATATTAGTTTGATGATGGAGTTCTGTGATAATATTGCAGTCATGTATGCAGGAAAAATCGTTGAAAAGGCAAGTTCTGACAAAATTCTCAATGCGCCATGTCACCCATATGCTTTTGGACTTAAAAACTCTTTTCCATCTTTACAAGGTAAGGTTGAATATATGGAAGGTATTAAGGGAAATCCACTAGATTTAACCAATATACCGTTAGGTTGTCGTTTCCAAGATAGATGTTTTAATGCATCAAAAACTTGTTTTGAAATAGAACCATCAGTAACAACATCAAGTAATGGATTTTATCAATGTCATCATCCATTAGGAAATTTAGTGGAGGTGAAACATGAAAAGTAAAGAGACCGTTTTTAAAGTCGAAAATGTAACCATGGACTTTGATGTAAGTGGTGGATTTTTTAAGAAAAAAAAGGTTATTCGAGCACTAAATGATGTTTCTTTTGAACTATATAAGGGTGAATCCTTAGCCATAGTAGGTGAATCTGGTTGCGGGAAATCTACATTATGTCGATTGGCCATGAGGTTCTACAAACCTTCTCAAGGGAGCATGTTGTACGAGAATATGAATGTTCATGATCTAAAAGGTCAAGATTTAAAGAACTATAAGCAAAAGTCTCAAATGATTTTTCAGGATCCTTTTTCATCCTTAAATCCACTTCACAATATATATTATCATCTTAAGAGACCATTAGAGTTATATCATGATTATTCCAAGAATGAAATCAAAGATAAAGCAAATGAGTATTTAGAAATGGTTGGTCTTGTTCCGCCTGAAGAACAAGGAAGCAAACATCCCCATCAGCTGTCCGGTGGTCAAAAGCAAAGAGCCTTCTTAGCACGTATTCTTGCAGTAGGAGCTGATGTGATCTTCGCTGATGAACCAACTTCAATGCTTGATGTATCCATTAGGCTAGGAGTATTGAACCTGATGAATAAGATGAAAAGAGAAATGGGCAAATCGTTTATATATATTACACACGATATTGCTACAGCTAGATATTTCTCGGATCGAATTATAGTACTCTATGCTGGCCATATGGTGGAGTGGGGGAATGTAGATGAAGTTGTAATAAACCCTAAACACCCATATACGAAACTTCTTATTGCAGCAGCACCAGATCCTGAACGTAAGGAGCAAATTGATTTACCAGTGCTTAAGTCAGATGAATCTGAGGTTGTAGGATGGTCGCCAGAGAGTCGAGGATGTCCATTTAAATCAAGATGTCCAGTATCTGAAGAAAGATGTTCAACAGATTTCCCAGAGGCCAAACTGGTCGGAGAAAATCAGTACATAAGATGTATTCACAATATATAGTAATTGATATTAGAAAGGTTGGTTATCTTGATTTGTTCTATTGATATTGGTGGTACCATGGTCAAATATGGTGTCATCACACAAACTGGGAAGATTGTTGAAAAAAGTTTAGTGAAAAACAATGCATATAGCAAAGATTCATTGATAGAAATTCTAAGACGTGTAATAGATGAGATGCGTGAAAAGTATTTGATTGAGGGAATAGCCTTTACTATACCTGCAATTACAGATTCTAACACTGGAGAAGTACTATCTGAAGGTAGTATGCCTTTTCTACTTGGAGAAAATGTTAAGGAAGCACTCAAAAAACATTATAACTTGCCTATTCATAGTGAAAATGATGGTAATTGTGCTGCACTCGCTGAAGCTTGGATAGGTGCAGGTCAAGGTAAATCTGATTTGGCTGTTGTTGTCATAGGTACTGGTGTAGGTGGTGCTGTTTTAAAGGATGGTAGGATCCATTCTGGCAATAATTTCTTAGCAGGTGAGTTTGGGTATATGTTTCAAACTTTTGATTTCGAGAGCAAGAAATTTGAATCTTGGTCTGATTGTGGATCAGTCCTTACTCTTTCTGACAAAATGAGTCAACATTTAAACCGAGAGGTGAGTGGTAAAGAAGTATTTACTTTGGCTGAGTCAGGAGATGCATACGCATGCGGTCTAATAGATGATTTCTATAACAGCAATGCAATAGGATTTTTCAATATTCAATATATGTACGACCCTGAAGTGATTATAATAGGTGGTGGTGTTAGTGAGCGTCAAGATTTTTTGATAGAACTAGAAAAAAGAATGGATCTTATTTTTGAATGCAACCCTATTGCTACCAAAAGGCCAATACTAGAAAAAACGATGTATGGTAATGATGCCAATCTAATTGGTGCAGCTTATCACTTTATTCAACATGAGGCAATCACGAATTAAATACATAATACAGCATGAAATATAGAAAAAGTGCTGTATTTTTTTATAAATACATGCTGTATTCTAGATTTTGTTTTTGAAGTATACTTTATGTAAAGGAGAAAATATGTTTAAAAAAGATTTTTTATGGGGATCAGCATCTGCTGCTTATCAAGTAGAAGGTGCGATTGATGTAGATGGAAAAGGGCCTTCAATATGGGATGTATGGGCTCACATAGATGGAAAAACATTTGAAGGAACAAACGGTGATATTGCATGTGATCATTATCATCGCTTTAAAGAAGACGTTCAGTTGATGAAAAAAATGGGTCTAAAAGCATATAGATTCTCAATATCATGGCCAAGAATCATGCCTAAAGGAAAAGGTGAAATCAATCAAAAGGGTATAGAGTTCTACAGTAATTTAATTGATGAACTGTTATCAAATGATATTGTACCTGTTGTGACACTTTATCATTGGGATTTACCTCAAGCTTTACAAGACTTGTATTCTGGTTGGTTAAGCCCTGAAATAGTTGACGACTTTACCCATTATTCATCTGTATGCTTTGACCATTTTGGTGACAGAGTTAAACATTGGATTGTTATGAATGAGCCGAATATATTTACACAATTAGGGTATATTTTACAAATACATCCTCCAGGGATTAATGATCCATATATGTACTTAAAATCTTATCACCATACAGCTCTAGCACATGCAAATACAGTCAAGAAATATAAGTCTTTGAATCAAGGAGGCATCATTGGTTCTTCTATTGCATTTGGTCCAGGATATGCTCAAAATGACGAAGAAAAAGATGCTTTAGATCATTATAATGCAACAGGTCCTTGGTGGTTTATGGATTCTTATATGAAGGGTGAATATCCTAAGTTGGCTTTAGATTTTTATGCAAATAAAGGGTGTTTACCTAAGTTTAAAGATGAAGATATGAAGCTATTAAAAGAAGGTGCTGAGTTAACTGATTTTATAGGTATAAATTACTATCAAACAGCTATGGTTAAAGGCCACGATGAACAGGGACATGAGCAAGTGAAAAATCCTAATGTAAGACATACAGATTGGGGTTGGGCTATAGATCCTGATGGTTTATATTATGGATTAAAACTTTTAAAAGAAAGATATAATAAACCAGTTATAATTTCAGAAAATGGACTCGGTGCATATGACAGTTTGACTGACTCAGGCCAAATCATAGACGATTATCGTATAGAATTTTTAAGTGAACACATAGAAGCATGTGAAAAGGCAGTAAATGAAGGTGTTGATTTACTAGCTTATATGACATGGTCATTTACGGATCTACTGAGCTGGTTAAATGGTTATAAAAAACGTTATGGATTTGTATATATAGACTTCGATAACGAAGGCTTGAAACGAATAAAGAAAAAATCTTTTGATTGGTATAAGAATGTAATTGAAAGAAATGGACTGTAGTTAGATTGGGATGAAGCAAACTAACACAATAATAGATAAGGGGTTTATATGATAAAAAAGTTGAGAAATAGGTTTAATTTTATCGTCGACTCGAAATTCTCTAATAAGATGCTTTTAATCTATTTTGTAGGTGGCTTTATCCCTATGTTATTTTTAAGTATTTATTTTGTAAGTACGACTAGAAGTGTCAGTTTAGATCAAGTGGCTCAAGAAGCAATCAATAACATAGAAAGATTAGAAGAGAGAATTCAAGATACTTTAATCACTGCTGTGAATATATCTGATGGTATTTACTTAGATGACAGCTTAAAAAAAATCGTAAAAACACAATATGCTTCTGCAGAAGATGTAGTTGAGGATTTTATAAATTTCAGAACTTTTGACGAGTATCTTCGCTTATATGATGAAATTGATAGTATCAGGATTTATGTTGAAAACAGAACGCTACTCAATGATGCACAAATAATCAAAAGTAATGAGAAATACAGGTCTGCATCTTGGTATAAAAAAGCTATGGAAAAAGATGGGAAAGTAGCTTTCGTTTATAGGTATGATGAGATAACGTTAGATAATCATATATCTATGGTGAGACTTATAAAAGATAGTCAAGGCATAAATGTTGGCGTCTTGGTTATTAACATTAGTAATGTAACCATGAAGAAAATGCTAGGATCTGAACCCTATGACATCATAGGTGTTTTAGACAAAGAGTGGGTGTTTATTTCTAGTCAATTAGACATTGAAGGAATAAGCGCTCAAGACAACTCTAGAATTAAAGACTATCTCAATATGAGAGAAGTTATAAGCGATTACAAAACTGATGATGGAAACTTTAAGATAATATCTAGAAGCTTTCCAATACAAAGTACAGCTAACAGTATACAACTCATCACTTTAATTCCTGAAAAGAAATTTTTAACTCAGGCCAATAGGAGTATTAAGAACTCTATAGTCATCATCGTGCTGAGTCTTATCTTAGCAATAAGTTTGGTAACAATATTAACTAGAAAACTAAGTGTACGTTTAGAAAAATTCAGGGACAAAATGCATAAGGTAGCCTTAGGTGATTTTGATGTAGATTTTGATGATTTAGTCAATGATGAGTTTACACTTCTTATCCATGATTTAAGAACCATGAGTACAAGTCTAAGTAACTTAATGGCAGAAGTATTTCATGAGGGGCAACTCAGAGAACAATTAACCATCAAGCAAAAAGAAGTAGAATTTAAAATGTTGGCCAGTCAGATTGATCCACACTTTCTTTACAACACATTAGAAACAATACGTATGGAAGCCATTATAAATGATCAAGATTCCATAGCTGAAACTGTAAAGAAATTGGCTTTTATTATGAGAAGGAAATTATCAGTTGTAACTAATGAAGTCAGCTTAGAGTCAGAATTAGAGTTATTAAAACACTATTTAGAGATACAGCAGTTTAGGTTTGGTGACAGGATTTCCTTTGAAATTAGAAACAGTAGTCAAGAAAAGAATTATAAAGTTCTGCCACTACTTCTACAACCCATTGTTGAGAATGCATTTGTGCATGGTCTGGAAGGTAGTGTAGACCAAGGTAAAATAACAATTACAATTGATGATAAATTTAATGATTTAGAAATTACCATTGAGGATAATGGAGTAGGTATATCAAAGAAGAAGCTTGAGGAGATTAGAAGAAGCATTGCTCAAGATGATAATGACGAGAATACAAGTATTGGTATCAAAAATGTCTATCAAAGAATAAAGTTGTTTTATGGCTTTGACTATTCTATGGAAATTACAAGTAGAGAAACTTTTGGAACAAAGGTCAGCTTAACTTTACCCAAAAGAGTTGATGAGAGTTAAATTGGAGGTTTAAAGTGTATCGAACTATTATAATCGATGATGAACAAACTATACGCTTAGGGCTCAAAAAAATTATTGATTGGGAAAAACATGGTTTCCAAATAGTAGATGAAGCTGAAAATGGTCTTGTTGGTTATGAGAAGATCTTATCGATACATCCAGATTTGATCTTACTCGATATCAAGATGCCAGGTCTAGATGGCATCAATTTATTGCGGAAAATACGTCAAGAAGGTATTGAATCAAAGGTTATATTTTTAACTGGATTTGGTGAGTTCGAATATGCTAAAGAAGCCATCAAATTGAATGCGGAAGCCTTTTTAACCAAACCATTCAATGAAGAAGAACTTGAAGAAGTTCTAAATAGAGTTGCAAAAGATTTAGACCATCAAACTAAGATAGACAACCAACTGGAATCTCAGAAGAGACTAGAGGAAAAGCAGAAATACAGAAGGTTGCTTTTAGGTGAAAAAAGAGTAGAAAAGAGCGTTGACTTAATCAGCCTATTTTGTGTTGCAAGTATTCAATCTGATGAAAAGCCTTACAATATTAATACTTTTTTTGATGAATTTCAAAGACTCCATCCCAGCTTATTATGCCTTTTATTAGCCGATAGTTGGGTTGTTGTTTTTAAGAATATGACACTAACACGTGTAAAAGTTGCTGTATATGATTTGAACAATCAATTGAAGAAAAAGTTAAACGAAAGATATCTAATTAGTATTGGAAGAGTTGTCACAGGACAACATGAACTTTATAAGAGTTTTGAAGATGCTAAAATGATTGGACAAAAATGGTATTTAACTGAAAGTCATACTGTTGAGTTTTATTCTGATTCACCGATTTTAGATACGAGCGAACTTAATATAGACAGTGATTTACTTTATAGCTATATAGAAATTGGCAATACAGAAGGCATTGAATCTTTTTATGATAGAATCAAAAAATCATATGAAAGTAATTCTGTTGATTTTAAAAGAATCAAGGGTTTATGTATTACTAGTCTTTTGTTGGTCATTGAAAAAGTTAAGTTTCATTATAAGGAAAAAGGTTTGGTATTTAAGGATTATAATGAGATTTCAAAGCACTTGTATGAACAAGAGGATTTACCTAATCTTTTAGAGGCAATAAAAAAATACACTACTCAAATCATAGAAAGTATTCATACAGGTACCAAAGACAATACACTATATAAAGTATTAGACTATATTGATATACATTACGATAAACCTCTGAAACTCGAACGTCTTGGAGAGATTTTTGGATACAACAGTTCATATCTGGGCACAATATTTAAAGAGTTTACAGGTATGTCATTTAAGAGCTATTTGGATTCTATCAGGATTGAAATGGCTAAAAAATATCTAAAAGAAGGTCACTTCAAGGTATATGAAGTTGCTGAACTAGTAGGCTACAGCAATGTAGATTATTTTCATTCTAAATTCAAGAAATATGAAAATATGAGTCCTAAGAAGTATCAAAAAACATGTAGGGAGGTTTAATATATGAGAAAGTTATATCTGATATCAATGGTAATTATTATGTTCGCTTTCGGATGTAGTGAAGATAAACCGACAACAGTTACTGGATACTCAAGTGACTCCCCCTTATTACTTACTATGTATTCTGAAGATGTAAAGAGGGAAGATACAGGTTTTAATAGTCCTATAGCACATGAAATTACAAATCGTACAGGTGTTAAATTAGATGTTTTATACCCAGTAGAGGGTGTTTCAGAAAAGATAGACCTCATGATTAATTCAGGTGACTATCCTGATCTAGTCATGGTGAAAGATACCAATCGGATGGTTGATGCAGGTGCCTATATTGATTTGACTGATTTAATCGACGAACATGGTCCCAACATAAAGAAATTATATGGCGACTACATCAATCGTTTAAAGTTCAGTGAAAATGATCAAGCCATATATGTACTACCATCTGAACCAGTGGATGAAGTAAACTACCGACCTGTCATGGGATTTAGATTACAACATGATGTGGTAGAGAAACTGGGCTATCCTGCTCTAGAAACATTAGAAGATTACGAAAATGCTATTCGTGAGTATATGACTTTATATCCAGAAATAAACGGAGAGAAAACGCTCGGAATTTCTTTTGTAATAGAAGATTGGAGATGGAAGATAACACTAGGTAATTCTGGTGGTTTTGCAACAGGGGCACCTGATGATGGTAACTGGTTTGTAGATCCTGAAACATATGAGGCTTCTTACAGATTTTTAAGACCAGAGGAAAAAGCTTACTATAAATGGTTAAACAAAATGTATCATGATGGTTTGATTGACCCTGATAGTTTTGTACAAGACTTAGATGCCTATCATGCAAAAATTGCATCAGGACGAGTTTTAGGTTTGATCGATGCCACATGGAATTTTTATTATGCTGAACAAGTTTTAAGAAGCAATGGACTTGATGAAAGGATGTATGGAACCTATCCTATACAATTGGATAAAACGACCTTGGCTGCTGATTATAGAGATGTTGGCTATATTGCCGGCTATGGCATTGGTATATCAAAAAATTGTAAGGATCCTGTTTCTGCTATAAAATTCTTAGATTTCATGGTGAGTGATGAAGGTCAAATTCTAAGGCATTGGGGTATAGAAGGTCTACATTATTTCTACAACGAAGAGGGTCAGAGGAAAATCTATGAAGAAGAAAAAAATAAGAAGATGACCGATGTTGATTATGCAAGTGAAACTGGAATAGGAGTTTATTTATATCCATATCCTAAATGGGGTGTTGGAAAAGTAGATGAAAACGGCAATCACTATGATCCAAACAACAAATCTTATATCATAGACAGTTACACAGATATAGAGAAAAAGGTTTTAGAAGCCTATGGTGTAGAAATATGGCCTGATCTATATCCAAGTTCAGTTGAGTTGACCGCTTCAATATGGGGTCAAGCATGGGATATTCCCATACCTTCAGATTCAAGTATAAGAGATTACTTAAGTCAATGTGACAACATTATGAAAGAAGGGTTGATAAAAGCTATTTTATCAGAACCTGATGATTTTGATGAAGTTTGGCGTCAAATCAATAGTGATTTGGAAGCTGCTGGTGTCCATGAAATGGGAAAGGAATTTACAAAGCTAATAAAGAAGAGAATAGATTTTTGGTACGAATAAATAGAATTACAAGGAGTAATAATGAATAGAATAAAAAATCTGGCTAGACAAGCAGCTGCAGAAGGTATTGTTTTGTTAGAAAACAAAGAAAATATACTACCACTTAAAGGTGGTGATGAGGTAGCTATATTTGGACGATGTCAACTTGATTATTATAAAAGTGGTACTGGATCTGGAGGTGCAGTGCATGTACCCTATAGAACCAATATTGTTGATAGTTTGTTAGAACATCCTCACATAAACTTGAATAAAGATCTTATAGAGGTTTATAAAAAGTGGATTAAGAAAAACCCTTTTGACGATGGTGGTGGAGGCTGGGCTGCAGAGCCATGGTTTCAAGAAGAAATGCCATTAGCAAAAGAACTTGTAGAGAAATCCAGATGCAGTTCTAATAAGGCACTTGTCGTGATTGGTAGAACTGCAGGTGAAGATCAAGATAATGAAGATGTTGCTGGATCATATAGATTAACTGAAAAAGAAGAAAACATGATCGAGTTCGTTACTACATATTATAAAGAT
>Ga0070724_10001915_pt1 | contig 11984 bp, 9 predicted proteins | sample tdDd001_FD_67278 | JGI IMG/M metagenome (GOLD analysis project Ga0070724, IMG submission 67278) | Marine sediment microbial communities from the Atlantic coast under amendment with organic carbon and nitrate - tdDd00.1 | ecosystem: Environmental > Aquatic > Marine > Coastal > Sediment | place...
GGCAAGAAGCTTACGAATTAACTGTAGGATTAGATTTAGATGACATTGACCTTGTTTTTGCAGCAAACGATGAAATGGCTCTAGGAGTACTAGATGCAATGCGAGAAAAAAATTCTTTTGCTGTTATTGTTGGTTTCGATGGTACAGACCAAGCCATGCAAGCTATAAAAAGTGGCTATATTGCAGCCACAGTGGCTCAGCAACCTAATTTATTGGCTAAACATAGTATAGAGGCTGTTGAAAAAATACTTAATGATGAGACTGTAGAAGAAGAAATATATGTGGCATTAAAATTAGTATCACTATTGATAAAATAACAGGGAGATTTGAATGGGGCAATCAAAAATCTTAAACAATATAAGTATTAAAAGAAAACTATTGTCCATCACTTTGATAGGGGCATTGTTACCAATAGTTATCATGCTTGTTTTAATTTTTACTCAAATGCAGGCCGAGTTTGATGAGAAACGATCTGTAACAATAGATTCTATGACTGAAAATATGACATATAGTTTATCTAGAGAAGTTGAAGCAGTTCAAAATTTGATACTCAACTACAATAATGATAGTGAACTCAGAAGAATCCTTTTAGGAGATATAAGAGCTGTAGATGATTTTGAATCAAGATTGGCTTTTGACATTTACTCTGATGAAATAATTGATCGTATAGAGATTTATAGTGAACTTAATTATGAGAGTGATTATTTTAGACAACTTGAAGATCTGACGACATTCGACTGGTATCAATCAAAGGACAGTCAAATGTATTATCTGAATATCTTTACAGATGAAGACCATATTATTTTGACCAAGTCATTAAATGCCGATGACTACCATTCTAATTCTCTTATCTTGATTCGATTAAATAAAGATAAGCTAGTAAGTTTAGTAGAAAAGGGTATTCTTGATGAGTTTGATGTGACGGCATTTCTTGTTGATCCTAAAGGCATCATAATAGCATCTACTAAGTATACAAGTTTACCTTCAATTTCAGATATTGACCATGAGGCTAAGCAAGTTTCAATAAAAAATATAGGTAACGATTTTTATTTTGATGGATGGGCGTTGTACATCTTAATTGGAGATGGTGGCTTAGCCTATGATTTTATTGAAAAAGTACTCTTGATATCTGGATTTGTATTAGTTATTGTTGCCTTACTCGTTGTATTAAACTATAGAGTTTCAGATACAATTTCAAAGCGTTTGACTTTAATAAATGAAACAATGAATGTAAAAAGTGATAGTGATTTACGAGAAATAAGAGAAGATATGGGGACTGATGAAATTGCTCAAACGGCCCTTGCTTTTAATCAGATGATAGTAAAACTAAAAGGTTTAATTTTTGAGGTCAAAAGAGAAAGAGATAAGTCTGAACGATTGCTAAAAGAGAAAACCTTAGCTTATAATGAAATCAATGATAACTATAAACGTATTAGTGCTCAAGCTGATCAAATTAACCAACTTGTGTATGTTGATAGCCTAACAGGTTTAAAAAACAGATTAGCTATTACAGAGCATATTGAATCACTTCTTTATCTAAAAGAACATGTAGGTATTATGTTTTTAGATGTAGATAATTTTAAGTTTATTAATGACACTTATGGTCATGATTTAGGGGATAGAGTTATCCATTCCACAGGAAAGATATTAGAGCAATTTGAAGATGATTATCTTGAAGCAGGTCGATTTGGTGGAGATGAGTTCTTAATTGTGATGAGTGGTTGTGATGCTATGGCACTTGAGTCAAAGGCAAGAGAAATTAGAGAAGCATTTATTCCGCCAGTACTAATAGATGATAAAAAGTTCTATTTAACTATAAGTTTAGGTTTGGCCTTATATCCTGAACATGGAAAGACGCATATGGAGTTGATTAAAAAGGCCGATTTGGCTTTATACGAGGCCAAAGATGCAGGTCGAAATAGAACAAAGATGTACTACTTACAAATGGATGAGGCTTTAGAAGATAAACTAACTTTCCAAAATGCCATTAAGTCAGCCTTTAGCAACGAGGAATTCTACTTGGAGTATCAACCGTATTATGATGCTACTAGCGACAAAATAGTTGCCTTTGAAGCACTCATAAGATGGAAGAGTCTCGACTATGGTTATGTAAATCCATATAAATTAATTACTGAAGCAGAAAATATGGGAATTATAATAGATTTAGGTGAATGGATATTTAGACAAGCATGTATTTTTGCTAGAGAAATAAGTGGTTACGATTATAAGGTGTCTATAAACATATCCATGATTCAATTGTCTAGTCATGATTTTTGCGAGCGATTGCTAGAAATTGCAAATGACTATAATGTCTCTACAGACAAGATTATCTTAGAGATGACTGAGACTGTTTTAATTGATTCCATTGAGTATGGTGTCGATAATGTTGAAAAACTTCGTCAAGCAGGATTCTGCATTGCCTTAGATGATTTTGGAACAGGTTATTCTTCTTTATCCTATTTAAAAAGTTTGCCAGTTTCTGTATTGAAAATTGATAAAGCCTTTATAGATCATATACATGAAGACGAGTTTGATAAAGCTTTTGTTAAAACAATTATTCACTTAGCTGAGTTTAGATCCTTAACTGTTGTTGCAGAAGGTGTAGAATACAAGGAACAACTGGATACACTTATGGCATTGGGCTGTAATTTAATTCAAGGTTATTATTATTCTAAACCAAAAGGAAAGGATTCTGTTTTAGAAGAAATAAAGTTAATTAATTAACATGTAAAACTTTTCAAGGTGCGTATTATATTATATACTAAATATAACGTCAAGATTCTATGGGAAAAGTTGCCGCTTTTCCATGAGTAGGAACTAAACGACAAGAAAACGTAAGTTTTTTTGTCGTTATTTTTTTTTGAAAGGAGAAAGTATGCAAGCATTTAATCCAGAAGCAATTGGAGTGTTTGGGTTAGTCGTAACAGTTTTTGTATTTGGACTAGAACAGTTAGGTATTGGTACCAAGGGAGGAGATCATGGATCAATATCCAAAGAAGTCTCTTATGTAGCTTTTTGGTTTGGGGGTGTATCTCAGGTTATTACAGCTTATATGATGTCAATTTTTGGATTCGCAGGAGAAAAATCAACATTCTTAGCAACGGTCTTTGGACTTTATGGTTTCTTTTGGTTAGTCGCAGCAAATCACTTTAGACACGGTGGTGATAAGAAAATGTTGGCCAATTTCTGTGGTGCAATTGGAATTATCACAATATTCTTGACAATCATTGCCTTTAAATTGGGTTTAATCTGGCCTTTGGGTATTGTTTTATTCTTAATTATTTTACTGATGGGTGCTTTGGTTATTGCATTATCAGGTATCAAACCTTCGTTTATCAAAGTTGCAGGTGTTCTTAATATCTTAATTGGAATTGGTGGCTTGTTTATTTTTTGGTCAGCAGTAACTCACGGATTACCATTATAAAGAAAAAGGAGAATCGTTTTGATTCTCTTTTAATAGTTATCAGTAACATAGTCAAATGATTGCTTTATAAGTTCTTCTAGAACTGTCATATCTACATCTGAAAGCTTATTGATGTACAAACAAGACTTGCCAAGTTTGTGTTTTCCGAGTTTATCTAATAAGGGACCATAGTTTTCATAGCCATTCATAATATATAAGGTTAAACTCTGCTTGCGTGGTGAAAAACCTATTTTCATCCATTCGCCTTTGAAGCCACTTTTATTAGTATAGTGATAAGTGCCAAAACCTATAATACTATCGCCCCACATTTTTGCATCTTGACCTGTGATATTTTTCATCAGATCAAGAACAATTAAACTGTCTTCTTTTCTTCTCTTGTTGTCAACATTATTAAGAAATTCTAAAACGTTTTTGTCATTTAATTTTGTTTTTAATTCATACATAATATCACCTCAAGTAAGTAAATACCCCATTTTTTTAGAATATCCCACTTTTTTAGTGGGAATTTGAAGAAAACTGTAACATAAGTTCTTGTTTGAACGAAAAAAGTGTGCTATTATTATACCGTATTTTGGAGGATGATATGAAAGCAAAGCTTAAGAAGAATGGTATATTTTTAGGAGCATCAATAGTAGTATCAATTATAATGACTCTAGTTGTTACAGGTTTTTCCTGGTCATTTAAAACATTTTCTGATATGTTATCATATGCTGGATTTATTGTATTTGTTATTGGAGCTTTTACAGCCGCTAATATGTCAAATTGGTTTTCAGGTAGAAAAAGTAAGTTAAATGACAGATATTCTCCAGAAGATAAAGCCAAGAGAGAAAAAAGATATGGTGAAAAAATTCTTGATGGTTGGTTTACAATAGGTGTAGCAGGATTAATTATCCTATTATCTATGTTGGCTGTAAGATTATAATTTGTGGTTAAGTGATACTATGTATCACTTTATAATAAATATTATACTATACTAAAATCGTTTATAATGTTTGAAAAACGATTTTTGGGATATAATAATTAAAAAGAGGAGGGTTTGCATGAAAGTACAAACTAATCAAGAGACTGTTGATGCGATCAAAGGTATCGTAACACAGCAAGCAGACCAACCTAGTAATGTAAGAATTTACATTGCAGGTATGGGTTGAAGTGGTCCAAGCTTTGGTTTAACTCTGGATGAGTTAAGTGAGAACGATGTGAAAGATGATTCAAATGACGTCACTTTCATCATGGCGAAGGACATTCATGATCAATTAGGCGATATTATGGTTGAATTATCAGGCGGCGGATACATGGTTCGTCCAGTTCAGCAACAGGAATCAGCATGTGGCTCATGCGCTGGTAGCTGCGGTTAGACTAAAGTACTCATATGAGTACTTTTTTTTAGCTTTTTTTAAGCATATTGTTCATAAAGTCACGCGCTCTGTCTGATAAGGGGAGTGTTTTACTGATAGCAAAACTAATATGTCTTGTCGGCAGTTTGGGCGTAATTCTTATTTCGTGTAAATCATTTTGATTAATAATAGTATCAGCCATTGCAAATCCGACACCAAGATCTGCTTTTACCATTTCTAGTACCAAATCTACACTGACCATTTCAAATTCAGGTTCTAAAACAAGATGATGTTTTGTAAAAAACTCGTCCATAAATTTTCTAGTATTTGTATTTTTACGTAATGTAATGATGGGATAATCTAGTATATCTTGTAAGTGCATTTCAGGACCTATTGTTTTATATAGCTCATGACCAACGACACATACCTCTTCATAGTCTTGCAACTTAATTAAATCAATTTTATCAAAAGATTCTTCATCAGAGACTGCTACTATGCCAAAATCCATTAAACCATCTTGGATCATTTGCAACGTTTTTCTTGACGGTTGATTGATAATGTTGATTTTTACATGGGGATAGGCCTTATGGAATTTTTTGAAATAAGGTAATAAAAAATACTTACATAAAGTATCAGAGGCACCTATTGTAATCTCGCCTTGACTAAAATTTTCTAACTTTTTTTCTGCTGTCTTTAAATGATTATAAGCTTGGTCGACATGTAGAAATAAAATGTTGCCTTCTTCTGTTAAGGCAATCTTTTTTTTGTGTCTTATAAAGAGTTTTGTATCTAACTTTTGCTCGAGTTGCTTAATGGACTGACTTACTGAAGATTGAGTCACATAAAGCTGTTCAGCTGCCTTGGTGAAGCTTAGGTTTAATGCTGTAAAGTAAAAGATTTTATAGAGTTCAAAGTTTATATCCATACATTAGCGCTCCTTATCTAAATCATTATTATTATTAATTATAATTATACATCGGACTGTGTTAAAATCAAGGTGAAATTAGACGAGACTGTGGAGGTTTTTAATGGTTAAAAGAATTTTTGTCGAAAAGAAGCAAGGTTTTACAGTAGAAGCTGATCACTTGATTAAAGAGTTAAATGGTAATCTTAATTTATCTCTTAATAAAGTAAGAGTTATTAATTGTTATGAAATAGATCATATGGATGAAGAGACCTTTGAGTTGGCCAAAGGCAATGTATTTTCAGAGCCTAATGTTGATGTGGTATCTGAATCATCAGATTACGATAAAGAAGATTTCTTTTTTAGAGTACAGCTATTGCCAGGTCAATATGATCAAAGAGCTGACTCCGCTGAGCAGTGTGTTCAGTTAATTACAGGAAAAGAAAGACCACTTGTACAGTCATCAAAAGTATATGCCTTGTCAGGAAATATAACGGAAGCTGACAAAATGCAAATAAAATCTTATATGATTAATCCGGTAGAGTCACATGAAATTGGATTTGAAACAAAAGTATCATTAGATATGGTTACAGAAGCACCGCAAGCTGTTGTGCAATACGATGGATTCATTTCTATGGATTTGGAAGCCTTAGAAACATTCAGAAAGACTGAAGGGTTTGCCATGACATTAGGTGATCTAGAGCATATCAGAAAGTATTTTGTTGAAGAAGATAGAAATCCTACTGTTACAGAGTTAAAGGCTATTGATACTTATTGGTCGGATCACTGTAGACATACAACATTCTTAACTGAAATCACAGATATTACGATGGATACGAATGCGTTTACTAAGTCTTTAGAAGATGCACTTGAATTATATTATGAAGATAGAAAAGTTTTAAATAGACAAGAGAAGCCAGTTTGTCTTATGGATTTAGGTACTATTGCTGCTAAAAAGAGAAGACAAGAAGGATTACTTACTGACTTAGATATTTCAGAAGAAATCAATGCTTGTTCTATAGAAGTAAAAGTTGATGTAGACGGTAATGAAGAAGATTACTTGATCATGTTTAAGAATGAAACACATAACCATCCAACAGAAATAGAACCATTTGGTGGTGCGGCTACATGTTTAGGTGGTGCTATTCGTGATCCGCTTTCTGGTCGTGCTTATGTATATCAAGCCATGAGAATTACTGGTGCAGCTGATCCAAGAAAATCTATCGAGGAGACTCTTGCAGGTAAGTTGCCTCAAAGAACTATAACCACAGGCGCTACTAAAGGCTATTCTTCTTATGGTAACCAAATTGGTGTGACGACAGGTCATGTCAAAGAATACTACCATGATGGTTTCTTGGCTAAGAGAATGGAAGTTGGAGCTGTTATTGCAGCAACACCTAAGAATGAAGTAATCAGAGAAACACCAGATCCTGGTGACATTGTTTTACTAGTAGGTGGTTTAACAGGACGTGATGGTTGCGGTGGTGCAACTGGTTCATCTAAAGAACATACAGAAGATTCAATTCTAGAATGTGGATCAGAAGTTCAAAAGGGTAATGCGCCTGTAGAGAGAAAATTACAACGTTTATTTAGAAATACAGAATTATCACAAATGATTAGAAGATGTAATGACTTTGGGGCAGGTGGTGTATCTGTTGCAATCGGAGAAATTGCTGATTCTATTGATATTAAATTAGACAATGTACCAAAAAAATATGAAGGTTTAGATGGTACAGAACTTGCGATTTCAGAATCACAAGAAAGAATGGCAGTAGTAGTTAGGAAAGAAGATGTAGATAAGTTTGTTACCTTATCAGAAACAGAAAACTTAGAGGCCGTACAAGTAGCCACTGTTACAGATACTGGTCGATTAAGAATGTATTTCAAAGAACAAGAAGTTTTCAATGTAAAACGTTCTTTCTTAGATACTAATGGTGTAAGAAGTCAAATTAAAGTTCATATTGAAGGTATCAATGAATCAGATAACTTCTTTAATGAATCATCAGACTTATCGTTAGAAGATAGAATAGAAGAAACAATTACAGATTTAAATGTATGTTCACAAAAAGGTATGGTAGAGCACTTTGATTCTACTATAGGAGCAAGTAGTGTATTAATGCCGTTTGGTGGAAAGACATATCAAACACCAACAGAAGGTATGGTAGCAAAGGTTCCTGTTAGAGGACTTGAGACTACAACTGCAACTATTATGACTCATGGTTATCATCCAAGATTGGCTTCATGGTCTCCTTTCCATGGTGGTCAATATGCCGTGGTAGATTCAATTGCAAAGGTAGTTGCTATCGGTGGTGACTATAATAAAGCAAGATTAACTTTCCAAGAGTATTTTGAAAAGTTAGGTGACAATGCTTCTAAATGGGGTAAGCCAATGGCTGCACTTCTAGGTGCTCATAAGGCTCAGGAAGCTTTTAAAACAGCAGCTATAGGTGGTAAAGATTCAATGTCAGGTACATTTAAAGATATCCATGTACCACCAACATTAATTTCATTTGCAGTTGCACCAGTTCATGTAGATGCAGTTATCACACCAGAGTTAAAAAAGACAGATTCCAAGCTTGTTTTATTTGAGGCTATGAGAAATGATGATGAAACAATGAACTTTGATTCACTTGTTGCAATGTACGATGAAATCCAAACATTAATTAAAGATAAGAAAATAATCTCAGCTTACACAATTGGTGAAGGTGGTGTGTTTGCATCATTAGCTAAGATGTCATTTGGCTCAAGAATAGGCTTTGATATCAAGATAGATGAAGATGAGCTATTCAAATGTAATATCGGTTCTATCGTGGCAGAAGTTGTTGATGCAGAAGCTCTAAATGTAATAGGCCAAACGACTGAACGTTTTGAAGCTGTTATTAATGGCAAGTCATTTAATTTAGGCTCATTAGAAACAGCTTGGTCAAATACATTAACAGATGTATTCCCTATTCAAGAAGGTTTAGAAGGAGACATAGAAGCTATTTCTTACCATGCGAGTAGAAAAATAAAAGCAAAGAAAACATATGATAAACCTAAGGTTGTGATCCCTGCATTCCCAGGCACTAATTGTGAAGATGATACGAGAAGAGCTTTTGAAAAAGTTGGTGCTGAAGTTGAAACTGTACTCATTAGAAATCTTAAGCCAGAATGGATTAAAGAATCAATTGATACTTTAGTTGAAGCGATTTCTACAGCTCAAATTATCGCTTTACCAGGTGGTTTCTCTGCAGGTGATGAGCCTGATGGTTCAGGTAAGTTTATTGCCTCTGTATTTAAGAACCCGAGAGTAAAAGAAGCTGTAATGGATTTATTAAATAATAGAGATGGATTAATGATTGGTATATGTAATGGTTTCCAAGCATTGGTCAAGTTGGGTTTATTGCCTTATGGCGAAATTAAAGCCTTAGAAGATGATGCACCAACTTTAACTTATAATAAAATAGGTCGTCATGTGGCTAGATATGCTAAAACTAGAATTGCATCTAATTTATCACCTTGGTTAAGCGGTGTGCATGTGGGTGATGTTCATGAAGTAGCTTTATCTCATGGTGAAGGTCGTTTTTATGCTAGTGAAGAGATGTTAAAAGAACTGATTCAAAATGGTCAAGTTGCAACTCAATATGTAGATGCAGAGGGCAAACCTTCTTATGACGGTATTGTGAATCCTAATGGTTCATTATATGCCATTGAAGGTATTACATCTACAGATGGTAGAATTTTAGGTAAAATGGGTCACTCTGAAAGAGTGGGACATGGTGTTGCAAAGAATATTTACGGTGACAAGGAAATGAAAATTTTCCAAGCTGGTGTAGATTACTTTAGAAACTTATAAAAAGTATACAAAAGCTAAATCCGTACTTTTATATTGAAAAGCTTGAAAATATTCGTGTTTTAATTGTTTTTCATAGATTAGGGTGTTAAGATAAAGGTGCCAAAATATAAAAGAAGTTTACTTCATGGTTATTATGGGAGGACAAAATGGAAATGTTAGAAATGTTATATGAAGGTAAGGCAAAAAAAGTCTACAAGACAAGTGAACCAGATGTTTTCCACATTGTCTATAAAGATGATGCAACAGCATTCAATGGTGTTAAAAAAGGCACAATTGCAGATAAGGGTGCTGTAAATAATCAAATGTCTGCCATCTTATTTGAAATGTTAGAAAAGAAAGGCGTTCCAACTCACTTTATTGAATTGTTAAATGAAAGAGAAATGTTGGTAAAGGCAGTTGAAATTCTACCTTTAGAGGTTATAGTAAGAAATATTGCAGCAGGTTCTTTGGCTAAACGTTTAGGTTTAGAAGAAGGTGTTGTTATGAAAGAAACTGTTTTAGAATTCTGTTATAAAAATGATGATTTAGGTGATCCTATGATCAATGATTATCATATTGCAGCCATAGATTTAGCGACTGCAGAGCAAGTAGAAGTGGTTAAGAAATATGCTTTTATGATCAATGATGTATTAGTAGATTACTTTAAAGAAAGAAACATTAAATTAGTTGATTTTAAAATCGAGTTTGGTGTATATAAAGGACAAGTAGTTTTAGCTGATGAAATCTCGCCTGATACATGTAGATTATGGGACGCTGAAACAGACAAGAAGCTCGATAAAGATCGATTCAGAAGAGACTTAGGTGATGTAGAAGATGCATACCAAGAGGTTTTAAATAGATTAAAGTAACCTTTGGAGGGTAAAATGACCGACGATAAATTAAGAGAAGAATGTGGCGTCCTTGGGATATATTCCCCTGGAAATGATGTGATTGCTCAGATGATGGGTTTTGGTCTAGTTGCATTGCAACATAGAGGCCAAGAAAGTGCAGGCATTGCAACTTCTAACAAAGGTTCTATGAATTATTATAAGGACATGGGCCTAGTACAAGATGTATTTACCAATAAGATATTAGAACGTTTACAAGGTGATGTTTCTATTGGCCATGTTAGATATTCTACAACAGGTGAATCATATGTATCAAATGCTCAGCCTTTAGTAGTTAATTACAAGGGTGGATCAATTGCACTTGCTCATAATGGTAATTTAGTTAATGCAGGTGAGATAAGAGAAAGCTTAGAAGATGAAGGTTCTATCTTCCAAACATCTATAGACTCAGAAGTTATTGCTAACCTTATAGCGAGAAAATACAATAAAGGATTCAAGCAAGCTATTACTGAAACCGTTAAAGAAATTAGAGGTGCTTTTGCTTTAACAATTATTTGTGAAAACAAGTTAATTGGTGTAAGAGATTCAAATGGATTAAGACCTTTATGTTTAGGTAAATTAGAGAATGGTTATGTATTAGCATCTGAATCATGTGCATTGGATGTTGTTGGTGCAGAATTTATCAGAGATATTGAAAAAGGTGAAATGGTTATTATAGATGAAGAGGGTGTTGAATCAATCATCTATGATGGATCAAAGAGAAAATCACATTGTATTTTCGAATATGTATATTTTGCAAGACCAGATAGTAAAATTGATGGTGAATCGGTTTATATTACAAGAAGAGATGCAGGTAGGGTTCTTGCTGATGAGTATAAAATAGATGCTGATATAGTCATTGCTGTTCCTGATTCAGGTATTGATGCAGCAATAGGTTATGCAGAAGCGTCTGGCATACCTTACGGTGTTGGTTTAATAAAGAACAAATATATAGGTCGTACATTTATCAAACCAGATCAGCGTTCAAGAGAGTTAGCTGTAAGATTAAAATTGAATCCTTTAACGGAAAATATAAAAGGCAAACGTGTCATTATGATTGATGATTCTATTGTAAGGGGAACAACAAGTAAGAAGATTGTTGAATCACTTAGAAAAGCTGGAGCAACAGAAGTACATGTACTTGTATCTTCACCGCCAGTTGTACATTCTTGCTACTTCGGTATTGATACACCTGAAAGAAAAGAGCTTGTAGGTGCTGTTAAAACTATAGATGAGATATGTGAAATGATTGGTGCAGATTCTTTAGGTTACATCAGTGTAGAAGGTTTGATGCGTTCTGTTCATAAATCTGAAAATGATTTATGTGTTGCTTGTTTTAATGGTAATTATCCAATTGAAGTACCAAAATCAGCAAGCAAATTTATGTTTGAAACCAATAAAGCAGTGGAAATTAAAAATACATAGCCTTTCGCTATGTATTTTAAATACAAAAGGTAGGTATAGAATGAGTAATTTAACGTATAAGGATGCTGGTGTAGATATTGAAGAAGGTGCATTAGCAGTAGAAAAAATGAAGTCTTATGTAAAAGACACTTTCACTAAAGGTGTTTTGGGTGGTCTTGGTGGATTCGGCGGTATGTTTGAATTAGACCTTACAGGC